>Ga0209631_10006425_pt1 | contig 12097 bp, 13 predicted proteins | sample COG_08_FD_184752 | JGI IMG/M metagenome (GOLD analysis project Ga0209631, IMG submission 184752) | Pelagic Microbial community sample from North Sea - COGITO 998_met_08 (SPAdes) (version 2) | ecosystem: Environmental > Aquatic > Marine > Neritic zone/Coastal water | place: Helgoland, sampling... | reverse complement strand
CCTTGTCAGCGGTAGCCTTCTCCTCCTCCGCTGCGAGCCGTGCCTCCTCCGCCTCGGTCGCAGCCGCCTCAGCTGCCAAGCGCTCCTCCTCCGCTGCGAGCCGTGCCTCCTCCGCCTCGGTCGCAGCCGCCTCAGCTGCCAAGCGCTCCTCCTCCGCTTTTTCCTGTGCCGCTTTCTCCTCCGCAGCTTCCGCCGCCTCCGCCGCCACCTCCCCCATCTCCACCACGTCATGTGTTGTATTCGCCTCCGCCACGTCAGTAGCAGCAGTCTTCTTATCCGCAGCCTTCCTCTCCGCCGCATTCCTCGTCGCAATCGCAGATACGTCACTATTTTGTCTTTTAAACTCAACAAAATATACTTTATAAATTAATTCAGATATACAGTGTCGTATATTTTGATTAGAATTAACCTTATTATTAATCTCACCGAAATTTATATTATTAAATATTTTAATATCTTTCTCATACCAGCCAACTAGTCTTTGTATACATTTATAATATATTTCTCGAAAGTGTGTAGAATAATATATAATATTTACAGGCAATTGATTCAATAATAACAATAGTAAGATATCATCATGCATGTGAGTCCCTACTTCACGTGTAACATGTTTGAATAACTTGTCTATTTTTTGCATTATCTGATCATCGTATTTTTCAAAATAATATTTATAAACATACTTTTTTATATTCTGGTGTGAGAGTGGTGTTGGCTTGATTTTTGTAAGCATGTCCAATACATGAAATACAGCATTATTAGTAGGGCCTGCAGGCCCGAGTACTATATTATTCGGAATCATATGTAGAAGATTTGTAATTATGTATATTGTATTATTATCGATGGATAATGTCGGGTCTGTACTGGGGCCGGTAGACCCTAGTACTAACACGCGCGAGTCGTCTGTTAAAGTCGGTCGGTCTAAATTGGATATGAATGATAAGTGTGTTTTAAAAATTTTAGAATAAAACGGCTTTATTATATCATCCATTTTTCTATTTAATAATAAATATATATATATATATCTTTTTATAAAAAAACGAAATGATTTTTATTTTCATTTGATGCATCCCAATGCAAATGGATGCAATAATACAATATCCACCTCCGTCACGTCGTAGATACTGTATGCAATGTTTACGACCTTATTTTATAGTATTACAAGGTTGTATTGTGCATATTATTTTATGTTCACTTATACTACTATTATTTATACATAGTAATATTGAATGGTATGAATTGATATCGATAATCAGTGCATATATATTAGTATGGTGCTGCTGCTGCCCAGAGACATGTACATGTAAAGAATGCGAGGAAGAGAAAAAAATAATCATAATATGAATATCAACTACTCATAGATTTCACAAAATGAGATTATTCTAAAATATCACACTACAGTCCCCTTCGTACTTGTCACCGTTTGACCACGTTTGCGTGCCCTTGCCCTTGCCCACCATCAACCTCCCATTCCCCTTCGGACTTGTTACCGTTTGGCCACACATATGAATATCAACAATTTGTGTTAATAATTTCAATTTGTGTTTCACTAAATATAATTGCCATTTATGGCTTAAAGAATATATTATGACAAGTTTCTATCATGTATTTGATAACCATTTGTATATTAAGATATGGTGGTTATCTTGTATAGAAACTATAGACTATTTTTCTTCTCCTTCACAATATTCATCGACTACACTCCAATATATTGATTATATTGAAGAGTATATGAATAAAGAAGCAAATGAAACAAATGATGATGCAAATGAAGTAGAAGATGAAGAAGAGTCAGATACAGAGTAACAATGTCCCTGTCGTAAATGCGATAAAATTTAAAAATAATTTTAATTAATAACTAATAATGCAAACAATATCTACTAAACAAAAACAAGTATCATATAGTGGTCATACAAAAACGTCTGTATTTTCACAATGGCAAAAACATTTACAACAACAAGAATATGAAATATGTTGTCATTGGATGGCTGAAATTGATTGCTCGAATTGGCAGAATATATTATGGGACAAAATAACTATTTATGCAAGTAAACATATTCATCTCCATTGTCCTTTATTACCCGCATTATTATGTCATCATATTTATGCATTTGACATATATGTAGGAAAAGATCCAATACATACCGTCACTCAATTTCGAATAAATTTATGTCAAATAATGGGTATTTTATGTTTATCTGCAAAAAGCCCTATTGCGACATTGCCAAAAGTAGATTCGACAAAAGTAGATAATAGCGAATTAATTGACACAATTCATCCATATGTAATAAAATGTATACATACTGGAGATGATAATCCGATTGTTATTCGTCTTCTAACAACAATGTTTCATCATCTTGATGATACACACTATAATTCATATAATAAAGTATTATATTGGTTAAGTGTAATTATTGAATGTGATAAATATGCTATAAAACAAAACATGCCTTTTAAAATGAAACTCCGTTCGCCGAATTCAAAATATAATAAAACAATTTATAAATCGGATGTTGATAAAAAATATTTAAATGATTGGGTATGGTTGATGTGGGATATTCTTTGTGAAATGGCATTACATCGTGTAAGCGTAGATGGATTACAAACCTTATTATCGTTACGTTATTTATTTGCAAGGGAATATACAACATCAAAACGAACAGCACGAATACCCTTATTAATTCATGCATTTCTATTACTTCGAGCAGGTAAAGAAATACGTAATACAGGTACAATATATAGTACTGATTCAATAAAAAAAATAGTAACACTTGCCTGCAACAATATTAATATAATGTATGATGAATTACAGCAGGCAAATGTCCATAAAAACACAAATCATTTTGTAAATCAGATTATAAAAGAAGACTCACAAAATAATAACAAAAAAAAGGAAGATGCGAATATTGTAACAAAAGTACTTCACACAAAAACAGAACCTAATAATAAAACGAATAGAAATAATAAAACTAAAAATAAAATATCAGAATCAAGCCGCGATAAATGGGATACACTTGCCGAAATTGATGAATTATTTTTAGGAGGAAAAATATAAAAATAAATAAAATGAATTGGGTTTATAATTAATGGAAGATACCGATGAAACAAATGGAGACCAACGAATTGCAATACATTCATTCTCATTCACTCATTTTTTTTGTAAAAAGAGGTTCGATTTTTACTATATTGACTTAAAAATTATCGTGCTGCTTACCATTAAATCGTATTCTAGAAAAATTTAGTTTGGTTCTTATAATATTTAAATTAGAACGATATAATATTTCGCCGATTATAGTTTCAGAATGCAATGGTTGTTTTTTACTCATTTCTAGTAAATAGATAAAAATGTTTCCATATATTTTATACGTTTTCATGGTAGTTACTGCAAATCTATCATTTATGTTATATTTACCATAACAATGAAAATTTGGAATAAGTATCGAGTTATGATCTACTTTATTGAAATATGCGATAACAAATTTATCTAAATACATGCAATCTGGTCGCATAAATAATATATAATCATAATCAATTTTTGTTTTTTCAATCATATTAGTTACTCTAAATTTCGAATAACTTCCTAATATAAAATTATCAACCGAATTGTAATTCGTATTCCAGGGATCGGGGTGAGTTCGATATAATGAAATATTAAGTTTTTCTTTTATTGTTTGTTGATTATCTATTTCTATATAATTAGCATTTAATAATTTATATTCTTCATTATCAATTTCATGATCTTCTACTTTTTCCCGTGTTCTTATATTTTTATAATTAGTTAAGTGATATGTATGTATGAATATATCATATTCGATTTGATTATTTTTAAATACATCTAAAATTTGTTTATTAATTGAAGCAATCGTATATTTTAAACTCCTTGTTATTCCAAAAAAACCAATAGCTATTTTCATTTCATATATAATATATAATATCAACATTTTTTCATTTTTATCATAAATAAATTTATCAAATTATAACAAATTAAATTCATTCAATATCTTCTGTCGCGTCTGATATTTCATTTTCAGGTGAAGACCTCTTTCGTTTCTGAGCTTTTTTTTGTTCAGAGTTTTGTAAACGGATCTTTTCAAAAAGTTCGAGCTGTTCGGAAGGAAATAACGACATCTGCTCTTTGTTCATAAATGTTATCCATTGAGTAAATTGCATACGTCTTTGTCTTTTTGTACGCCAATTATCTTCCAATGTATTCTCACAAAACACACCCCATACCCTATCGAATTCGGACATGTTTACTGACAGACTGGATTTCGTAGCGTCTACTAATTCGGCTTGAGTATAGTCATTGTCCAAACCTGAAAAACATTTGCGAAGGATTGGACAATAGTTTTTCACCCTTGCATCCAGAATCATTGCCGGCGTAGAAATTTTGGTGGTACACACATTGTAATCTTCGATCAAACTGTATTCCGAACAACCATAAAACCCATCTAACCGTTTGACCAATGAGTGACCACACGTTGGACAGAGTTGACATGCAACGGCAGCTTCCATCATCGGAAGTAATTGTTCCACCGTGACATACATTGCGTTGGTATTACATTGGTAATCTCGAAAGGTTGGATACGCCACATATGTACGATGTTTACATCCGGGCACTTGGATGACCCAGACGGTATCCCCGTTAATAATGCATTGCACCGGGTAACCTTCCATGTCGAGTGTCAATTTTGGGATTGGTGGCTGTTGGCTTTGGATTTCATCTTTGACTTCGCGATGGAAATCTGCATTCAAGAGAGCCCATTTCGCTTGCCGTGTAATAAATCCATATGCTGGTTTGCAGGGAATCAACGGTCTGACCGATGTCGGGGTTTGAGAGAGCATGGGTGTGGGTGTGTGTGAAGAAAAGAAAAATGAACACGAAGCAAATATAAATATTTTTATTACACCCTCCCCCAAAAAAAGGAGTGAATGAGAATGAATTTATTAGAGGAGGGGTACTTCAGGCCCGAGTTGCACCGTATTACCAGCCATATGTCGCAAGCAAGGTGTGCTCTACGTTTTTATCAACAACACTCGTTTCAAACCGGTGGATACAATAAATTAACAGTAATGTCCGTATAATCGATCGCGAACATCATTAATTTTGGCGATGAGCCTCGACGAGTAAGCCGGAGACGTCGGCGAGTCCGCCGACATCGAGTGCCAACACGCGCCCGATCCAATACACTCCGAGGACAGTAGAAGCCAAAGTACACATCAGAAAACAGTAGTTGTAGTTACGATGACGACGATATTCTTTTGTGGATGATGAGAAGGCGTGCATGAACATGTTTGTCTTCCGGTATAAATAAAAATGAACGATCTTGGAACCTCCAAGCGTTTTTTTTTATTATTTTATTATCCCCAAAAATTTAAATTTTTTTAATGATAAAAAAATAAATATTATTTCAGCGATTATTGAATTATTATTGAATTATATCGAACACTCATTTCGCAGGTAGTCACATGTCTTGTAATCATCGCCAAGCTTGGTACAGATTATATCGAGCATTTTCTGGTGATGAGGTCTCGCCATTGTTCTGCCTACCGATGTTCGAATGTAGTTATGGCAAAACAAAAACAACAACTTTTCTTTGGCATGCGCGACCAAGTAAGCATTGACCTCATCTTCTGTTACAGTACGATGTTCCGTTTTGAGAATGTATTCACGGGCGTACCCCATACACCGCTCTACGCCAACAACTCCAATCGCTTCCAATTTGTCAGCATCCGAAACAATATCACGAACCAGTGCGCCGACTTCGCCGAGTGACTCTAGGAACGATATTGGTACATTGTTTTCCTGACGGAGACGACGTTCTTTTGAATATGAGACGGCTTCCATAATTTGAACAATCAACACTGCAATATCTGGCGAAAAGTACTTTCCGAGTTCTGTTTCGAGACCACACTGTGACGGATCAGTCACGTACTTGTGATCTGCAATGTCATGAAACTGTGCCACAGCTTGGGTCATACGTCTGATCATAAGAAGTGTATCGGAATTTTGGAGAAGATGAGGATATTCCCCGTCGTTAACCAAGGTATCGAGTATTGTTATCGCATTTATTCTCACTTGGGTCATATGTGCCACACCATGTGATACGTCGCGTCCGTCAGTGGCGTGTGTACAGAACGAAACAAGTCTATGCACCATGTCGTCGTCGTCGTCATTTTGCATAATTGTAATTAATTTTACCTTATTTTTTCTTAAGTTCTAAAATTTTAATCCCCCAAAAAATAAGGAAAGAAAGAATGAGTGATGGAGTATGATATGTTATCGTAAACCATTTGTATATCGAAAAAGATGAAGATGATAACGCAACAACAGACGACTCTCTACTCTCGAATTCTGTTTCTATAAAAATGGTATTAAATCCGTTAAATATATAAGTAAAATGGTTAACGCAAGTCTTATTTCATAAAATTCGGTTGTTCCATGTTACTTGTTTAATAATATTGAAAATATTATTTAAATTAAATTCTGCATACATTTTATTATTAATAACAACATTAAAAATATTCGATATATGTAATAATTTGGTGCTGTTTATGTATACTATATTTTTACATATTGTAACAATTGGATATATAACTCAATATTTAGGCTATCATAATAATGTACGTATATGTAATAGAGAATTACGAGAACGGAGTTTAAAAGTTGAAGAACGTGAAAGTACGGTATGTTGTCCATTATCGGTGTTTAATCGATTGACATATATTCACCACCCGTTTAGAGAACATTCTATTACACTTTTTTTTAATAGTAAATTTGCATTATTATCTTGCTCTGTATTTATCAATCATGATAAACCAAATATGAAATGTATACACATATTAAACGGTATTACGTATTCTATTCAAATACCATGGGAATATTCTACATCTATAAATCCATTCCAATATTCGATTCCATATATTATCGAAGATATGAGTAATTCTCAATCACTTTTAATTACACCACGACAAATTATTCGTTTTGGAGAATTCTCTGCTGCTATATTATATCTTCCAGTGTCATCATTATATATACGATATCCAACGAAAATTGGAGGAACGATTCATTTGTATCCTCCTCCAACTTAGTGAAAAATACATTACACCCGGATCTTTATGGGTAGGTATTCGAATTTTATTATATTATATTAAGAGAGTTCAGTGGGCATCGGCGTGTGCTGAAATGTTACTTACAATCGGCAGTATCGTGTGAAGAAATGTGTAACGAAAAAACTGACACTGTTAACGGACGAATTGAATCGCTATATGAGACAGCAACATCGTGTTGAGATTGAGTGGGATTGGTGGTGGAACGTCGCCTGTAATCAAGCCCAAAATGAATGTTATATTTAAAAGAGGCGATGACGTGTGTGTGTGCAGTGGTGGTGGAATATTATCGCTTACCGATTCTGAATCATATTTAGTATTAAGAAATTGTATTGCCTAAAAAAACAAATTACGACTTACAACCCAAAGAGGAGGAGGAAAAAATTACGGCACTGCTATCCGTTTCCGTTTCAATTGAGCATGTTGAAATAATTTAGAAACTCAAGTTTTATCTACGGGTTATATATAACATCTAAAAACATCAAATCAAATATGCCACGCCAATTCAAAAATAAAAATACTCGGAAACACAAAAGTAATAATTCACGACAGCGTCTAAAAAAACAAATTACGACTCACAAAAAACGGATGGCAAAAAGAAAAAGTAGACGTTCCCAAACCCAAAGAGGAAGAGGAGGAGTTGATGATGATATAACTCAAGTTGAACTAGAAAAAAAATACAAAACAGCAAGTATCGCAATTACAGAATTCAACAACGTAAAAAAAGAATATGACGAGACATTATCCCAACTTAAACAGACGGTGTTCGTAGTACTAGGGCCTACAGGCCCGAGTACTACCACTACTCACGGTGATGAAGATTTGCGTAATCTGGAGACTACAGAGGCTAACGCAAAGAATACGCAGGACGCACTCTCCGCCAAATTGGCAGATATTAACAGCGTCTTAGATTCTGAATCTTCTATATAATATTGATTTGTATTTAAAAATATATAACCATTTATATTATCTGGATCTCCTGTCAAAAAGAGGCTTGGTTAGTTACCCGGCCGCCTTAGCTCTTTTCCATGCGGCGTTTTTTTTGTTGGGTGTGCGATTTTGTCCACCGCAAGGTGCCCCTCTTTTTGTTACGCGTAGCAAGAAATGGTGGTTCATTGCATTGATCAACGTGTTCAGCCCACAACATGGGTTGGCACGCCGGTGAACTGTTGCACGAAATATACGTCATAAACAAATATGGTGTTTCCTTGTATGCCTGAGCGTCTTCGTGTCGCCAGCTGCGACTCTTTTCATCAAGCTTGATCACTTCTACCACGTTTGCTTCGCATTCTGGGTCACCACTGGCGTCATGGTGTTCAACAACAAAACCAATGTTGTCAGAACCATCTGTTCCCGACCATTTGACCCACGGACGGAACACATCTTTCCGGTTTACCGCTGGAAGACCTGTATCGTAATCCACCAAAATGTCGTACGAAAGTACACCCGTGGAAGAGAGACGGACAGGTTGAACGGTGTGCACCGCCGCCGTTGTTTGTCCAGCAAGAAGACGGCCGTAGGTACCATCGGGCCCTTCGATAATGCATTGGGCGTTCACTCCGGTGGCATGCGTCGTATAGAGGCGACTGGCTTTGCGATCGGCTGCCTGTGCTTCGAACGTGATTCCTCGCGCTTTGGAGACGCGAGTAATCTCAGCACGCTCTTGTTCGGCGCGACCCAAACATGTTACGCGTCCACACGTAATGCCCTGAGTGCTCTTGCACGACTCGACAAGTGGGCCGACGTCGTTGATGTACCGAGCAGAGTTGTCATCGGCTGTCGCTTGCAGAGCAGCAAGTGTAACGAGGCAGTGCTTCATCTTGTTGTTGTGTTGTTGTGTTTTGGAATTGTGACCAAAGTACATATCTCTGGAGAGACTTTTCTGTGACGAGAGAAATCTCCCAGATTATTCTTGAATATTCCGAGAGAAACGGTACGGAAGACTTTCGGATACCACCGTTTGATATACCGGTTGATATGTCAAGCGGTAAATAAGTGAAAAAGTGAAAAATGGAATGCATAAGTATAATTTTGTAATTCATGAGGATGCTCCATTTTTTTTTGTTTTGTTATATTATATAACAACTTATTAGAACAACTTATATTTATGACAAATAAAACTCGTAGACGATTTGGTGGCAAGCCAAGCCACAATTGGAGCCAAAAGAACCATGAGGAGCACCTCGAAAAGTTGGCTACGGCACAATTGCTGACGGCGCAGTCGCAGTTGAGACAGCAGCAGAAACAGGAGCAGCAACAGGAGCAGCAACAGTGGAGGCAGCAGCAACAGGAGCAGCAACAGTGGAGGCAGCAGCAGCAGCAGCAGCAGGAGAAGCAGCAGCAGCAGCAGGAGAAGCAGCAGCAGCAGCAGCGACAGGAACAGGAGGAGTGGGAGAAGAACCACCCCGGCGAATCCGATCAGAAATACGGATGTGATTTTTTGAAAAAAACATTAACAAAAAAGGAGTTCCTAAAATTATGTGAAGCTCTTGATATTGAGATTACTTATGAAATTCGTAGATTTACAAAAGAAGAATTATGTCGTTTAATACAATCTAAAAGACCCGATCTTATGCATTCCCGAATTCGTAATATACTTAAAGTATTATTACAATGGTTTAATATTTTTGATTTACGTCCTTTTTTAGCTAGTAAAATAGGTATACCCGGTATGGTGGGATTAGATATAGAGTCACTCGCCTATTTTCTCGGAAGTAAATCACTCGCAAAAATAGGTAACGGTCAAGCCAAAAAAGCATTAGAAAGGAGTGATGCCCGTCAATTAATTGGAAACACACTTAAACGGTCACGCTCAGATTACATGAAAGAAAAACAGATTGTTCATGTTGAAAATAAATTAAGAGAATTAAACAAAACTCAATATAAAAAAATACTCAATACCTGCTTTTCACCTCTTACATTAGATGATGCATGGCGATGTCGGAAAGGAACGGAATTATATTATATAAATACAAACAATACAAACAATACAGAACTTTTATTATTATCACCACATATATATTCGGTGGAAAAAGCATTACGCTCATTATCATTAACTGAAAAATATGTAACTCTTAAGCAATCAAAAAGAGAGACCATCATTGATTCTACTATACAAATTGCTAACAACATATCAGATTTGGAAGTCGCATTGGATAAAATGAAATTCTTGTTGTAATTTCTTGTTTTGGAATTGCGTGTGTTTTACAACATTATTAAAAGGGATGATTCTCATTGCCGTACCACTCGACACTCTAATTTGGCCGTAGCGATATATCTATTTATATATAACACTTCATCTTCTGATTTTGGAACAATATAAAAAATACCACCAACAACTGGTATTTTTGCAATGACAGCATTACACGTTTGTTTACGTAATTCTCTTGAAAAACTATTTTGTTCATTGAAATGTTTTGGTAAATAAACAAATTCTTCATCCAGTTGCACAATATCAATGGGTTCAACACCATACTCACTACTTGCAATAAGTATATTTTTGTAATTGTAATTTGTAGAATACAAGGCGCATTTTAGCAGCTCTAATCCGGTTGTATGTTTTATTTTAGGAATACTTATTTCATTTTTGTGCCCTAATATATTAAAAAACACATACTTTACATGACACGGAGGGGACTCGAGGGACTCCGTTCGATGTAACACGACGTTTTGATAATTTGCCCATAAACGAAAAATGTGATAAATTCTACAAATTCATTGGCTTCCATGGGATCCAGATGCAAGACCAAATTGAACAACAAGAGTATCAAGAAGAACAACTTAATGAATTAATGAAAAAATATAAGGAGAATGAAGTAAAAACACAATATTTATTATGAAAATGAGAAAAAAGAAATGAAAGACAAAGCGATGGAAAAAAACATGCGGCGTAAAAATGAGAAAGAGAAAGAGAAAGAGAAAGAGAAAGAGAAAGAGAAAGAGAAAGAATGTGCATCAAGTGTATTTGATAAAATGAATGACTCGTCGCATGAAGATTTTAAAAAAGGATTACTCTCGCTAAATTAGAGAGATCCTTAAATCATATCTAAATGAACTTAAAATAAAATAAAATAAAATAAAAAAAAAGTGTTTGATGTTCTATGATTGATTCTTTTCAAATAAAATTATGAGGACAAATAAACATAAGCATAAGCATACGGATAAGGATTTTTTTGATTCAAATGAAGAAGGGGAATTCATATGTACTCTTGGATATGCACTTAATTTAAACGAAAATGAAATAATGAATAACAGAGATAATACCACCAACTATGGCGGGAATTGGGATTGGACGTATACATTACCCTCCTCCCAACTGACAATGCTCGTAGATTATGATGGTTCACGTTGGCATGGAGAAAGTCGTATCAAACGCGATACAACAAAAACGTTAGATGCCGTTAATAAACATTCGAATGTGATTGCGATACGTGTACGAACCTGTGGATGTCCTCCGTTGCCATCTCTTTTGAATCATGAGAGAATACACATTATTGATTTTCTAAAAAAAGATACATTTGGTTCAATTGCACTTAAACTATTCGAATGTGTAAAAACCGTTCCAATCAATCAAACAACGAACTCTAGCTTAAATAATGCTAAACAACTTATGATAAGTATTAATTCAATTACAAATGCTACATATAAAAAAGCATATGAAAGACTTTTAACCATTAGCAGGAATGATACCAATTGGATCAACAAAATGTTAGCAGTACACGGTGCCCAATCCAGAATTGAATCGTATGTTAACGGAATTGAGTATCTTCGGACGGAGTGGGAGATGGGCACAAAAGACTTGACGACCTTTATGTCTGACTCCGTCGCAGCTCGAATCCACGAACCGACCTTCCGATCCAGTCTGGAGTATCTTCGGACGGAGTGGGAGATGGACACAAAAGACTTGACGACCTTTATGTGTGACTCCGTCGCAGCTCGAATCCACGAACCGACCTTCCGATCCAGTCTGGAGTATCTTCGGACGGAGTGG
>Ga0209631_10006424_pt1 | contig 12099 bp, 7 predicted proteins | sample COG_08_FD_184752 | JGI IMG/M metagenome (GOLD analysis project Ga0209631, IMG submission 184752) | Pelagic Microbial community sample from North Sea - COGITO 998_met_08 (SPAdes) (version 2) | ecosystem: Environmental > Aquatic > Marine > Neritic zone/Coastal water | place: Helgoland, sampling... | reverse complement strand
CCAGGCGCTGAACCGCCTGCAGCTCAAGCTCGCGGACTTTCGCAGGCTGTGCATCCTCAAGGGCATCCACCCCAAGTACGTCCACGAACAGCTCAATCCTCCCGAACCCTAAACCCGCGTTCGCCCCTCATTCGTCCATCCATCGCTCGTCTCCGCCGCCCGCCGCCGATTTATCGATCTCGCGCGCCGACTTCCGCTGACCGCGCTCTTCATCCCTCGCGTCTTCTCCTCCACCCAGGGAGCCCAGGAAGAAGTTCAAGGGCCAGCACAAGACGTACTACCACATCAAGGACATCAACTTCCTCGCGCACGAACCCTTACTGGACAAGTTCCGCGAGCTGAGGGCGTACGAGCGCAAGATCAAGCGAGCAAAGGCGAAGAAGGCGTACCACGCGGTGGACCGCCTGGAGGACAAGAAGCCCAAGTACGAGCTGGACCACCTGGTGAAGGAGCGATACCCGTCGTTCCTCGACGCACTCCGCGACCTCGACGACCCGCTCACGCTGACCACGCTCTTCGCGGTTCTCCCCGCCGATAAGAGGCACGGCATCCCGGCTGAGGTGCTGCTCGAGTCGCGCCGGCTCTCGCTGGAGTTTCAGTCCTACGTCACCAAGATGCACGCGCTTCGCAAGATTTTCATATCCGTCAAAGGGATCTATTACCAAGCTGTGGTGCACGGCCAGGAGATCACCTGGCTCACCCCTCACGCCCTGGCGCAGACGTTGCCCGAGGACGTGGATTACCGCGTCATGCTCACATTTCTCGACTTTTACACCTCCATGCTCGGCTTTGTCAACTACAAGCTCTACTTTGACCAAGGCCTCCGGTACCCGCCCGTGCTGGACACCAAGCTGGAGGACGCCGCCGGAGGGATCGTCGCGGTGATCCACGACCTCGCGGATGAGATGGCGACGGACAAGACCCAGGGCTACGCCGGCGGCGCCAAGAAAAAGTCGCAGCAGGCCAAGCTCACCGAGGCTCGGCTCGCCACGCTCGGCGACAAACTCGCGCAGATCGGCGACGACGAGGTCGACGAGGAGGCTGAGGCCGAGGCGGCGATGCGCGCCACGCGAGGGGACGACGGCGAGGAGACGGAGGAGGAGGCGGAGGAGACGGATGAGCTCGAACGCGTCATCGGCCTCTCCGCCGGCGGCGACCCCACGGCGCGGGAAGACGCGCGGCTGTGCGCCACTCTGTTCAAGGGGATGGTGTTCTTCATCCAGCGCGAGGTGCCGAGGGATATGATGGTGTTCATCATCCGCTCGTTCGGCGGCGAGGTGTGCTGGGATGGCGAGGGGAGCCCGTACGACGAGTCCGACGGCGGCGTCACGCACCACGTGTGCGACCGGCCGATGGAGGGTAAGATGCTCGCGCAGCGCGAGTACGTGGTTCCGCAGTGGATCTGCGACTGCGCCAACTGGAGGATCTTGATCCCGTGCGACGATTACAGGCCCGGGATCGTGCCTCCCCCGCACCTCTCCCCGTTCGTCAACAAGGACGACGACGATTACACCCCGGACTACCAGGCTACGCTGGAGAGGCTCCAGATGCAGGCCAAGGCTGCGAGGGAGGGCCGGACTCTCGCGGAGGTGTCCGGAGACGTCGGCGCGAGGATGCTCACCGCGAAGGAGGAGGCGGAGGAGGAGGAGCGGGAGTACGCGCGGGACCTCAAGCGCGAGGCGAAGGGTATACCTTACTCCCGGGCCATGCAGGATGGCAAGGATCACACCGTGGACTCCGAGGAGGAGGAGGAGGACGACGAGTCCGAGCAGTCCGAGTCTGGCGACGAGGACGTCTCCGAGGAGGACGAGTCCGACGAGGAGGAAGAGTCTGACGAGGAGGAGGACTCCGAGGCTGATTCCGAGGATGAGGATGCGCCGAAGAAGACCAAGAAGCGCAAACCCTCCCGCCTCACGCACGAGATGGCCATGCGCGAGAAGGACATCATCATCAACAAGCGCATCAAGGACATGGGCGAGGATGGAGAGATTGACGCAATGAGGTACGTCATGCTCCCGCGGAAGAAGCGTGAGCTGTACAAGGCCATGCAGCTCGGTCTGGCCAAGAAGGAGGCGCGGACGAACGAGCTCAAGGAGCGCGCCGCGAAGCTCAAGAAGGAGGGCGTCATGGACGACAAGGGACGCCTCGTGGAGAACAAGGAGGAGAAGAAGGGCCCCAAGGAGGAGAAGAAGGCCCCGGCGAAGAAAAAAGCGAAAAAGTGAGACGCGCCCCGATAGGACCCGAGCCGCCTGTAATGAGAAACGATAAACGCGAAAGGCTTTGCTGATAATTCACAAACCTCTCTAGTGCTAGAACGAATAAGGCGCGCGACGCTACGCCGTTATTTACACCCGTTTCACGCCCCGGAGTCAAGCGCACTTGCCAGCGCGACTTGACGTACCCGAGACGACACCCACCAATAGACTAGTAACCAAGAATGACGCGGCGATTCGAATTACACGAGCTCGATGATGGCCATCTCGGCGTTGTCACCCCTGCGGCGGAGGGTCCTGACGATGCGGGTGTAACCACCGGTGCGCTCGGCGTAGCGGCCCGGGGCTTGCTCAAAGAGCGACTCGACGAGCTCCTTGTCGAAGACGTACGCCTCCGCCTGGCGCTTCTTGTGGTCGCCGCCATCCTTGCCGAGCTGGATCATGTGCTCCACGGGCTTGCGCATGGCCTTAGCGCGGGCCATGGTGGTGGTGATGCGGCCGTAGCGGAGGAGATCGGTGGTGAGGTTGCGAAGGAGAGCCTTGCGCTGGTCGGCGGGGCGGTGCAGGCGCGCAACCTTCTTCCCGTGGCTGATCATGAACCACTTACCACCCGCCTCCACGCCGAAAGACGCGGACTCGACACCTGAGATGGAAAGACACGGGAGGGATGGGAGAGGCGGCGTCAGAATGAATCCGAAATGGATAAAAGGGGGCGTGGCGACGGAGCTCATCTTCGGTCTAATCGACGTTAAGAGCGAACGCAGACGCGGGCCGGAACGTGGGACGACGGGGTTACGGGTCGTCGGGACGGTCGAGTACACGCGCGCGAGGCGTGTGGCGGGTGTTCACACCCGGTTTCACACCCCAGCGCGCGACGCACTCTCGCCCCGAGCCTTAGCCACTAAAAAGCGTGGCGAACCCCAAAACCCTGAAACCCTGAAAAAAACAACCGGAGATGCGCGGTGCGTGCGGGCGTCACGCGGGCGCGACGGCATCCACGCGCCGAACGACGACGAATCCGATGCCACGCGATGCATCGAACCACGCGGCTTCGTCGTTCAGCGCATGGAGACGCGCGCGTTCGCCGCCATCGCGCGGTTCCGGGCGGGGAAATCAGCGCTTCGGAGCACTCACCCTCGCGGCCCAGAGAAACGGAGCCATTGCTCATGGACCCGACCAGGGACACGGCCTGGGCGGGCGCCTTGGGGGCGACGCGGACGTTGCCGCGGACGCCGACGGTGGGCATCGCCGTGGTGAGGGCGGACATGACGAAGGCCATCTTGCAACTCTCTGTCGTCGAGCGCTGCTGCGAATGTACGGGCGCGGCGACCTCGGATTCCGGTCGGCTTTTTGGTGACGTCGCTCTATCCACAAAAGTGGCTCCGTCTCAGTCTGCGGGCTACGTGTACGTGGGTGTGATGGAATACATTTTTCGATATAGCGTTTTTAGCACATGATAATGAAACTGAAATCAAGCTGGATATAAATTCTTATATGCCGTTAAGCACTTTTTCGCCGAAATCAGAACTTTCAATCCTATCCACCCGGTGAAGAATGACGCGACAAGTGGAGGCGACCCGCCGAGGGCCACTCTTCAGGCCGCGCGACTCGCCTCACGCGCCCGGATCTCAACAAGGAGAGACACAGGATAACGAAAATGTCCGCGATGTTCGCCTCAGCGCCCGTCGCGCTCAAGGCTGTCGTCGCCGACCGCGGCGCGTCGCGTCGCAAATCGCTCCCTCGCGTCGTCACCGTCCGCAACTCCGTCGCCGAGGGCGCGACCAAGACCTCCGCCGCCAAGACCGGCGACCGCCAGAAGGCGATCGTCGTGGGCGGCGGCGTGGGCGGCCTCGGCATGGCGTCCCGCCTCGCGCACGCCGGCTACGACGTCACCATCCTGGAGAAGAACGAGGACACCGGCGGCCGCGCCAGGTCCGAGTTCTTCGGCCCGGACGCCGACGCCTCCGGATGGCGCTTCGACACCGGCCCGTCGCTCATGCTCCTCCCCGACAGGTACCGCGAGCAGTTCACCGCGGTGGGCAAGAAGCTCGAGGACTACATGGACATCGAGCGCGTCGACCCCGCCTACCGCGCGCACTTCGGAGATCACACCTCCCTCGACCTCCTCTACGACACCGAAAAGATGCGCAAGCAACTCGACGAGGTGGAATTCGGCGCGGGGGGGCGATACATCGACTGGCTCGGCCGCGCGCGCGCCTCCCTCGACTACGGCGTCGCCGCGTTCATCGAGCGCGACGCCAACTCCATCCTGGACTTCGTCGACCTCTCCCGCGTCGGCCCGCTCGCGCTCGCGGTGAACCCCCTCGATCTCCTCCTCCCCCAGTTTCAGCAGATGAAGAAGTACTTCAAATCCCCGAAGCTTCGCGCGCTCTTCTCGTACCAGGAACTGTACGTCGGCCTCTCCCCGTACAACGCCCCCGGGGTCTTCTCGCTCCTCGCGGCGACGGAGCTCACGGACGGGGTGTGGTATCCCAAGGGGGGCTTCGACAAGGTGCGCGGGTCTCTGCAGGCGTTGTGCGACGAGGAGGGCGTGGAGATTCGCACCGGCGCTGCGGTCGAGTCCATCGTCACCGAACCCTTGGGCGGGAGCCCGAGTGCGATCGCGGGGAGCAAGGCGACGCAGGTTGTGAAGGGGGTGAAGCTGGCGAGTGGCGAGATGATCGAGGCGGACGTGGTGGTGGCCAACCCGGACTTACCGTGCGTGTGGGATCAGATGATCGACAAAGAAGTTTTCCCCGAGGCGAAGAAGGAGGCGGAGCGGTGGGAAGATGCGGATTACTCGGCGTCGGTGATTGAGTTCAACTGGTGCCTCGACACCCAGATCGCCGATCTCCTGCACCACAACGTGTTCCTGTCCGGGGACTACGAAGGGAGCTGGGTGCGTCCTTGCGTGGCGTCTGATTTCGACGCGCCGAAGCAGCACAACTTTTACTGCCACAACCCGGTGTTCACGGACGACACGTGCGCGCCGCCTGGGGGTTCCTCCATCATGGTCCTGCTGCCCGTCGCCAACATCAACGAGCAGGCGAGGATGTGCAAGAAGCGCGGGCTCCCGGTGCCCACCGAGGAGGAGATGGTCGCGGCGGGGCGGGAGGCTATCCTTCGAAGGTTCGAGGAAGCCGGCCACGGCGACTTGCGTCAGCACATCAAGCACGAGAGCGTCACCACCCCCACGCAGTGGAGGGAGAAGTTTAACATCAAGCACGGGGCGGTGTTCGGGCTGTCGCACGGTTTGACGCAGCTGGCGGCGTTCAGGCCCCCGGTGCGGACGGGCATCGGCGCGCTGGATTCTCCCGAGTGCGACGGGCTTCACTTCGTGGGCGCGTCGACGCGGCCGGGCAACGGCGTGCCGCTGGTGCTCATGGGCGTCAAGGTTGCGTTCGACGCCATCATCAAGATGCACGGCGCCGGGGTGAAGGCGATGCGCGCTGACTAATACCCGTTAACACTCGAGCTTTGTCAATTGCAATCGTATTACGTATTACCGCACTCGACTCGCCGTGATATCCATCTCTTCTTGGACGCGCCGAAGAGAAACGACGAAGGAAAGGCTGCTCTTTGTGTCTCCCTGCCGGCACTTTCATGCGCGAGGGTGACGGGATCGGCGTCGAGGATCTTCCCTCGGAACCCGCGCGCGTTCACAAGCCCGGCGTTCTTCGTCGCGCGCGCGAACGTATCTGCTCGGCGCAGGGTCGCATCGGCGTCTGTTTCGTCATGGTCGTTCTCGCGCTCTTTATCCTGTGGCCTTTGTCCCTGGCCTTGACCGCGGCCGCGCAAGGCCCGCTCCCTCAGCGCGAGTCCCTTGGTCCCGCGCTCGCGCCCGACCCTAACCTTCCCTTACCCGACCAGCTCGCGGACGACGGCCGATACGTCGCCATCGTTCCCTATCCCGCGCCCGCTAAACGAGTCGTACCTTCCGAGGAGATATCAACCGAGAACTCCACCGCTCGGCTGGACTGCGACACGGTCAGGGGTATCGCGGGGGGCATGACCGGCGTGGACCTCTTCTACAACCTCACCATCCTCAGCGGCCTCGAGCGCCTCGTCGTCCCGGGCGGCGCCTTCCACCAAGTCGTCGGCGACGTCACAGTCTTCGCTCCGACCGACGACGCGCTCGTATCGGAGCTGGACTTCTTCGCAGACGTCTTCAACGTCACCCGCGACAACATCACGAACGACGTCCCTCTGCTCCAGGAGATCTTGAGGCAGTTCATCGCGTACGGTTCGATCGACGCGGACTACCGCGGGCTCTTCGTCACCCTCGACGGGAGCCTGTGGAACTACACGTACAGTGACGTCGACGGCGGCGAGATCGCGCTGGTGCCCGTCGGAGTTCAACTCGAGGAACCGCCCGTGATACTCAAGGTTGACGACGACGCCGGGATCCTGACCGGGTGCAGCCGCGGTAGACGACTCAGCGGCGTGGTACGAGCGAGCCGATACGCGAGGTGGGCACGACGTCGAGTTTCACGAAAGGGCACGGTGTGGGGCTAAGTGTTAAACATGCACCAGCCCGTGAACGAAAACCAATAACTGAACGTCCCCTCCCCGCTTCGATGGCGCAGGGTCTACCCTCGTCGTCCAGCCTATCGTCCGTACGTGCCTTACCCGGTGTACAGCCCGTGGTCCACCGCGGGCGTTGGGGAGCTCGGGTACGGGCTCGGTGCGCTCGACGGCGCCGCGGTTGGCGGCGCAGTTGGATATTACGACGGGGCGTACGACACCCTCGACGCGTTGGATGGTCTGGACGGACTGGACTAGTGAAGAAGAAGCTCGCGGGTTGGATTACTGAAGGATACGCTATGAAGATGTGGTTAGGACTCCACTGCTATGCGATTCTCCGCTTCTGCTTGTGATACCCCAGGTTGAGGTTGGAAATACTGTTAAGCTTGGCAGGTAAGCGTCGTTCATTTCCTTATGCGATCTTGTCCTTGTTAGAGCCTCTGACTGAGCACCATCACGGACGAGATCTCGTCGACGACGCTTGCCTGCTTGAACCTCTACCTGGTCTGTTAACATTTTCAAGCAGAAGCGGAGGATCGGAACACCTCAGCCTCTCCTTCGACGTCAGCCGGGTGAAAACAGCTTCGGACTGTTCCTTGCGGTCCAAATCGTAGACGGATGCGTCGTCTATATTCAGAGTGGCACCGTTGGTGTCTGCTTGGTTTATGCACAACCTGAATATAGACAACGCTTTCGTCATGCTTCTACGATTTGGACCGAGCGCTTCACCCGGCGCGACTACAACTGCAACGACGCGTGAGTTTCAATAAAAGGACATTCTTTCGTTCAATTTACAAATTCGTTCGTCTCACTAGCTAAATGTCATCCATGAGATCCAGCTTGACGGTGGTGGACCCCGGCGGCGCCTGCGCGGGCTTACCCAGCATCGGACATCCCGCGCAACGATAGGCATCGCCGAGGTAGCAGTTCCCGCACGAGCTCTTAAACTCCTCCTTCTTCTCCTCCGTCATCGCCTCGCGCTTCCCCGTCTCCTCCTCAGCCTCCGCCTCGGCCCGCCCGCAGCTGCAGTTCTTGCACGCCTTGGGGCCGCACCCTTCGCCCGCGTCGCGAGCCTTCGCGGCTGCGTCGGCGCCCGATCGAAGGTCGATTTCGTCCAGTAAGTCGTCCTCGTCGAGGATGTCGTCGTCGTCGTCGCCGCCGAGCTTCCAAGCCTTGGCGGCGTTCCCGTCGCCGTTGAGGGCGTTGAGCGGCGCCGCGTTCTCCTTGAGCTTGCGGGACTTGAGCGAGAAGGACGCGCCCGCGGTCCACGTGGGCTTGGACGCGGCGAGCGCGCCCGGCGCGACGCCCGGGACGACCCCGCCGGCCGCCTTGGCGTCGGTGAACCCCGCGACGAGCAGATCTCCCTCGGGCGCGGGCGCGACGTTGGATGACGTGTCGCCGAGGACGCCCACGACGATCTCGCCGCCCGGCATGACCGCCTCTTGCATCTTGCCGAGCACCGATGGGGTGTGGAACGCGGAGGTGGACGCGAGGGACACCAGCTTCGCTACCGATCCCGCGGGCTCGCCCAGCTCGCCGTCGGCGGCGACGCGGGTGAGGACGACGACGACGTCGGGGTCGAGGCCGTAAGTGGCCGCCGCGGCGGACACGACGGACGCGGGGATGGACCGAGCGTCGGTCGCGACGACGTGGGACGCCATGGTTCACGCGTGCGGGGACGTGCGTGCGGGGCGTCGAGCGTAGTGGGCGCGGGCTGGAGATCTGCTTGGTGAAAAATAACTTGAGTTTTCAGCTATGTCCGGCCGTTTATGTGGGTATTTGGAGGTCTAATGACTCAAATGTATGGTCGGCTGCAAAAGTAAATTCGCAAAAGTTGCTTCGGTCAACCCGAGAAAGCCGTTATGACGGTTCCCGATATAGCGCTCCAGAGGACGGGCGCGCCGTACATAGCGTAGATGGGGCTCGTGATCGACGACGAGGAGGCGGAGGCTGCCGAGAAGGCCGCGAAGGAGGCGCTCGATGCGGACGCGCCGTGGAACGAGCCCGACGAGGACCCACCGCCGCCCGCGCCGGAAGGCGAAGATGCCGAGCCCGAGCTGGACGCCGACGGCAACCCGGTGGATACGCCGGCGCCGGTGGACTACAAGGGCATCGCCAAGCGTCTGGCGATGGCGACGCTCCCTGTCGAGGGCGAGGAGGAGGTGGACCACCTCAAGCTCGTGTGCGACGCGTGCGACGACATCCGCAGCCTGAACATCGTCGCCGAAGATGCGTACGGCGAGACGGCGAGTAAGATCGTGTACTTCCGAGTCGTCGAGCTGCTGTTCAGGCACCTCCGCGCCGTGCCCGCGCCGCTCCCGCCCACGCCCGAGCCCGAGCTCGACGACGAGGGCAACCCCGTGACGCCACCCGCGGAGGACGACAAGGAGAACGAACGCGAACTGACCGTCGAGGAGCAAAAGGCGGCGGACGCGCAGGCGGAGGTTCGCGCGAAATGGGAAAAAGTCGGGCTGCCGTGCGCCAGGGCGCTCGCGCACCTCGTCTCCGTCCCCGGCGCGATCCGCCGCGAGGTGACCGACTCCCCGTACTTCACCCAAGCGCTCTTCGCGCTCATCGACCGGGCGCCGTTCACCCCACGAGACGCCCTCGCGCTCTCAGACGTGGCGCTCAGATGCATGGCGCAGCTCGCCAGAGGCAACGCGGCTTTCACCTCGGCGATCAACGCGTGCGCGTGCGGCGAAAACCCGGCACTCGCCCCAAACGCCGGGTCGTGGCTCACGCGCCTGTGCGCCATGGCGCCGCCGCCCAAGACGGAGGAAACGCTGGCGGAGGAGGACGCGCGGGAGGCGGAGGAGGCGGCGAAGAAGGAAGCCGAGGGCGACGCGTACGTACCCCCGGATCCGCCCCCGCCCCACGTGCGTTGGCGCGTCGCGTCCAAGGCTATGCGACTGGCGACCGTCTTGGCCAGGTCCCCAAAGAACCGCGCCCGGCTTCTGCGCGTCATCGAACCCCCGAGGACGCCGATAACGGCGGAGAGCCTCCGATTGGAGCGCGAGGCGGCGGGGAACGGGGGAAAACAAACTAAGATTGCCAAAAACGAGGAACAACCGGCGGATATCCTGAAGGTTGCGATGGACTGCGCGGTGAAACCTGCGACGAGGGAGGAGCCCGGGGATAAGACCACGCGCGTGCTGGCGCTGAGGCTGGTACGTCTGGCGTGCGCGGACGCGAGCGAGGCGCTGTGCCGCGTCGTCGACCGCGACGACCTCGACGGAATCACAAAGTTAACTTCGATCGTTTGGTCGGCGGAGACCGATCCGGACGTTCGGACGGAAGCCGCGACCGCGATGCTCGCGGCGCTGAGCAAGGACAAGCGCGCGGCGGAAGATTTCGGCGACCGACACGCGCTCGCGGCGCTGACGTCGCTGATGCCGGCCGTCTCGGACGAGGCGCCCGAGCTGGTGATCCCGCCGCCGGAGGGTGGGGAACCCGCGGCGGAAACACCGCCCGAGGAAACACCCGAGGAAACAAACGGCGACGGCGACGGCGATACCGACGACGACATCTCGGTGAGCGGCGAGAACCTCCTCACGGAGGCGTTCGGCCTCCGTCCCATCGGGTACATCACCCCGCCGCCGAGGCCGAAACCGTTTCGGGGTTCACAAGACCCGCTTCCACTCGCGACGGAGCCCACGGATCACCCGCCGCTCTACCAAATACTCCTCAAGCTGCTCGCGTGCGTCATCACGTGCCACGACGAGACGAGGCGATCCATCACCGACAAGTGCGCGTATGTACTCACGTACAAGGCGAAGATGGGAAAACCACCGCCGAAGCCGGATGACTACGACACCCTAGTCAGGTGGTGCGTCACCGCCCTGCGCGAAGCGGTGGAAGACGCGGACCCGGCGACGGAACCGCCGCGACCGAAGACTGAGGAGGAGCTCGCGGCGGAGGCACAGGCAGAGGCGGCCGCGGCCGCGGAGGCGGAGGCGGCGGCTGCCGCGGAGCCCGAGCCGGAGCCCGAGGGTGAAGGCGAAGAAGGCGCCGGCGGCGACGAGCCGGCGGCGGAGGAGGTCGAGAGTGAAGACGAATGGGCCACCGAGTCCGTGGAGACGATCATCCCGCCGGAACCCGACCTCGAGACGGAGGAGGAGAAAGCCGCGCGGCTCGACCTCGAGTACCGCACCTGGCACGCCATCCACGACAGGCACATCGCTGATTACAGGTGGCACAACCCGGACGTATTCGCCGGCGTCATCGGCGTTTTCAACGCGTTGTCCGGTGAAGAGGCTGTTTGCAAGTCGATCTTAAGTGAAGAGTTCTACCCCGGCGCCCTGGAACGGATCATCGAGGTCATGCCCAAGTCGTTCGCGACGATCGAGGAGGGTGCGACGTTCGTGACGCGCGTGTGCGAGAGAGGGGCGTATTCGGACGATACGTTGCACGTGGAAGAGTCGATGCGACGGAGGGTGGATCTGGTGCAGAAGCTCAAGGCTATCGCGGGGTGCCTCGCCGCGCCGGAGACGTCGAGATTACACCGCGGGCGGGTCGCCACGCTCGCGCACGAGGCTGCGCTCGTGATGCTCCCGCTGCGAGAGTACCTGCCAGCCGCCGGGGTTCGGCCGGTTCCATTGGCCGAGGAGTATCACACGGTACCTTCCGTCCCCGACGCTCCCATGCACACGTGGCGACGAAAGATGACCAGGAACGTGGACAAGGCGGACGTGGACACGGACACACAGTGCAGGGTACTCCCGCTGCACACGATATTACCCGAACTGTGGCTCGACGTGGACCCGAAGACGGGCGAGCCGTGGGCGAGCGCGGGGCGTAAATTCGCGCGAGCCATCGGGTCACTGACGCACCCGGCGACCGTCCAGCCCCCGCCCGAGGACGGCGCCGAGCCGGGTGACCTACCCGCGCCCAGCGCCGAAGCCTTCGATGCCGCGGTCAAAGCCGTGTCCGACGAAGAGGCGACGAAGGCGACCGGTCCGTCGCAGCACGACCCGCCGCCCAAGTGTTTCTTCTCCGCGCTCCACTTCATAACGACGGTGATGGGCGAGGGCGACGCGTTTGTTCAGCCGCCGCCGCCCGAGCCGCCGGAGGAGGTCGAGGGCGAGGAACCGCCGCCGCCGCCGGAGCCCCAGCCCCCGCTTCACGAGTTCCACCTGGCGATGTGGCGTGACCCGGAGAGCGCGCCGCGTAGGCTCATCGCCGCGGAGGGTGATGAATCTCTCTCGGCGAAGATGAAAGCGTGGCTGGACGCTAACGTGATGTACGTTGATAAGGACGTGATGGGCGGCGCGGACCCCGAGGCGCCCGAGGTGATCAAGCAGGACAAGGTTCTCGTCGCGAACGCCAAGGCGGTGCTCGCGGCGAAGGAGTTGGCGCTCCCCGG
>Ga0209631_10006420_pt1 | contig 12106 bp, 12 predicted proteins | sample COG_08_FD_184752 | JGI IMG/M metagenome (GOLD analysis project Ga0209631, IMG submission 184752) | Pelagic Microbial community sample from North Sea - COGITO 998_met_08 (SPAdes) (version 2) | ecosystem: Environmental > Aquatic > Marine > Neritic zone/Coastal water | place: Helgoland, sampling... | reverse complement strand
TACCTCGTCTTCTTCTACCTCGTCTTCTTCTATCTCGTCTTCTTCTACCTCGTCTACTAGTTTAGTATGTTTTCCAGAGAACAAATCTAATGATCCCATTCCAGTTCTTTTAAATTTTTCAATATCATCCTCTTCATCATCTTTTTCTTCTAAAAAATCATATTTTTCAATATCATCCTCTTTTTCTTCTAAAAAATCATATTTTACACTTTCTTCAATTTTAAAATAATCAGAGTGAAACAATGTATTAAAATTATTGTCATACATCTTTTGGATACTTTTATAATTTTTACTTGGTCCATTATTAATTAATAATTGTGTTATTTCATAATTTTTTTCATACTCTGTATTTTTTACTGAATTAGTAATATAATCATTAATAAAATTATCTTTTAAATTTAATTCATTTTCACTTTCTGATTCTGATTTTGATGAATCTGAATCTGAATCGGTAACTATTAAACAATCGTTATCATTCCATTTTTTTTCTAAATATGGATCTACAATTAAAAAATCATTATCTTCTTCCCAATTATTCCATAATTTATTAGATTTAGCCATTGGAACATCATGTGTTGATCTTTTATTAAAATATCCTAATTGATCTTTATTTTTACATTTTAATTCAACTAATTCAACTTCATAATTATTTAATTTTGCAGCTGTTATATAATTTTGATAAGTCCATTTTTCATTGAAATATCCAATTACATAGATTATATTTAAACCATCATACATCGAATTTAAGAATTTATTAAATGAAAAATTTTCTGCTTTAGTAATATATTTACCTTCAAATTTAAATTTATCATCAGTAGTAAAAAATTCATTCATGTCACAAACAGAATAAATTCTATTTTTTTCTTTTTCTTCAGAATATACATAATTTCTTTTACCTACTCCTGGAACACCTCTTATAATGACTACTTTTTTAGGAAAAAAGTGATTTTTAACTATTTTCGTTAATAACGTCATTTCTGTTAAAAAAATTCCGGTTAAAAATGTAATTGAACTAAATAAAACTAAATCATATAGATTATTTAATAAATTTACATTGTAATTTTCATGATTTTTGTAATAATAAAATTGTTTCTGCACTATCATTTAAGTTATATATATATAAGTAAATAATTTATTTTATCTTTAAATCCTTATAAAAAAAATAAAAATTTGATTTTTACTTTAAGACCTTTTTAAGTTACAAAAATATAACTACAAAATGACTACTTTTATTGCTGAAAAATATTTAGGAAATTCATCTTTTGAAGAGTATCCGTTTGAATTATCTGATTTTCAAAAAAATGCCATAGATAATATTAATTCTAATTTTGAAAAAATTAATAAAAAAATTAATCATACTGTTATATCTGCACCTACTGGTTCAGGTAAGACTCTACCAGCTGAACATGCAATTCTTAAAACAATAAAAAATGGAGGAAAAGTTATTTACACTGGACCTGTAAAGACATTACAAAATTATAATTTTAAAAGTTTTAGTGAAAAATTTGCCGATAAATGTCCAGAAATAGATGTAGGTATATTAACTGGAGATATTAAATATAATCCTGAAGGTAACGTTTTAGTAATGACTACCGAAATTTTAAAAAATTTATTATTTAATAATAAAATTCAAGATATAACAAATAAAATTGATATTGAAATCAATATTAATGATTTTACATTAATTATTTTTGATGAAATTCACTATATGTGGTGTAGTAAAGATAGAGGTTCAGTTTGGGAAACATGTTTTATATTACTTCCAAAACATATGCAATTAATTATGTTATCAGCTACTATGGAAAATCCAGTTAAATTATGTGACTGGTTAGTTAAATTAAAAGATCAAAATGTAACTTTATGTCAATCTCATCACAGAGCTGTCCCATTAAGACATGCAATTTATACACATTATTTAGACAAATTTATTAAAAAAACTAAATTAGTTTCAGAATGTGAAAAATATAATAATAATTTATGTATATTTAGTGATGAAAATAATCCATTTGATAAAGATAAATATCAAAATGCTTTACATCATATTAAAAAAACAAATATAGGTCTATCTGATATGCATGTATATTTTCAATTAATAAATTATTTGACTGTGAATAATCTAACTCCAAGTATATTTTTCTGTTTTTCTAGATTAAAATGTGAAAAATTAGCTAATAAAGTGCAGCAAAATTTATTGAGTTATGATGAATTATCAGAATTAAAAAAAATAATTAACACAAATCTTAGAAAGTGTGATAACTTTCAATATTATGAAAACAATGAACAGTTTATTAGGTTATTAAAATGTTTGGAAAAAGGAGTAGCTTATCATCATTCGGGTTTATTACCTGTATATAAGGAATTAGTTGAAACCTTGTTTAAAAATCATCTAGTTAAAGTATTATTTGCGACTGAAACTTTTGCTATTGGAGTTAATATGCCTACCAAAACAGTAGTATTTACTAGTTTGGAAAAATATTCTAGTAATGATTTTAGATTATTGAGAACAGATGAATATTTACAAATGGGTGGGAGAGCAGGAAGACGAGGAATGGATAAATTTGGTTTAGTAATCTTATTACCTAATATACACAATTTACCAACTGTTAATCAAATGAAATCATTAATTACAGGTAGTTCTCCTTCAATTATTTCCAGATTTACTCCAGAATATCAATTGATTCTTAAAATTATATTAAATAATAATTCGCTAGAAGCTATTTTTAATAATTCATTACTGAAGAATGATTTAGATGATGAAATTAACGGTATTAAAAAAGAATTGGAATTAATTAATATACCATCTAATGAAGATTTTTCCGAATGTGAAATTTACTATAATTTAATTAATCCAAAATCAGATGGAATAATTGGTATTTCTAGATCTCAAATGAAAAAAAATCAAAAGAAAGCTAAAAAAATATATAATTCTATAGGATTCAAGCAAAAATATTCAAAATATGAAAAAATAAAAACAAAGATAGATAAAAAAAATAATTTATTAAATAATTTAAAAGGAACACAATTTTACATAAAAAATCAAATTAGTAATGTTTTAGATATATTACATGAAAATGGATATTTAGATTCAAATAGTGCTGATTGTAAAAAGGAAAATGTTACGATTAAAGGACTTATAGCTAGTGAAATTAATGAATGTAATGAAATTATTTTAACAGAAGTAATAATTAACAATCTATTAGATAATTTAAATTATAAAGAATTAGGTTCAATGTTATCATTATTTGGTAATAGTAAATCAATCAATAGAAAACAAAAAAAATATAATAAAACTGAAGCCTATTTCCCAGATAAATTTAAATCAATAATCAATTTTATTGAAAATATAGTTCAAAAATATACAAATTTAGAAAATTTTAAACATGTTTACATAAATTCTGATTGGACTATAAATTATAACATTATTGAAGCAACCGATAAATGGCTGAATAATTGTCAATTTAGAGAAATTATCAATTATTATGATTTATTTGATGGTAATTTAGCAAAAGATTTTGTAAAAATTTACAATTTAGCAGCCGAAGTAGAAAAGATTGCTAAAATATTAAATAAACCTGAATTAGAAATAGAAGCTAATAAATTAAAGAATAATATTTTAAGAGATGAAGTTAATATCGAGTCCTTATATGTAAAATAACTATTATTCCAATATTTTATTTATCTTATAAGATAATTATTTATTTAAAAGAATAAAACGGTTTATTTGTATATAATGATTATTACAGGTAAAAAATTGAATATAGGAACATATTTATTCCATAGATATATTACATTTAATGATAAAAAAAAATTAATAAACACATACAAAATAGAAAAAAATAAAAACGAATATAAGTTACACGATGATCATAGAGATATTTATGATGTTATAGATCAAATTGAAATTAAAAATAAAAATACAGCTTTAATTTGGAACAAAAACTCGCGTATAGGTTTATTATACTCAATTGTTTTATTACAAAATTAAGATAATTTTTTTTTATTAATATATTATAGTTTAATATGAAAGTTAATAAAGTTATTTCTTTAATGAAAAATTATTATCATTGTGGTGGTATGCCAGTTCGCATTAATGATGACAGATTACAAACAGCAGGAAGAGGAGTGGATTATTTATTATTAAATAATATTAGAAACTCACATGGTGAAGAAGCATCCGAATTTATAAATAATAATATAGATTCACCGAATGCATTAAATATTATAAATGAATATGCAAGAGAAAATAATTTTAGCAATGATGAAATTGATTCAATTAACAATTATATTGTTAGTGAAATGGTAAGACAAAATCGTGATAATGATAATGAAAGTGATAATGAAAGTGATAATGAAAGTGATAATGAAAGTGATAATGAAAGTGATAATGAAAGTGATAATGAAAGTGATAATGAAAGTGATAATGAAAATATAAATAATATAAATAATATAAATAATATAAATGATGACCCTAATATTCAACGTTATCATAATTATTTAAATCAACAAGAAGATAACTCTTCTGAAGAAGAAGATGAATTAAATCAGGGTTTTATACAACAATTTGAAGAAGGTCTTACAATTAGAGATATTTGGGGTGATGTAGCCACTATAATAAGATATGATCCAAATGAAGAAACATATCAAGTTAGTTATGAAGATGGTTCAGAAGATATAATTACAGAAGATGAAATTGAGGGTGAAATTGATTCAGAACAGGAGCAACCCGATGAGGTTAATAATGAAGAATATCGATTAGATCTTCAACCTGATAATGAAACTGATGTTGAAACTGAAGAAGAATTAGAACAAAATCAAAATGATCAAAATTTATTTTTAAATAATTTAGGAGAATCAATACCTGTTCCTGATGATACAGATGAAATTGTTACATGTTCAGTTTGTATGGTAAATAAACCAAGTGTAGCTATAGTAAATTGTGGTCATGTTACTGTTTGTCCCGATTGTGCTAGACAATTAGTAGATAGAAACAATTTAAATTGTCCAATATGTAGAGAACCAATTAATGGATTTTTAAGATTATTTTTTCCTAGTGGTGATTTAAAGAAAGGAGGATATATTTTTAAAAATTTGAAATAAAAAACTTATATTTAAAAGTTAATTAATAATAATTAAATAATAATGAATTATTTAATCATTGATTTATCGTATTATAATTTTTATCGTTTTTACGCTACTAAAGGATGGTATACGAGAGCTCATCCTGAAGATAATTTTGAAAAAGAATATGATTGGTCTAAAAATGTAATATTTTGGGATAAATTTAAAAAAATGTTTAAAGAACATTTAAAAAAATATATTAAAAAACTTAAAATAGATAAGGTTATTTTTGCTAAAGATTGCAAAAGAAAAGATATTTGGAGAATGAAATTTTATGATTATTATAAAGGTGCTCGAGCAGAAAATTATCAAAAAAATAAATTTACTGGTGGAAATGTATTTAAACGTTGTTATGATGAAATTTTACCAGAATTAATTGATAATAAAACTTGTTTTAAAATTTATATTGATCATTTAGAGGCAGATGATGTAATTAGTTTATCAATTAAATATATAAATCAAAAACATCCTGGATCAAATATCAATGTTATTTCTAGTGATCATGATTTATTGCAATTAATTGATGATAATATTACTTTAATCGATGCAAAAATGAAATCATATAACAATAAATCATATGGTTCTAATTACAATGATGTTTATGTTAAATCTATATTAGGTGATGTAAGTGATTCAATTCCTAAAATATTTAACAAAGTAGGGCCAAAAACAGCATTGAAATTAGTGGAAAATCCTGATTTACTATTAGAAAGATTTAAAAAAGAAAAGGGTAGTTTTAATAAATTTATTTTAAATAATTTATTAATTAATTTTAAATTTATACCAGAAAAATATAAGATTGAATTTGATTCAATAATTAATAAATTTGATTTTAATTTAAAAATAAAGTAATTTAACATTACTATATAAAAAAATGATTAGACGTCTATTTACAACTATTTCAAAAAAAGATTTTCCAAAAATTGCACTAAATAATCCAGAATTTAACCAACATGAACTTAATTCCTGGATAAATAGAAATCACAAAATGAATCCAGATAAATGTCACAAAATAAATAGCAAAATTAATAGCTTATCTTTAATTTCAGATAATAATGTGTTATATCGTTGTAATAGATATATCGTTTATAAAGATAAGATCTAAATCAACTTTTTATAGAAATAAATAATCGATAAATTAAAACATTTAATTTATTTATTTTTTTTTTCTTCTAATTTTAATATAATATCTATAAAATGTGTTAATTATTTTTAATTTTTTTAACAATACAGTTTGATATCTTATATAATTTTTAATTATACCTTTTTGCTTTACTGGAACTCTATATGATTTAAGAGCATATATAATTTTTTTATGCTTATAGACATCTAAATGAAAATAAATTGATATTAATCTAGATAGAATTAAATTATAAATTGTATTATAATCAACCATTAATTGATTACAAATATTTTTAGGAATTAATGTTTCTAGTCTATATTTTCTATAATTTGGAATATTTATTATTGATATTATTATTTGACTAATTACATTATCAATATCATCAGGTCTTTTTCCTTTTAATATTTCATTATTGGTAGAAATATGAGATTTATCTTTAAATGATATTTTATGAACCGTAATTTTATCTTTAAACTTGATTCTTTTTTTATTTTTTACATAGTTTTGATCCTTTTTATTTTTTAAAATACCTTTATTTTTTTTTTTAAAAAATTGTTTATTTATCGGAGATTTTTTTAGATTATTTACTAATTTTACATTATTATAACTAAAAATATTATCTTTTTTTTTATTAAAAAATATACCATCATATCTATCTATATTGTTAATAACAAAATTCATTAATTTATAATATAATCAATATTTTTAAATATAAAATTTTTTTATGTTAACTTATTACTATAATCAATTAGAGTATCTAATAAATTATCTGATTCTTTTTTGGATATACCTTCTGTAATTACTTCCATAGTCATTGATTTATTATTATCTGATTTTACATTTTTTTTTACAACTAATATATTTTTAATCAATAAAAATAAATAAATATCAGTTAATGCCCATATAAAAAATATGGTTCTACTAAAATATATCATTAATAATATAAAGAATAAATAAAATATTAAACTACTAACATTAATTTTTTTCTTCTTCGTTATAATTGACAATAATAATATCATATATAAATAAAAGATTAAAAATGAATTTACCAGAGGTAATTATTAATAAAATTATTTCTTATGTTGATGATATAAATTCATATCAATGTCGAACCTGTATAAAAAAAATAAGTTGTATTGATAATTACATACATTATGGAAATAAATATAAATTTTGTTCAAAATCATGCTTTGAACATTTATAATTTTACCAATCCATTGCTTCAATACTTTTAATTGATTTATTATCATCTAGTTCATTAACTTTCCATTTTGTAAAATTTAATATTTCCCAGGTTTTGTTATCAAAACGATAAGGTTTTTTTGTTTTTCCTTTTAACATTGGATCAAAAATTTTCCAATCTATTACATTATTAAAATTAGATTCAAAAAATGAAATATAATGGTATTTAATTTTTTGATTTTCATCATAAACTAATCTTTTATCTGTAGGAATCTTATTAATATATAAAGTTGTGGTCATTTTTTTTTTTATTAGTGGAAATGAATTAAATTTATCAAATTTTAATTTTGCATTAATAATCATTAAAAAACGTAAAAAAATTTGATTAAAAAACGTAAAATACATTTTTTTTAATAAAAACTAAACTTACTAAAAATGGAACAAAAAGCAAAATCAGATTGTCAAAAAATTATTAGTTTCATGGAATCACATCCACTATTTAATGATATGTATAATGCATTTATTAAAGGTCCTAAACAAGATTGTGGGTTTATATGGACTCCAGATGATTGGTGGGTAGGTGAAGAAAAATCTGCTGTAAAAATTGTTAGTGATAAAGTATTAGAATATGGTTGGGATAGCAGTGGTTATGGTTGGATGATGAGATTAATAGAACAAAAACTTCGAGAATTACCAGTTACAACCGCAGAAATAGTTGAAAATAATTTACTGGATGAAGAGCAACTTACATGGAAGCAAAAGGCTGGAATCATCACAGACCAAGAAAGAGTTAAATACGATCTTGTAAAACCGCCAGTAACACCAGAAAAGTTGGAAAGTCCCTTATATAATAATGTTGATAATCCAGAAGAAGAAGATGAAAAATTAGAACAAGAAAAATCTTTTGCCAAGGGATATAAACAAACTGAATTTGGTAAATCTATGGATGAAAATAATAAAAACGCATTGGATGTTATGGCAAATAAAGGAATGAATGAAGCTGGAAAATATATGATGTCTCAAGCTGGTGGGGACTATGCTAAAATGCGTAGTATGTTCGGATGAATTATGAATTATTAGTTGAAAAAAAAAAAAAAATGAAATCTAATTTTATTTTTTTTATTTATTTAAAATTTTAAAACAAGCTTCTAAGGAACTAAAATTATTTTTTTGTATTACAAAACTAGCATCAATTACAGCTAAATTAATTTTTATTTTTGTTTTAGTATATGTTATATTACCCGATTCTTCATTATTAGTATCATAAAAATATATTTTTTTTTCTTTTTGTATTAATTTAAAACCTTTTAAATCAAATTGTGTTAATATTTTTTTTAAATTATCCTGATTTACATCAATATTTAATAAAATATCATCTATGTTATTTACATGATTATTCGGTTTATTATTAATTAAATATTCATTATCCAATAATTTTTGTAATTTGCTATCAATAGTATTAATTATCGAATTTGTAATTGATTTTATACAGGCTTCATTATCATAATAACTAGATAGAATATTATCTAAACTTTTTAGCATATTATTTCTTTCATTGTTCAATGTAAATCTACAATTTGATAAATGAACAAAAATATCATTAACTTTCTTTAATGATTCAGTAATAGCTATTGCATTATTATTTATTAAATCTAAATTGATATTTTTACTATCAGAATTCAGATTTGCACTTATAAATTTTATAAATTTTATTGCAAATACCACATATTTTACATCCATTGAAATATTGGTAATAAATAATTGTATGGACGAATTATCTGTTTTAACAATCTCAATATTATTTTTTATACCTATTACTTTACTATTAAATGAAAAAAATATTCCTAATTTTGAATTAGTTCTTACCATGTCTTCATTAAACTTAGCAACTTCCTTACTTGGAACTACATTACTGTAATTTTTTGATTCAATTAATATAGTAGGATGATCATTTGAAATTAATTGTATGTCAGCCTCATGAGCAGATTGTGAAGTTACATTACATTGATCATCTTTGAAAAATTCTTCGATTGTATTTTGTAAAAAATTTTCAGCCATTAATCCTCTAATAGAGGAAGTTTTAGATTTACCAGTAAAATCCAGTATCATATTATTAAAATTTAAATTAGCATTTTCAATTGATTTATTTGATTTATCATTTATTTCAGTAATTCTAGAAGCTAAATTATTAATCTGATTAGCATAATTATCACTGCAATTTTTAAAATGATCAATTATATATTTTTTTTCAGTATTATTCGTATTTTCTAATTTTTCCAAATATTTAATTACTCTATCATTTGTATCATCTTTAATGCTTAAATTTTGATCAACGTAATAACCTATATTCAAAATTCTATTTAAATATTCTTCATTCATGGTATTTTTAAACCATGGATTAATATTTGAATCAACATTAAAATTCATTATTAATATATTTTTTCAAAAAATATTTATATATTTATAATAATTACTATTTAAATATTTTAGATATAAAAAAAATAAGTATGAATTTGCATAAAGGAAATCCTTTAATAAAAATAAATGAATTAACAATTTTACTAGAAAATCAAATTGAAAATTTACCTATGAATGTATTTTGGTTAATAGGTGAAGTCCAAAATCTAAGAGATACAGGGGGACATTTATATTTTAATTTATTTGATAATAGATTATGTATAAACAGTATTATCTGGAATAAAACTAAAACAGATAATAACATTAAACTAGAAAACGGTTATAAAGGTAAATTTTTAGGTAAAATAAATTTATATAAGAACAAAAATACTATTAATTTTATAATTTATAAAATTGAATTAGAAGGAATTGGAAATTTGTATCATGAACTTGAAATAACTAAACAATATTGTCTAAAAAATAAATTTTTTGATAAACCCAAAAAAAATATAAATAATATTGATAAAGCATTGTTAATAACAAGATATAATAGTGCTGCATATAATGATATATTACACAGTATCAAAGATTGTTTTAACCTAAAATTATACATTTTAGATAGTTCCATGCAGGGTAATAATTCAATTGAAGAAATAATTACTAACATTGATTTGGCTGAAAAATTGAAAACTAAATTAAAATTAGATGCTATTATTTTGTCAAGAGGTGGTGGATCAATAGATGATTTATGGGTATTCAACAATAAAAAAATAATTGAGAAAATATATCAATGTAATACACCTTTTATTACTGCAATTGGTCATGATATTGATCATTGTTTATGTGATGATATTTCTGATAAAAGTTTTATAACTCCAACTGAATTAGGTAAATATATAAATTCAATGAAAGGTAAATCTAAAAAGATAGAACAACTCTCAAATCTTAAAAGTAATTTAAATAATATAATTGAAACAAAAATTGAACAAGAATTGGATATATTAAATCAAATTGTTGATGAAATAGATATCGATAATATAATTAATAATTATAACAATAAAATAGTTTATTTAAACCAATTCAGAAATAGATTTAAAAAGAATATTATCAATAATATTGATAATAAAATAGAAAACTTAGATGAAGTTGCTAATGAATTTGATTCTGAAAATATAATTAATAATTACCATATAAAAATTAGAAAATTATATAACTATAAAAATCAATTTCAGGATAAATTTGCAAATAAAATTAAACATGAAATAATTTTACTTGATAAACTACTACTAGAATGTAAAGAATATATTCATAGCAAAACTTCATTATCGCTATTTGATAAATCTAATAATGAAATTATTGATAATAAAATGATACAAGAAAATGACACTTACTATTTGAAATTTAACAATGAAAAATTTAAAATTAAAATTATAAAAAAAATATAACAAAACTGTTTCAAATACATATAACTTTTGCATTATTAGTGCAATATTTTATTTTTTTAGTTAAAACAGTAACACTTTCTTTATTTAGATTTAAAGTTGGAACATATTCAATTGGTTTAAATTCACATCTAAATATTTCATTAGTATCTAATGGTCTTAAATTATTTATAATATCTTTATCCAATACATATATAAAATATTTTGTATTATTAATTTTAATGAATTTATCATCTTTTGATATATTTATTTTTATACCTGTTTCTTCCATAAGTTCTCTAGATGCACATTCTTCAAATGATTCATCTGTTGTATCTAAATGTCCTTTTGGTAGTCCCCATTTCCTATTATATGGATTATAATTATTCAATACAAGTAATACTTTTGTAAAATCTGTATTAAAAATTATAGAACCTGCCTTAGGTGGATAAATATATTCTTTGTTGTTAATATTAACAATTAAATTTCTTTTTGATTCTTTCTCTCCATAATTGTCATAATATTTTATTTTAATATTATTTTTTCTTTTCTTTTTTTTATTGATTTTTGTCCATTGATTTATATTATTACATAATGTCATTTATTATTTTTTAGTAATTTTAAAAACTTTATAAAAAAATATATATTTATCAAATTTTTATTTAATATATTTAGATATTATTGATTTAGGTAATAAGTCTAATTTATGATCATTTAATTTTTTATAACATTTAGATATTGTTACTTCTGAGGTTTTACAGGCTATTGCTACTTGTTTTTTTGTAACATTTTGATTAGTTATTGCACATGCTAGAAATATTGATCCTGCTGCAATTGACGGAGCGGTATTATCATTTACTAGATT
>Ga0209631_10006418_pt1 | contig 12109 bp, 13 predicted proteins | sample COG_08_FD_184752 | JGI IMG/M metagenome (GOLD analysis project Ga0209631, IMG submission 184752) | Pelagic Microbial community sample from North Sea - COGITO 998_met_08 (SPAdes) (version 2) | ecosystem: Environmental > Aquatic > Marine > Neritic zone/Coastal water | place: Helgoland, sampling... | reverse complement strand
CACGGAAGGCTACGACTGCGACGGCGGTTGCCTCGTTGATTCGGATCAAGACGGAATATGCGATCAAAACGAGGTAACGGGTTGCCAAGCGAGCGATGCCTGCAACTACGACCCCTTGGCGACGGACAATGGATACTGTGATTATGCTTCGGAGATCGAGGATTGCGATGGCAATTGCTTGAACGATGAAAACGCCAATGGCATTTGCGATGAGTTGGAAGATGGATTGCCAGTGGAGAATAACTGCGCTGAAGCGACAGAGGAATTCATGGCAGCCCTGGCCAGCGGGTTATACTGCGGGGACGGGACGGTGTGGGTCGATGCCTTCAGCGAATGCATGGTGATTCCTACGTGCTTTGGTGACTTGGACAACAGTGGCAACCGAGGAACAGAAGACCTGCTCATAATGTTATCGGTCTTTGGTGCAGAGTGTGATTTGGCGCAGGGTTGCACGGACCCATTGGCAGAAAACTATGACCCTTTTGCATTGGTTGATGACAACACTTGCATTGTCATTGAGGACCCTTGTGGCTTAGTTACGTCCATCACCTATCATGGTGACGTTTACGACTTGGTTTCCATAGGCGATCAATGCTGGTTCCGCGACAATTTGGCTTCACAACAATTCCAAAACGGCGATGCCGTTGGCTTGTCGCTGGAGTCAGCCGATTGGTACGCGGCGAGTTCGGAATTTGCACCTGCGTGCACCGCAGCCAATGGTGACGAAACCAGCATCGTTGAGCACGGTTACCTCTACAACGGCTATGCGGTGAACGACGCCCGAGGCCTCTGCCCAAGCGATTGGCACGTGGCGTCCGACGGAGATTGGATGTCGATTGAAGCGTCGCTTGGAATGGACTCCCTTGCGCTCACAGGTTATGGGGACCGAGGCACCGACCAAGGCGATCAGCTCAAAGCATCCGCATCTGACACGCCTGCTTGGGACGGTACAAACACGTCAGGCTTTTCTGGCGCGCCATCTGGACAACGCTATTCCTTCGGAAGTTTCAACGGGTTTGGCACGATGAGCCTCCTGTGGACGGGCAGCAACAGCGGTTCTTCGAATTGGGCGCGAAAGCTTGAATCGGGCAATGCACAAGTCGAACGTTCACTCATCGCCAAAGGCTTCGGCGGTTCCGTTCGGTGCGTGATGGACTAATGCTGAGCAAGACAGAATTAACTCCGAAGACAGCATCAAGAATGAGGTGATTTTCTATTGAAAATAATTGGTGAAGGGATGGGTTTTTTTCATATTTGTCCAAATTAAAACAAACAATAGAATGAAAAACCTCCAATTACTAGCCGGAATAGGCGTGATTTTTTTTCTTGCTTCATGCAATAGCTCGGAGACCCTTATCCGGAAGACGAACAGAACCGATGCGGTGACAGATGTGAATGCGACTGGAATGGTTATGCGACCTTTGATGGCTGATTTGGAAGTTGATTTGGAGCGAAAGGAGTTTGTCTATTCAGGTGATGTCAAGCTCCCGATGTCGGACTTGAAGGAGAATGCAATTGCGGGGTTCCAAACGGCTCACCAATGCGATTACATTGTGGATGCCACGTTTGAGACCACGCGAGTATTGGTCAAAAAGGCGGAGCGAGAAATAACCATCAAAGTTTCTGGTATGCCTGCACACTACACGCGAGTGTACCAAGTTGACTCCTTGCCCAAATCAGTGGTTCAGTATTCCAGGCTCATCAAAGACGTGCGCCGCTCCAACTACCTGAATGAAATAACCATCAAGGAGAATCCAATTGGACTTGATTTTACGATAGGCAATTACGTCGGAATGCAAGTGGATTTCCCGCTTGAAATCAATGGGTTCGAAACCCGAGGATTCGTCGCGATCGATGGTTTTTCGGAGGACCAAATGCCTTCTGGAGTGGAGGCCACCATCAATTCGTCCAACAATGCGGAGACATTTACGGATTACGCATCTATCGATATGGCGAGTGCCTTCGCCATCGGTCTGATGCACCAAATCCCTGCTTCCAAAAACGTGAACATGAGGTTGGTGGCTGGACTTAATTTGAATTCGTACACTTTTGATGACATTGCCGATGGAAGCACTTCCTTCGATTCGGCGTCTTTGCTTGGTCTTCGGGTGGGCAGTGGTCTGGACTTAAAGTTGTTTCGCTCCATCCGAGGAGTGTGCAAAATTCACAAAAACCTGAACGCGATCCGATTCATTTCCAAAGATGGTTCAGGAGACCTGAACATCGAAAGTTTTGAGGTGACGGGGGGTAATTCTTGGGACATTGGATTTGGATTGCGCTTGCAGTTTTGATGGACTGGGGATGTTGCGCCTAGCAGACATCTAACCAACGGATTTAAATCGATGTGATGCCGGGGATTTCTTTACAAGAGGAATCCCCGGTTTTTTTATTGGTCTTTGACTCAGGAAATCGCTCAAGAAGATTGCTGAAGGCATTACATTTGTAACCGAAAAGCGCGCCCATAGCTCAGTTGGTTAGAGCAGTGGACTCATAATCCATTGGTCGTAGGTTCAAGTCCTACTGGGCGCACTTTTTCCTCCAAGGCTTTTTCGGCTTGAGACCCCTCGCATTCCGCGCTGGCCCCGTAGTTCAATGGATAGAATAAGCGTTTCCTAAACGTTTGATCCGAGTTCGATTCTCGGCGGGGCTACAACGTTCTGACAAACAAGGATTTAACGACCCTTGTTTTGTTTTTCACAGGGACGCAATTTTCGGTTTGCAGAACAATTGCAGAACAGATTCACCCTTTTGCGGCCACAAAATTTGCGCTGAAGTTTGATTTTAGATGATGTGGAATTGCCTTTTAGAAGAGGGATTGATCGTGAACTGTTGCACTTTCAGCAACAGAAAAACAGTGTCATTTAATGCCAACCTCATACAGGTACGCGGCGCTTATTTGCCTCAACCATCTTTGTTCGAGTGCTTCACGTCGTGGTCCTATTCCTGCGCCATTCCCACTAGGTGTATGTATGCATCCAAAGGTAACATCTCTATCTGACATTGAGTTCACGATTTTATCCCACTGACCATTCCAAGGAGCTGCGTTTTCCATTTGACGAGTTGCATAGACAAATCGAATACTGGGGGTAGACCTGAGGAAATCAATTATTTCATCGGTAGCCCATCTGATCGCCCCTGCCTTTGGTATGTCCTCGTCATGGTGATTATTTAAATTCCCGTCGACTTCAAAAACCAAGTCTGCGAAGGTCATCATTCCTAATTTGCAGATGTTGTATATACTATTTTCAACTCCATATAGTGGGATTTCAGTCATATTGTGTTCTCGACGGCCCTTGGGTCCATTCACAACTCCTGGTATGTTCAAAAGGCTTCTCCATACTGGCCAGAAGTAATTTCGGCCGTAAAAGAAATCCGCAGAATTTCCAGCGATATCTCCGTCATTGTGTGTGCCAATGAACATTATAATTGGACTGTATTGACTCGGAACTAATATTGTCGAATTGGTTTGGAATGTATCTCCTTTGAAAGCAGGAAACTGGTGGTTGGCAAATTTGTGTCTTCCCATTATTCTTCGTTTTCTGGCCTCAAAACTATTTCACGTGTAACGAAAACAAAATTTTAATCATGGAACATAACTTTTTTCATTTTGACTTCGAGCCTTCTGAAGAAGCTGTAGAGGCGATCATTGAAACTATGTCGGGTCTCTTTGAGGCAGCAGGGGTGAAAATCCAGTCTGTAGATAGCGATTTTGATGAGGATGATGAAGTTTTAAATAATGTATGCTTCTATACACAAGAAAAGGAGTACAGATTTACGTACGACGAATCAGGTAGCCCTTGTGTAGATGTTTGTGATCTCGAGGGAAACGTACAAGCTACCTTGCGTCCAAGTGATTACGATGAACTAATACAATCCATTTAGTAGAGTTGGGGACATCTTAGAACGGCAAATCGTCCCCTTTGTCACGTTCAGGTTCGGGATCTGTGAAGTGGATGACCACATCCATCGGCGGGACTTGTGGGATGCGGTTTTGAATGAGGGTGACGACGGATTTGACCTCGTAGAGGGTGTCGTCTAAGGTCCAGTTCGGTTCGCTTTCGATGTGGACGGTGAGTTCCATGTTTCTTCTTTGTTTCATGAGTTGGTTGGTTTGTAATGTTTGTTGATGAAGGCATGATGGATAGGCATGCTATTGGCCTTCGACAAAGCCGGGTACAATACAACAACCATTTTAGCCGGTGTGGGCTTGGGGGGAATGGCCGTGGCCTTGGCAGCTCAGGATTTTATTGGCAATCTTATAGGTGGAATCCTCTTGTATTTTAAAGACTCATTTAAAGTAGGCCATACCATTAAAATTGGTGGGTTTGAAGGCGAGGTTGTGCAGCTTGGTATAAGCGATATTAGAATTAAGAATGTAAGTGGGAAAATAACTTCCTTACCTAACAAGCTGTTTATTTCTGAGCCAATAGAAAACTATACAGAAGCGGAACTTACTTCTGATACTATCTGTTTGCGAATTGATAAGAATCAATCATCCGACAAACTCAAAAGGGCGACGGAAATTATTCTTGAGGAAGCAAGGTCAAACAATTACATCAAGGATGATTATTCTATCCGCTTCGGGCCAATGTCGGCGAATGTGCATGAGTTGTATTTCGAATATTACTTGGATAAAAAAACGCTAGAAGAGGATAAACCTTTTGAGAGCGATCCTTTGCAAGAGTTGATCAATGGACAAAACACAGCGATTTATATCAAGCTTGTTCAAGCCTTGCAAAGGGAAGAGATCGTCTTGGGCTAAGTCCGATAAAATAATGTGCTCAAATCCAACCGTTGCGGAGGCATTTGCTTGGGACGCAAGGGGAGAGATCAGATATTGTCGAGGTCAACTTGAGCCACTGCTTCGCCTAATCCCTGAAGTTTTGGTTGATGAACAGGTATTCGTAGCTACCAAAATCCTCTTTGAAATTATTGAAGTCGTTCATACGTATAATCAGATGCTTTGGGTTCGACGTAGCTTTTTCGCTGAATGATTGGTGTATTCAAATATCCTCTGCATCGGCGCCTTCGACAAAATCGATTTCAAATTCAACCCATTCTTCTCCAAGTTCTGTATACGAACCAACCTCTGCGATGAATTTTTGGAATTCGTGTGTGTTGTAATCGTCAAACCCTGTGTGCCCCATTTCCTTGAGTGATTCAGCGGAGACCTCAATTTCAAAATCAACGTAAATGACCTTTTTTCCTGAAATAACCATGTTTTCGGATTTTTTTCAATCTGTGACATGTGACGCCACCCCTAAGTGGGAGGAATCACTGCCAAATGTTGCAATGGTACGATATCGATTCAACGCTGAATTGTTTTTCGGATACAAAAGTGCAATTCAGTTGCGGGACATAAATTGTTGTAATTTAACGGGGTGAGCTGTGGGAACGGATAAATCGATACGTCATGTTTATTGAAGAAATCAATGCGCTTGAAGCAGGCGTTGCAAAATTGGCTCCGGTCAAAACAGAGGAGAAGAAAGGAATTATGGGGATGGTATCATCAGCGGCCATTGAAATCATCATAGATTTTTAAGTGGCGGAGATGGTTGAGGTCCTTGTTTCATTGGGCGCGGTAGCATATTTGGGCGCATGGCGCCTCCGCTGGAGTTTCGGGTTGGCCCAAGTGTTTTGGTGGGCTTCGATTTTTGCTGCCACTGACGACCCCATCATCCGTTACGGATGGTTTTCTATGATGGTGCTGGAAATCATGACGCGGAATGACTTTCCACACCTCAGACAGATTTTTACTAGGCCTGGGTGGTTTATTGGGTCAATGATTGGTTCAGTCATTTTTAATAAAGGCGACCGATTCCAGCGTTACAAGAAATATTCAATGTGGGGGTTTCTTTATGATGATTACCAATCACAGGACGTTGCTCGAGCCCGGAGCGATCGCAAGAGGAAATACATGGCGAACATGATATCCCAAGTCATCGGTGTCATGTTGGCCTTGTATGTTGGATGGCTGGCTTATCACATGTTGCCTAATGAATTCCAATGGTTTGTCTTTGCCGCAGCTTTCCTGTTTTTGAATGAAACTTGGGGTTGCGCGAAGCGGAACTACAATTTCGAAAGAGCTATTGCGGAAGGGCTGAATGAAATCGATAGGCTGAATTCAGCTGAGCGAAATCAAATACTCCATTTAACAGAGAGCTTCTATTTTTCGTCGCCAAGAATCCGTGCACTGCACATGGGTGTTCTAGTTTGTGCGGGAGAGTCAAGTCTAGCGTTCATTTGCATGTCCGCTTTATTGTTTTTGTCTGCATTTGAAGCACCAGAATACAACGAACTCTATCGATTTGAATACCAGTCTCTATGGCGGAGGAATCTGAAGGAGATTTTTATGCTCAGAGCCGAGCTGAACTCGCGAACGAAACTGGTGCCTCTGTCCACGGCAGTTGCAGCTTACTCGTTTTCTGTTCCGGTACTGTTTTGGTGGAATGAATTGAAGCAAGTTTGGGATGGTTGGACCGAATGGGTATTCCATGGCAGCGGGCAAAAGAAGGGAAATTTCCCACAGGTGGTGTGCATTTCAACCGGGGTGGATTGCCATTGGAATTGGTTGGATGAGAAGGAACTGGCGGAGTTGGAAAGCAGGATGAATTGGGCGTGGCTCTATCATGAGTACTACCTCGACAAGGATGAAAACCGACCTGTGGGCAGTATTTTGGAGAAGTCTGATGCGGCGATTGTGACGATACAACTTACCCCCGGCGAGGGTTCCGGTAGGATGCTTCGGAACATTCAGGATTATGTTCAGCAGCCGTTTCGGCATCTCTCTGTCTTGCAAGTGCGGAATGAAAATCATCTACACTCTTTTGATTCCTACATCGAAGGATCCTTGGAATATTATTGTTCCGTCATTGATGAGCCCATTTTTGACCGGGAAGAAACCAACCTCGGGGAGCTCGTAGAATTGGAGCCCATTCATTTGAATCGACGCGTCAAAGCTTCATTCGATGAGATGGGAATGGATGCGTACCGCTTCATTTACCAAGGAGGCATCATGGAGCTGAATATTTTGCATCGACGCGTACACGAGTTCGGTCAACCGGCAAGCCGATTTTTGGAGTTGTTGAACATTTGGGAATTGACCGCGCGATGGACATTGGTTTCTGAAAGCGTCGATCACGTCGAACAAGAACGTGAACAGCTTTCTCTTCCGTTTGGAAAGGTGTTCGATTTGGTTCGCAAAGCCGAATTGATGCAGCAGCGACTTGCACTTCCAGAACAAATGATGATCTCCATTCGCCAATACTGGAAGGAAGCGTTCAATTGGAAAGAAAAAATGTCCTCCAATCCCACCGTTGCGGAGGCCTTTAAATGGATGATCTACATCCGAAACAAGACGCGCGGACACGGCAGCACAAGCCGCATCCATGATGGGTTGTATGAGGCGGTGGAGGGATTGACCGTCCTGCTTTTCGCACAAATCAATGAGCATCTGAACCTCGAATTGTTGGTGCTCGATGCCAACGCGCCTGGAGGAGTGGGCACCAAGCGGCACGGCATGCACATGGATTTTCTTGAATCAGAAGATTCAGAATTGGCGTTGTTGCCCCCTTCATCCGGAGGCGTTTTCTTTCGGCAAAAGGACCAACACTCTACGTGGCGCACTTCGAACCTCCTCCAAGCTGTCAATGGGCACGTCTTCATTCTGAACGACATGAAAAAGGGCCACCGAGAATGGGTGTGCTTCAGCACAGGTGAATTGATCCGCCCGGAAATCATCTTCGATTCATGAGTTTGATTCGGGTTATTCTGGCGATTTTATTTCCCCCTTTGGCTGTTTACGACCGCGGCTGTGGAAGCCTGTTGATTGTTTTCATTTTAACCTGCTTCGGCTGGATTCCAGGGGTAATTGCGGCATTGATTATCCTAAACAAAAAGTGAGATGCACGCGATCCAAGAACAATTTATCGAAAGATTGAGAAGGCTTGGGGATTCGCCGATATTTCACTTTTCCCTTGGATCCAAAGAGCTCTTTCATTCGAATTTTCTGGCATGGATCTGTGAACAGTCCGAGTGGTCGACGCTGACTTCGTCGTTTTTTGAGCGGTTTGTCCCTCAAATCATCTGATCACCTGGCTTGGAGGGCATTGCTGACTTCGCGGAAAAATTCGCTATCGTCCATGCCGACCCCGAGTGCAGTCCAGATGAGTTCTGTCGTTTCGCAATCGATCAGCTTTAGTCTCAGAGCGTATTCGCGGTCTACACAAACGCGTTCAATGAAGGCGTACGCCCACTTTTTGGACACATCGCTTCCGGAGCTAAAAAGTGCAACGTCTGGTCTAGATGCCAAAACCTCGTCTACTCTGCGGACAGGCCACGTTTGACCCTTGGCATTCTTGATGCGTCCGGCTTCCAAAACGTGTTCCTCGGAGGTGATTCCCGTCAGGCTCAATCGCACCTCCTCCAACGCTTTGTCGATCATGTCGCGCTCAAGCACTTGGTAGGTGCCGAGCAAGGCAGTTTCGGCGAGGGGTAGCAAGTCTGCTGCGCCCTGAATTGCGCCGTCGCATTGCTGATTGCCATCGACCGGTATGATGGCAATGGATGCAACATCGGAGGCGCGGCCTCGGTTGAAGTGAAATGGGCTGTGGTTTGATTTAGCTTCCTGCGTGTAGAATTCCCTTGCGTAATCGACGGGGTCTTCCTTGGCAGGAGCAGAAGTAGGAGCTTCGCCTTTCGATTCGAGTGTAGCAAACAACGTGGGGTCGATGAAAGAGGCCGAGTTCACATGCAGTTGATTGCTTTGGTCCACCCATGCAAACAGGGTCTCTGATGCCGAGATGAGTTGAGGAGCGGCGGTTAAGTTTTCCGGTAGAGGAACGTTGGCCTTAGTGCTATTGCTTGAAAAGTAATCGTGCCACGACCCGTCTTTAAATTGCGCTGCCAAAAACGGTCTATCAGCATCTCCTCCAATGGCAATCGATTGAAATTCAGTGTATTTAGGTGAGTTTACCTTGACGTAGCCTCCCCACTGAACAAGCTCACCATTGGCCTGAAGTGCTACGCATCGGCTACCAGAACAATCCAAAGCAGTGACCGGGATGTCCCTCGGCGGCGAGGATTCTCCCGCGTTGCTGCTTCCCCAGCCGCGCAGCAATCCAGCCTCAGTGATGACCACCGTGTGGAGAGCGCCAGCATCAATGGCGGCCACTTGAGTGGACTGGAGGCTGCTTGGAATGGCGCATTGATTGAATCGGTTATTTCCCCAGGCGACCAAGTGCCCTTTGGTGTTGATTGCAACAGAATGTGAGGAACCTGCGGCGATGGCTCTTGCCTTCAACCCCTTGGGTACATCGCACTGCCCATCACTGTTCCTTCCCCACGCATAAACGTTTCCTTCGTCATCCAACGCCAAGGTGTGTTTATCTCCAGCGGCCACGGCAATGGCATTGGTGATGGGCGGAACTTCGCACTGATGGTGCGCGTTGCTTCCCCAAGCTTCCAGTTGGCCCCGCTGGTTAATGGCTACAACGTGCTGTGAACCGGCGGAGAGCTGAACCCATTGAGCTACCGCATTGGACCCCAAAAAGCAAGCGCTAAACAGGAGAAAGGCTGAGGGAAGGTGTTGACGAAAGAAAGCAATCATGATATTTCGAAATTACAGCGTTTTGTGGAATTGAGGTCAGGTGGTCCAATGTCGCTTTCCAAGCGCCGCAAGGCTTTCAAGGCTGTTGCCTCCAGGGCTCGCTGATCGCCTAACCTGAGTACTGCGGGATTTGGCAGAAGCCCTGATTACGGGCGAAAAGTACAAAGCACACAGTTCTTTGAAAGGGTTGGCCGTTGTAACTGGCGACAAATACAAAGCCTAACAGGCTTTGGCCCGGTGAGCCATTCGTCGGATTTGAATGAAAAAGGGCCCTCGGGGATGAGTGTGTTTTAGCTCTAGTTATGAATTTGTTTTTTTATTGATGACCCATCGCAAGTTGAGGGTGCTATTGCGGCATTGCAATTTTTCTGATGACAAATCTTCAAAGAAGAGTTGCTGAATGGCGTGCATATGCATTTCGTACCCCAAAAAATAAGTACTTATTTTACTGGGAAAAATTGAAAAAACTTAGGGCTATTTAACCCTACCTGCATAAAGTGTTCATCTCGGATGAAAAGGCATAAACCATAAACAATGTGGAGGAACAGGTTGTGATTCACACGGAGGTTGTTCGAATGGACGGCCATATTAATATGAGGTTAGAAACACCTCATTGCCCGGATATTTAACTATTTCAAATCATTGTTAATTGAAAAACTTACTTTTTTTTATTTACCTTTTTTGAATGTTTATGGAAAACCACCTATACCTAGCCTTATTACCTTTAGTCCTATTCAGTTGTACTAAAGAATCTTACATGAACGAAACCGTATTTGTTGAAGATTCAACTAGTGTTATTTATGAATCAAACCTTGAAACTTTAAATCCTATGGAGGGTAATAAAGTGGTTGAACTTACATTTTACGGTAATTTTGGACTGGGCTCGATTGTAAACACTTCGTCATACTCCGATACCATATTCACTTATAATTCTTATCCTGAAAACATTATAGTAGACACTACAGTCACCTATACGATTGGTGTTGGTGATTATATTAGTGTCTTAGCTGGTGGATATAGTTGTTTTATTGAATTAGATGTCACTATTGATGGAGGTGAAACCTATACCGTATTTGATGACGATAACAATAGTTTAGTAAATTACTTTTTACAAAATTAAGTCGTGATTTGAATTGGATAAAGGCCACTACGATCTCGTGCTGTTTGACAAAGGGGTCAGTGACTCCGTGACTTTTTGTGAAAGACCTGAAGGTTCAAAGCTGATGAACCTGGTCAAATCAGGGCCGCTTAGAACTTGCGTTTTCCGGTGTGGTCCCAGAGGCCCCAAAACGCACCAACACTGCCTTCAGCTCCCACCTTCCAGGCCTCGTCAAAAGCAGAAAAGTAGAACATTTCGATCCCTTCTTTTTGGGACCAACTCTGCGCGTTGATGAAATACTTGAGGGCATTTTCGTAGCCGGGATCGGCAGCACCCAGCGAATCTCCCGCGCTCGGCCATCCGGTCTCGGTGATGATGACTTTTTTGTCTGGTGCCGCTTGTTTTGCTTGGTAATACATCTGCTTCATGTACAGCAAGGAATAATCGCTGTGGCATCCTTCCCAGTACGGGTAGCAATTGGCCAAAATCACATCGCACGCTTCGGTGATTTTCGGGCGATTGGTGAATTCGTAGTAGGCGTCGACATAACCCACGGGAACCTCCGGAATGGCTTCCTTGACCCGATTGATGTAGGCGATCAGTTCGGACTCCTCCAATTCCTTCCGGTACATGACTTCATTTCCCACGGCCGCAATGTCGACGAAGCCGGCACGCGCCAATTCAATCAGTCGCTCGATCTCTTCCTCGTTTTTTTCCTCATCATCGCCCACCCAGGCGCCCACCAACGTTTTCAATCCGTACTCGCGTGCCAACTGAGGGATGATGTCATTCCCTTCGGTGCAGGAAAAGACACGGATCCAATTTGTGTGCGGTTGAAGGAGCGCGAGTTTTCTGCGCACTTGCTCCTCTGAAATGGGATCACCCGGCTCTTGGTCTCCTTCATAAGGGCTGAAGCAGACACCGTGCATCTTTTCGTTCAAATGCAAGGCACACTGCTCCTGCAGCGCGCTGCGATCCAGTCCATTGACTTCCGTTCCTGTCAACGACAGTACTTTCTCTTTTCTGTACGACATATCCTGTGCTTTCGGGATGTGATGTTTTTCTATTATCCGTTTGTTGCCTTTCGCTTCTTGACCAATTCCGCCTTGATTTCCACTGCCCTCGCCTCTGTGATGTCGTAGTTTTTCATGATGAAAATGGCGCCCACAACCCCTGCAATCGGAAGAAGCGTGTAGAACATGCGCATGCCCGTGATGGAGGATTCCGTGACATCGCTGGCATCGAACCCAACAACGGAAAGGATAAACCCTCCGAGCAATGCCGCGACACCAAAGCCGAGTTTGACCATCCACCAATACACCGCTCCCAGAACGCCTTCGCGTCGTTTGCCCGTTTGCAATTCATCCAAATCGCAGACATCGGCGGTCATGCTCATCATGATG
>Ga0209631_10006417_pt1 | contig 12110 bp, 13 predicted proteins | sample COG_08_FD_184752 | JGI IMG/M metagenome (GOLD analysis project Ga0209631, IMG submission 184752) | Pelagic Microbial community sample from North Sea - COGITO 998_met_08 (SPAdes) (version 2) | ecosystem: Environmental > Aquatic > Marine > Neritic zone/Coastal water | place: Helgoland, sampling... | reverse complement strand
CACCAGGGCGAGACCGGCGCAGAACCATGCGACAGAAAGGCACAGGCAATTGATTTTTGCTGCTATTTTGTAGGTCATGAGCATTCACAGATAATTCTAACCGCCTCCCTTGGCTGGATAAAAACCCAGGCCATGCCGTTGGCTGTGTGTCCGCCGCGCCAAACGCCTTCGGCGTAATTTCCTGGCGCTCCGTACCTTTTGAGGTGGTCCGCGTCCAGCCGCAAGGCCAGGGCGGCGCAAGCCTGTTCATGGTTTTGCTCGGTGTCAATTGAGTAGTCCCAGCCGACTGTCATGCTCGGTCTCGAGGGCATAGACCCGCCAAGGCTGGCTTTTACGCGTGAGCCTCTGTGCGTCGTAGGGCCGAGATATTTTGTTTCTATTGATCGCATTGTTGCTTCCTTTGTTTGTTGATGTTTAAACCGTAGCCGCGCAAAAACTTACAGACAAGGCGCAGAATGACGCAGGCTGGCTTAGGCTTGCACGCGGCGCGTGACGGCGTTTGTCAGGTTCGCGCACATCAGGTTCGCGCCCGCCAAGTCCGCGTCCGTCAGGTTCGCGTTTGTCAGGTCCGCGTCCATCAGGTTCGCGCCCCCCAGATTCGCATTTGTTAGATCCGCGTTTGTCAGGTTCGCGCACATCAGGTCCGCGCCCGCCAAGTCCGCGCCCGCCAAGTACGCGCCCGTCAGGTTCGCGCCCGTCAGGTTCGCGTCCGTCAGGTTCGCGCGCGTCAGGTCCGCGCCCGCCAAGCCCGCGCCCGCCAGGTTCGCGTCCGTCAGGTCCGCGTCCGTCAGGTCCGCGTCCGTCAGGTCCGCGTTTGTCAGGTCCGCGTCCGTCAGGTCCGCGTCCGTCAGGTCCGCGTCCATCAGGTTCGCGCCCACCAAGTACGCGCCCGTCAGGTTCGCGCCCGTCAGGTTCGCGCCCGTCAGGTTCGCAATTGAATTGATCAAGGCCATATCTTCTTGCCCTATGTTTGCAAGTTCGGGAATCATCGGCTCAACCAATCCCAATTCCCGGCAGCGGCGGCCTGGATGAGAGGCATGGCCTCGCTATAGACAAGCGGAAATGCAGCGATAACCCCGATAATCGTCCCGGCAATCGCACCGCCAATGACCTGGGCTGCAACGGCAACGGCTTTTTTTGTGGTTGAGTTCATTTCCTGGGCTCCTTTGTTTGTTGATCATCCCAACATAACGCCCCCGCGCAAAAAGTTACACTGTGCAGATTGACGCAGGCAGTGCGCCCCCCCCCTATTATACGGAATGCCCCCGCGCCTGCCGTCGCCGCTGCCGTGTCCGCCGCCGCCGCCGCCGCCGTTTCCGCCGCCGCCGCCAAACCCTGGAAAATCCTCTGTTTTCAATGCTTTAGCCTCCGATGCGACAGATTGCCGCTGCGACAGCGGGTCCTCCCTGCGACAATCTGGCAGAGGGTACGCGACGATCCCTTTTGATTTTTAGGCGTATTTTGTGTATAAAGGGATACCTCAACTTGATGGAGTGAATTAACATGGCGACCATTATTGAGTGCGCAAAGTATTTATCAATGAGCACTTCCGCGTTTAAAGAGTTACTTATACGAGAGGTAGTAGAGAAAAAGCCTAAGTCGGAGTACAGCTTGGACGAAGTTAGGGAGCAATACATCAAGTATATTAGGGCCGTTGCATCAAACCGTATGACAACGGAGGGGCTTGACCTTGCCAACGAGCGAGCAAGATTGGCAAAAGAGCAAGCAGATGCTAAAGAGATGTCCAATGAAGTCGAGCGAGGTGAACTCGTTTACATCAAAGACGTTGCTTCCAGCCTGGAAAAGCAACTTTATCGCGTCAGGAGCAAACTACTTGCGATCCCAAACCGCGTCGCGCCCGAATGTAACTCCGTTGAGAGCGTTTCAGAGGTTCAGGACATCGTTGAGCGCGCGGTATTGGAGGCTTTAGATGAGTTGGGCCGCGAGGACGAGGACGAGTCAAGCGAAGCTGCTTAGCCAAAGGTTGGCAAGCGTTGTAGCTACAGCTCTAAAGCCTCCTCCCAAGCTGACGGTTAGCCAGTGGGCGGATGAATATCGATATCTATCGAGCGAGAGCAGCGCAGAAGCTGGAAAATGGTCGACAGGGAGGGCTGAGTATCAACGCGGAATGATGGACGCTGTTTCCGATCCATCTATCGAGACTGTGGTGTTAATGACCGCTGCGCAGGTCGGAAAAACAGAGCTGATCAACAATGTAGTCGGCTTTCATATCGCCCAAAACCCGTGTCCCATGCTCGTCGTTCAGCCCACGCTCGAAATGGCCCAAACCTGGGCGAAAGATCGCCTATCGCCTTGCATACGCGATACGCCCGCGTTGCGCGTCGTTATTGCGGACCCCAAAAGCCGCGACGCGGGCAACACAACTCTGCATAAGACATTTAAGGGTGGACACGTCACAGCCTGCGGGGCCAACAGCCCATCCTCTTTGGCAAGTAGGCCGTGCCGACTGATACTTTGCGACGAGGTTGATCGTTATCCTATCAGCGCCGGGGCCGAGGGTGATCCGGTTGCTTTGGCCAGACGTCGAAGCGCGACCTTTTGGAACCGGAAAGTCATCCTTGTTTCCACCCCGACCACTCAGGGCGCATCGCGCATCGAGGCTGCATACGAAGAAAGCGATCAGCGCCGCTTCTTCGTAAAGTGTCCAGATTGCGGCGAGCATCAGGTGCTCAAGTGGTCTCAGGTGCATTGGGACAAAGATCGGCCAGGCACAGCGCACTACGTCTGCGAACACTGCGGCAGTTGCTGGAACGACGCAGCTAGGTTTCGCGCGGTCAGGTATGGAGAGTGGAGAGCCACCGCGCCAGGAGACGGAAAGACCGCGGGCTTTCACCTGAACGCTCTTTATTCCCCTTGGGCCACGCTTGAAGATGGTGTCAGAGATTTCCTGACCAGTAAAAGTGATCCGATGAGGCTCAGGACCTGGGTGAACACATTCCTTGGAGAGACATTCTCTGACATATCCAGCCAAGCCGAAGTCGATGAACATGAGCTTATGGGTCGAGCTATCGATTGGGGCGACCAACTGCCAGAGGATGTCGTAGCGATAACAATCGGAATCGATGTCCAAGATTCGTACCTTGCGATTGAGACCGTAGGATGGGCACCGGGCGAAAGCAGCTACAGCCTAGCCTACGACACCATCGTAGGGGACCCATCGACTCAATCGCTTTGGCAGGATTTAGACGAGCTGTTGCAGCGCACCTATGAGCATCCGCTGCTTGGCGAGATGTCTCATAGAGCCGCCTGCATAGACACCGGCGGTCATTACACTCAGCAAACCTATGAGTTCGTCAAATCGCAGGCGGGCAAGCGGGTCTTTGCCATAAAAGGCTTGGGCGGTGACGGCAGGCCTATCGTTTCCAGACCGAGCCGAAACAACATCGGCAGGCTCAACCTGTTTGGCGTGGGCGTCAACACCGTCAAGGAGATGGTCTACGCCCGGCTGAAGATTGAAGCGCCGGGGCCAGGATATTGCTATTTCCCGGTTGATCGAGATGCGGAGTATTATCGCATGCTGACCGCAGAGAGGCGTGTCACGAAATATTATAAGGGCAGGCCGAAACTGGAATGGGTAAAGGTTCGCGCGCGCAATGAGGCACTTGATTGTCGGGTATATGCAATTGCAGCGTTGGTCATTGCAAACATCAACCTGGACCTCCTTTACAAAAAGGCCAGAAATGATGTAAAAGTCGAGGATGCGACGAGACAGCGCAGGGGGCGGTTGTCGTCGCGTCAAAACTTCGTGAATGGATACGCTTGAATGGCCAACTTGTTCGATGAAGCGAACGCCCCAGAGGGCGAGCCTGTCGAGATCGTAGTGGGCGACTTTGTTTCCTGGAAGCGCACCAGCTTGGTTGGCGACTATCCGCCAGCAAGTTTCAGTGCGGAATATGTTGCTAGGCCTAGGGCGGGTGGCGCGTCTCAGATCAAGATAGCTGGGACGGAGCGTGATGACTATTACTGGTTTACCGCACCTAGCTCCACCTCGTCGGGCTTTCCCCCTGGGCGCTACCACTGGCAGCTTGAGATCACTGAGACGGCGACCGGCAATCGCGTCGTCGTTGATCGTGGCGAGCTTTCGATTGTCGTTGATCTTGACGTCAGCGGCACAGACCCGCGCATCCACGCTGAGATCATGCTGGACAAGATTGAATCAGTCCTGGAGAACAGGGCCGATGGCGACGTCAGCAACTATTCCATTGCGGGCAGGTCCTTGACAAAAATGACGCCCAAGGAGCTTGTCGATTGGCGCGATGTGTACCGCCGAGAGGTCGCCAACCATCGTCGAAAAATGAATATAAAGCTTGGGAAAAAGGGGCGCGCTACCATTCTGGGGAGGTTCGTCTAGATGGGGCTCAGAGATATCTTCCGGCGGGCTCCCACAGCGGAGAAGCCGAGCAAGCACAGCCGTCGCTCTTACGCCGGAGCAAATCAGGGTCGTTTGTTCGCTGATTTCCCTGGCTCTAGCTTCTCCGCCGATAGTGAGCTGTACGGCACCCTGCCGCTGCTGCGCAATCGTTGCAGGGACTTAGCGAGGAACAATGAGTACGCGAAGCGTTTTTTGACCCTAATGAAGACCAACGTCGTTGGTGACAGGGGCTTTAATCTTCAGGTTCGCGCGCGAAATTCAAACGGCACAATAGACATTAGCGGCAACGACATTATCGAGACCGCTTGGAGACAGTGGGGGCGGCTAGGGCGCGCCGAGATTGGCGGTCGGCTCAGTTGGGCGGACTGCCAGCGCCTAGCCGTAGAGACCCTCGCCCGCGACGGCGAGGTGTTTATAAAAATGGTCCGCGGTGCCAAGTATCACAACAGCTTTACGCTACAATTCATCGAAAGCGACCTTGTTGATAGCGATAAGAACGGTCGGGCCGAAAACGGCAATCAAATCCGCATGGGGGTGGAGGTTGATACGCATCAGAAGCCAGCGGCTTATTATGTGCTGACCGCGCATCCTGGTGACGGCCTGAACTTCAGTTCGGGCACGGTGAAAAAGCACGTTCGCGTTCCCGCAGATGACATCCTTCACATCTATATGCCTTCGCGGCCATTTCAGACGCGGGGCGAGCCCTTCATGGCTCCGGCCATCGCTTCGCTCAAGATGCTTCACGGCTACAGAGAGGCCGAGCTGATCGCGGCTCGATCCGCAGCGGCTAAATTTGGCGTAATCACTACACCCGCTGGCGACGACTTTGTGGGGGATGACGAGCAGGAAGAAGTTCCTATCATAGATATGGCTCCTGGGGCAATGTACCAACTGCCAGCCGGGACAGACTTGAAGCTTATTGATCCCACGCACCCGGTCACAGCCTTCGCCGACTTCGAGGCAGCGGTCTTGCGGGGAATAGCAGCAGGCCTAAACGTCAGTTACACCAGCCTGAGCCAAAACCTGGAGGGCGTGTCGTATTCCTCTATCCGGCAGGGGACAATCGAAGATCGAGACTACTACAGGATGTTGCAGGCGTTCTTGATCGATCATCTATGCGTGCCTGTCTACACGAGGTGGCTAGAGACGTTGCTGTCGTTCACCGACTTCTCCATCCCCGCCAGCAAGTTCTACAAGTTCTCCGAAAATGCCGTTTGGAGGGGCAGAGGATATGCGTGGGTCGATCCGCTTAAAGAAATCAACGCCAGCGTCACGGCTCTGTCGAATGGTCTCATCAGTCTGTCGGATGTTGCGGCACATTACGGCAAAGACGTTGAGGAGCTTTTCGGCTCTCTGCAGGCGGATAAAGAGCTTGCTGCTCAGTATGGTATAGTATTCGCTCACGAGCCTTTTGGCGATAAGAGCGCCGTCGCTCCATTTGTTGCGGAGCCAGATGATGGCTGATGGGCAAAAACCGACGCAAGCAATGCGCGACGCTGCAAAGCGTGGCTTGGAGCTGCGCAAAGAGTGGGGCCGCGGCGGCACTCAGGTCGGCGTTGCACGCGCGCGTGACATCGCGAACAACGCAACGCTGTCGCCATCAACTATCAAGCGTATGCACTCGTTTTTCTCGCGGCATGCGAACAACTACGATAAGCATTATGATGCTAAAAAGAGCGACGGCGGACCGTCGTCATTCAAAATTGCCTGGCTTCTTTGGGGCGGCAACCCCGGCAAGTCGTTCGCAGCCAGTAAATCTAAGGAGTATCGCGCAATGGACGAGCTGAAAAATAGCGACAACACATCGCTTGAGCTTGACGAAGTGGCAGTCGAAGAGCGCCATGTCGTCAGCGTTGACGAGGACGAAGAGACCGTAACTGTGACCTTTGCGAAGGATCACGACAAAGAATACGAAGAAATCGATGAGCCAGAGGCAACTCTGGACATGCGGGCGGACAGGTCAAACCTTGTCTGTCGCGCGGTCAACATGGAAAACCCTGGCATCGATGAAAAAACGCGACGAGTAACCGTTGGCGTTAGCACAGAAGAGCCTGTGCAGCGGTCTTTCGGGCTAGAGGTTATTGATCACAGCGCGGACAGTATGGACTTGACGTTCCTACGGTCTGGCCGCGCGCCCCTCCTTCTCGACCACCGACATGACCGTGTCATCGGCGTGGTCGAAGGTGTCGAACTGGATGAAGATTCCCGCCGTCTGCGGGCAATAGTGCGCTTTGGTAAGGGCTCGCTTGCTTCGGAAGTGTTCGAGGACTGTTGCGACGGCATTCGCCGCAACATTAGTGTTGGCTATGAGCTTCATGGCCGAGTGGAGCGGAAGGACGACCCCGAGGAGTACTATCGGGTAAAGACCAGACCGCTTGAGGTGTCGATTGTAAGTATTCCTGCGGATTCGTCCGATTCTGTAGGGGTTGGACGTTCGCATCCGCCTGTTATCTCACCCAACCTTCAAGAAAGGACTGAAAACATGGAAAATCATGTTGATGTCGAGGCAGCCAAGGCCGACGCGGTTCGTGCTGCCCGTGAAAACGATAAATCCATCCTGGCTCTTGCCGCTCGTTTTAACCGACGCGACCTGGGCGAAGCCGCTCTTGGCCGCGGCCTGTCGGTAGAGCAATTCCGCGGCGAGTTGCTGAACGAGATCGAAAGCAAGCAAGCTCTTGATATCGCGCCTCTCTCGCAAGAGGTGAAGCCGAAAGAGCAGCGCGCTTATTCGCTCGGTGCCTTGGTTCGCGCTCAAGTCAGCGGCAACTGGAAGGACGCCGGTCTAGAGCGTGAGATGCACGATGAGATCGTGCGTCGCACAGGCAAAGAAAGCCAGGGCTTCTATGTTCCTGATTTCGCTTGGCGTTCAGGCGTAATGACGACTGCGGCCACTGGCGCAATCTCCGGCGAGTCCATCACCGCAGACTTTGTGCCAACCGTGCAACGCGGCGACTTGTTCATCGAGGCCTTGCGTGCTCGCCAGGTTCTTGGTGGCTTAGGTGCCAACTACATGGGCGGTCTGACCAACCGCATTCGCATTCCTAAATTGGCCGGTGCGCAAGCCGCATTCGTCGAGGAGGCGGGTGACGTTTCGGATCAAAGCCAGGCCGATTCTTCAGTTAATTTGCAACCACGCACTTTTGGCGCATTTGTCGAAATAAGTCGATTACTTGCGATGGAAAGTATTCCCTCCGTAGAGCAAGTTGTCCGTAATGACTTGTTGAACTCCATGGCTGATCGCCTAGAGTACTACGCAATCAACGGCTCTGGGTCTGGCGGTCAACCTACTGGTTTGCTCAACACCTCTGGCGTTGGCAATCTGGATATTTCCGCTGATGGCTCTGTCGCCGACTTGACTTGGGCTGACCTTGTCACGCTGGTGAAGATGGTCGAAGAAGCCAACGGTGTAATCAATCCGAATGCTTTGGGTTGGTTGTCTCACCCGGCGGTGAAGGCGAAGATGGCCTCCACGGCTAAGGTGGCGTCCACCGACAGCATCATGCTGTTGAACGAGCCGTGGAATGCAATCTATGGTTACGGCGCTGCATTCACCAGCAACGTACCTACGAACCTTGACCCAGGCGACGGCGGCAATGATGCTTCCGCGATTGTGTTTGGGGATTATAGCCAGATGATGATCGGCCTGTTCAACCAGCCGTCGATTCTCGTGAACCCGTACGCGGGCGATAAGTCTGGTACTGTCCGAATCACCGTCCTCCAGGATGTTGACGTTGCTGTCCGCAACGGCGAAAGCTTCGCGAAGACAGACGAGGTCAACGTAGCTTAACCTGGTCGGGGAGACGGTCGCCCGTCTCCCCGATTCCCACCGGATCAATTTCCACCGGAGTGACCCATGAAAGTCAAAGTAATAGAGAAGTGTTTTGCTGGCACTGGCGGCAATATGATGCCTGGCGAAGAGTATGATCTTCCTGATGCCATTGCGCAGAAATTGATTGATCGCGGATACCTGGAAGAGGTGAAGAAGCGCGGACGCAAGCCCAAAGTTGATCGCGCAATTTGGGACGTTGAAACACCGGAAGATGAAGCCGAGTAATGTCTATTCCGCTCGACAGTGACCTATCGTTGATGATTGGCGTCGAGGACTTTGGCGTTGCCGCCACGCTGACGCCCGTTGGCAGCTCGGCGACAACGCTAAAAGGCTTCTTCGACAGGGCGCTAGAGGAGCAGGAGACCGATGGTGCCCTGCCGATAATCATGCGCACACCGATGTTCACTTGCCGCTCGACTGACATCGTCGCTCATGCGGCGGCCATGGACGGCGCGCTGATCGTGATAAACTCCGTCAGCTATTTCGTTCGCGAGGTAACAGACGACGGAACCGGCGTATCTGAACTGCGGTTGGAGAAGCGATAATGGCTCACGTCCGTCAGCAGCTGCGCGACCGGATGCAAAGCACCTTGGCCTCTGGCGTTACGTCGGTATCGGGACGGGTGTACACTAACAGAGTGTACTCCCTTAAGGGCGAGAACCTACCTGTGGTGACTGTGTCGTTCGACTCCGAGTCCAGCGCTTTGGGCACGATAGGCCTGAGAACCATGCAGAGAAACGTAGACATTATGGTTGATGTCTACGACAAAGCAAATGCCGATCTGGACGACGCACTTGATGATATATGCGTTGAGATTGAGGAAAGCATTGCCAACGATTTCACACTTAATGGCCTAGCCAAACGGTGTGTGCTGACTGCAACCGATCTTCAATTGACCGGAGAGGCAGAGCAGCCAATTGGCGTTGCTCGTCTTCGTTACTCCATCGAGTACGTGACTTCGATTAATGATGTAGAGACCGCTCGATAAGCGACGCACTTTGCGGCTGCCTCCAGTTATATAAATCTCTACGGTGTGTTGGATTGTCGCGCGACATATGGTATATGTGCGGCATAGAGGCGTCTCGCGTCTCTGCGACCCAACATCTGGAGACACGTAAATGGCAACGCACACCGGCTCAGAGGGGACTGTCCACGTAGGATCGGCGGCTGTCGCCGAAATTCGCTCCTACAACGTCAACGAAAATGCCGACACCATCGAAGACACCGCGATGGGGGACACCGCGCGCACGCACAAGCCTAGCCTAACGTCTTTTGACGGCACTCTAGACGTGTTCTGGGACGAGACGGATACTAACGGTCAGGTGGCGCTTGCCATCGGCGCTGAAGTGACGATCAAGTTCTATCCCGAGGGCGCTGCGAGCGGCGACACCTACTACAGCGGCACAGCCATCGTGACATCGCGCTCAATCAACGCGTCTTTTGACGGTATGGTCGAGATGTCCATTGGCGTGCAGGGCACGGGCGCGCTTACTACCGCCACAGCATAGCGGGTGACTGATGAGTGTACTGGGACAGCGGATTGCGGCAGCGTCCGCGTCGATTGACGCGCGCGTTATAGAGGTGCCCGAGTGGGGCGATAATAATGGGGCGCTCAAGCTCTATTATCATCCTATTTCTGGCGCAGACATTAGCCGAGTTCAGCGTAAGCACAAAGACTTCCTAGCCAATCCGTCGATGGACGCAATGGTAGAGCTTATCGTTATTAAGGCCATTGACGCTGACGGCGAGAAGCTCTTCGACCTAGAAGACAAAGCGATCCTAAGTCGCCAATCGGCGGGCACTATTGCGACGGTCTTCGGCTCGATCTTTGAGACGGTCTCCGTTGAGGATCAGGAAAAAAACTAAAGGCCGATCCGCTGCGCTACAACCTAGTCGCGCTGGCGGATCGGCTTGGTCGCACGATAGCTGAGATAGAGCAGATCAGCCTTAGCGAAATGAATGAGTGGATAGCTTTCCACCGGATCGAGGCCGAGCGGGTAAAGAAAAATGGCAGGCGTTAGCTCAGACATCAACATTAATGTTAAAGCCAACGTCAAGGGCGCAACGTCTCAAATCAATGCGGCTGGCGACGCAGTGCGCGACTTTGGCAAGCGAACCCAAACGGCCAACCAAAACGTCAAGGTGTTCGGCAAGAATTTGACTGGCGCTGGCGGCGCAAACAAGTTCTTGCGCAGCGGTTTGCAGCAAACCGGCTATCAGCTTGGCGATTTCGCCGTTCAGGTTGGCGGCGGCACCAATGCTTTGCAAGCATTCGGCCAGCAGGCTCCGCAGCTTCTTCAAATATTTGGCCCGTTGGGTTCAATCATCGGCGCAGCCGTGGCCGTCTTTGCGGCTGTCGGTGTGGCTATTATGAAGACCGGGGATTCGGCGGAAGAGGCAAAGTCAAAAATAGACAATATGCACGATTCGTTAAGCGCACTTAACAGCGCAGCCCGCGACGTTGGCAAAACATTTAGAGTAGAAGTAGCTAGTAGCTTTGAAGAAGCTAAAGCTAAATTTGGCGAGATGAGCGATGGCGTTAAAATATTTATAGAGAATCAGAGAAAGATAAAATTGCAATCTTTGACGGAGGGTGCTCAAGGATTAAGAGATGTATTTCGGGATCTTGTCCCAAGTGGTCAAGTAGACGCCTTAAAGGACTTAAGTATATATCTTGAGGAAAACGCTGTATCTGCTAGGAAAAGAGCCACAAACGTCGAAGCAATAAATAAGATCATAGAAGGCACGACATTAAGGATGGCAAACGCTGTTGGCAATAAAGCTATCGTTGCTATTGATGCGTTAATACTTAAATTTCAAGCGCAGGTAAAAGCCGGAAAAGATACAAGCGCTGTATTGCTTGAAATAAATACGCAAGCAAACGAATTGCCAGCCCCAATGAAGAAAGCTTTCCACGCCGTGGGCGGGCTTGGCGAACGGTTGAACACTCTTGCCGTGGAAATGAGCGCATATGCAGGGCAAGCCGATCAGGCTAAATCATCAACCATTGAGCTTTCCGCCGCCATAGCTTCGATGGAAACCTTTTCAATGGATAGCTCAGAACTAGCGCCACTTGGCGTGGCGCTGGCAATTCAAAGAGAGATTAACGTCCTCCTGAAACAGGGCATGGAACAGACGGAGGCGACCGCGGAAGCCACGAGGCTTCTTTCTGGCGACCTTGCCGCTGATAGCGTTTTGTTACAGGCACGCTTGGCGGCAGAACGAAAAATAACAGATGAGCTGACGAAGCAGGCCAAAGTGCGCAAAGCGGAAGACATGCGCGGTTTTAGCACAGGCGCAATTCCCACCCCGCAAGCCTCGCCCGTCACGCAAGCCTACCTGAAGGAGCTTGGTAAGATCAACCTCCAGATCGCTCAGATCACCGAGAGGCAGCGGCTTATGAACGAGCTGGGCTTATCCGAAAACGTTGCGCAACAGGCGGCCAAGATAGCAACGACCCTTAAATTGACTGACGCTCAGTTCGCCCTGGTTGTCGAAAAACTGAAAGAACTGGAGGGCGTTAAGGAGCCCGTCACGCAAGCCTACCTGAAGGAGCTTGGTAAGATCGACCTCCAGATCGCTCAGATCACCGAGAAGCAGCGGCTGATGAACGAGCTGGGCCTGTCCGAAAACGTCGCACAGCAGGCGGCCAAGATAGCAACGACCCTTAAATTGACTGACGAGCAGTTCGCCCTGCTTGTCGAGAGGCTAAAGAAGCTTGAAGATTCCTCGCAGGAGGCTGGCAAGGAGCTGAAAGACGCTTTCGACAAAATATCGTCGTCGTTCAAATCGGCATTCAAAAGTGTCATCGACGGCACCAAGAGCGTCTCGGAAGCCTTCCGGGACATGATGGGGGAGATACTGTCGAGCCTCATGGACAAAAGCATA
>Ga0209631_10006414_pt1 | contig 12112 bp, 9 predicted proteins | sample COG_08_FD_184752 | JGI IMG/M metagenome (GOLD analysis project Ga0209631, IMG submission 184752) | Pelagic Microbial community sample from North Sea - COGITO 998_met_08 (SPAdes) (version 2) | ecosystem: Environmental > Aquatic > Marine > Neritic zone/Coastal water | place: Helgoland, sampling... | reverse complement strand
CCCCTGAGGATTTTATCTGTTCAAATTGATTGTTCACAGTCTATTTCTTAGGTATATATAAATCAGTTATAGTGCCATCAAATACTTCTGCAGCTAACGCAAAAGTTTCACCTAAAGTTGGATGGGGGTGGACAGTTAGGGATATATCTTCTACATCTGAACCCATCTCAATAGCAAGCATACCTTCTGATATAATATCTCCAGCAGACGGTCCTACTATTCCTACCCCTAAAACAGTTTTAGATTCATCATCAAATAAAATTTTTGTTTTCCCCTGATTAGCTCCAACAGCTATTGCACGACCGCTTGCAGCCCAGGGAAATTCAGCTTTGGCGTAAGAAATATTATCTTCTTTTGCTTGTAATTCTGTTAATCCACACCACGCAACTTCTGGGTCAGTATAAACAACGCTAGGTATTGCTTTAGGGTCAAATATTGATGGCTCACCACATACCACTTCTGCTGCTACTTTTCCCTGGTGGGTAGCTTTATGGGCTAGCATAGGATTATCTGAAATGTCTCCGATAGCAAATATTGTTGGTACACTGGTTCGTTGATAGTTGTCAACATCAATAAAGCCTTTTTCATTTACAACGACGTTGGCTGCCTCTAAATTTAAGTATTCAGTGTTTGGTTTTCTACCCACAGCCACAAGTATTTTCTCATAGTCTAATGTATGTGTCTTTGAGCTGTTCTCTATCTTAACACTTAATAAGCCACTTTTCTTTTCTTTGATTTCAACAACTTTTGAACCTAGCATTATTGAATCAAACTGTTTCTTTAATTTTCTTTCTAAAGGTTTTACAATGTCTTGATCAGCACCTGGGATTATATTAGGTAGAAATTCAACCAGCGAAACTTTTGAACCTAGAGTAGCATATACTTGACCTAATTCAACACCTATTACACCGCCACCAATTATAAGTAAGCTCTTAGGTATATTTTCTAAATCAAGTGCGGTTTTAGAAGTTAAAATATTTTTATTATTCTTCGGAACTCCGGGTAGCATTGATGAAGATGATCCTGCAGCTACAATACAATGATCAAACGATATCGATTGATCACCATTCTCAGATTTGACTTTAACAGATGAATCTGACTCAAAAACTGCACTACCTTGAACAAATTCAACCTTTCTTGCTTTTGCCATAGAAGCGATACCATTATTTAGTTGAGAAACGATTTTATCTTTATGGCTTCTAATGGCATCAATATTAATTTTTGGCTTTCCATAAGTCACACCCATTTTAGAAAGTGAATCTGCCTCGTCCATAACTTTGGTTATATGTAACAGCGCTTTTGATGGAATACATCCTCTGTTTAGACATACACCTCCCATCACTTTATCTCGATCTATAAGTGTTACTTTTTTGCCAAGATCAGCAGCTCTAAATGCGGCGGCGTATCCTCCAGGGCCTGCTCCAATAACTAATAGTTCTGTGTGTTTATTTTTACTCATTTATTTTTCTCTAAAAATGATAAATTTTCAATAGCATTTGTAAAACTACCTGTAAACTTAGCTGCTGCTGCCCCATCAATTATACGGTGGTCGTATGATAAAGAAAAAGGCATAAGGTATTTAGCTGATGAGGCTTGTTTTTTGTGATTGTATATTTTTTCCCATCTACTTTTAGATATTCCTAGAATGGCAACTTCCGGTGGATTAATTATTGGGGTGAAATATGTACCTCCAATACCTCCTAAGCTTGAAATGGTAAAAGTTCCCCCAGCCATATCTTCTGGTTTCAATTTTTTTGATCTTGCCTTTTTACTTAACTCTGCTAATTCTAATGAAAGATCATCGATGCTTTTTTTGTCAACATTACGTATTACTGGGACCAATAAACCTGTGGGAGTATCAACAGCTATTCCAATATTAAAATATTTTTTTACGATTAAGGTTTCAGCCGAATGATTCAATGAACTATTAAAGTCTGGCATTGTATTTAATATTTGAACGGCTGCTTTCATTAAAAATGGTAAAAATGTCACTTTTGTTTTATTACCAGATAAATCTTTATTCATCACTTTTCTGGTTTGATCAAGTTTTGTTATATCTGCTCGATCAAACTGGGTAACATGGGGTATGCTTTGCCAGGCTTGCTGTAAACGTTGTCCTGTTATTTTTTTTATTTTACTTAATTTAATTTCTTCTACTTCACCCCATTTAGAAAAATCAGTTTCTTTATTTATTGATATTGCAGTTCCGCGCTGATTGGCTATTCGAGATTTAATATGATTGTTTAAATCGTCTTTTGTAATCCGGCCCTTATCCCCAGTTCCAGATATATGTAAAAGGTTTATCTCAAGTTCGCGCGCTAACCTTCGCACACCTGGTGATGCAAATATCTTATCATTAGAAATCTGTGGCGATAGTGTGGGAGGTGTTGCCATTTTTTTAGTTGATTGAGCAGGTTTTTCAACTTCACCTTCTACGCTTTCTTTAGAAACAATATCGGTTTTGGATTCTTTCTTAACAGAATCCTCGCTTTCAATTTTAAAAAGTACTTGACCAATATGTACCTCATCACCTGATGCAATTAATATTTCTTTAATCTGTCCATCATAATCTGAAGGTATTTCCATTGATGCTTTATCAGATTCAAGAACAACTATAGTGTCACCTTCCTTTACGGTGTCACCAATAGATATAGATATTTCGCTTACCTCAGCTCCATCAATACCTTCACCTAAATCTGGTAGAATGATATCTTTTAATGTTTTTGACATTTAAACATTCAATGGGTTGGGTTTATTGACATCAATATTATATTTTTTAATAGCTTTTTCTGCAAAAGAATCGTCTAATTTTTTATCTACAATCAATGATTGAATTGCACATAAGGTAATAAAATATCTATCTACTTCAAAGAAGTGGCGCAAATTTTCTCTTGTATCGCTTCGGCCGAAACCATCAGTACCAAGTGCATAGTATTTTCCGGGAACATAGGGACCTATTTGTTCTGTAACCAACTTAACATAATCGGATACTGCTACTGTTGGAATTTTATCATTGATTATACATTTTTCTAAATATGATTCTTTATGATCACTTTTTTCATGCATCATATTCCATCGCTTTACATTTTCAGCATCTTTTCTTAATTCACTAAAACTTGTGACATTCCATATTTCAGAATCAATTTCCCAATCCTCTTTTAACATTTTAGCAGCTTTTAAAGTTTCACCTAAAAGTGGTCCACTTCCAAACAAGCGTACACTTGGTTTTTTATGATCTTGTATTTTATACAAACCTTTGAGAATTCCTTCTGATGCGCCCTTAGGAATTGAAGGGTGGGTGTAATTTTCATTTTCTAGAGTTAAATAATAAACCACATCTACATCTTCTTCACACATTTCTTTTAAACCTTTATGTATGATTGTTGCGATTTCGTAACCGTAAGCAACATCGTAAGCTTTAATGTTTGGGGTCGCGGCTGCAGCAAGGTGACTATGTCCATCTTGATGCTGTAATCCTTCTCCATTTAAGGTGGTTCTTCCAGCAGTACCACCTAAAAGAAATCCACGTGATCTCATATCTCCAGATGCCCAAATAAGATCCCAGACTCGCTGAAATCCAAACATTGAATAATAGATATAAAAAGGAATCATTTTAACGCCATGATTACTATAGCTAGTAGCAGCAGCGCAAAAAGATGACATTGCTCCAGCTTCATTTATTCCCTCTTCGAGAATCTGACCATTTTTAGCCTCTTTATAATAAAGAAACTGATCCGAATCGACTGGTTCGTATAGCTGTCCTTTGTGGGCATAGATACCAAGCTGTCTAAATAATGGGTCCATTCCAAATGTTCTAGCTTCATCAGGTATGATAGGAACAATATGTTTTCCGATAGACTTGTCTTTAGTGAGCAGAGTGAGAAGTCTTACATAAGCCATTGTTGTTGAAACTTCTCGATCTCCGGTGCCTTTAAGAAGTTCATCAAAAATTTTAATATTCGGTGTCTGTAATTTTTTAGATTTATCTGCTCTAATGGGAACAGAACCACCGAGCACATCTCTTTGGTTTTTGATATAATTATGTTCTTTTGAATTTTTAGAAAACTCATAAAACGAAGCTTTGGCAGCATCACTATCGCTTAAAGGTATTTCAAACCTATCACGGAAATATAACAACTGGTCTTTGTTAAGTTTTTTTTGATTGTGTGTTATATTTCTTCCTTCTCCAGCATCACCCAAACCGTAACCTTTAATTGTGCGAGCTAGTATAGCAGTTGGTTTTCCTTTACAATTCACTGCTTCATTGTATGCGGAATACATCTTTTTAGGGTCATGTCCTCCTGCAAGCATGTTCTCTAAGTCTTCATCGGAGAAATTTTTCACCATTTCAACTAACTCTGGGTCTCTTTCAAAAAACTCTTTTCTAAAATAAGCTCCCCCTTCAACTGTATATTTTAATAGATCTCCATCAACCAAATCATTTAATCTATTTACCAGCTTACCATTGATATCATTTTGGAAGAGCTCGTCCCACTCAGACCCCCAAATAACTTTTATTACGTTCCAACCTGCACCTCTAAAAGCACCCTCAAGTTCTTGAATTACTTTAGAATTGCCTCGAACTGGGCCGTCAAGTCTTTGGAGATTGCAATTTACAACAAAAATTAAATTGTCTAGATTTTCTCTTGAGGCAAGGGTAAGGGCTCCAAGTGATTCAGGTTCATCCATCTCTCCATCACCAGTGTATACAAAAACCTTTCTTCCTGTTTCCTCTATAAAGCCTCTATCTATCATATATCTCATAAACCTAGCCTGATAGATTCCCATAATAGGACCAAGTCCCATTGAAACCGTTGCAAATTGCCAAAAATCTGGCATTAAATATGGGTGTGGGTAAGAAGACAATCCACCGCCATCTGATAATTCTTGTCTAAAGTTGTTTAATTTTTTTTGAGAAAGACGCCCCTCTAAATAAGCGCGTGAATAAATTCCAGGAGAAGCGTGACCTTGAAAGAAAATAAGATCTTGTCCGCTTGGATGGTCAATTCCTTTAAAAAAATGATTAAATGCTACTTCGTAGAGTGTTGCTGCGGAGGCATAAGTAGATATATGACCTCCTATCCCTGAGATTTTAGAATTTGCTCGTGTTACCATTGCCATAGAATTCCATCTCATAATTGACGTTATATGATTTTCTAATTCTAAATCTCCAGGATAATCAACCTGGTCAACAGGTAGAATGGTATTAATATAAGGAGTATTAGTATTAAACGGTAATCTTGAGCCTTTTGTTTGTGCATAGGATATAAGAGTATGTAAAAGAAACTGGGTTCTTTCATATCCGTGCTCTTCAAGAGCATCCTCAATGGATTCTATCCATTCTCTAGTTTCTTGTGGGTCTGTATCTTTATACATTTTTTACTTACTGACTAAGCATGAGAAATTACGACTTTTATTATATAAATATGATCAGGTTTAGTTGAGTGTTGGTAAAAAATTAATCCACTACTAAACTAATGACTTAATATTAATGTCATTTTCGGATAAAAATATTTTTGTCTTTCCACAAACAGGGGCGGAGGTTAATAATGTAATTGCTTTTTTTTTAATTTTCTGAATCGAATTAGCCTGGTCTAAAATCTTTTTACCATCCTTCATTATAATTCTTGACTTACGATCAATTATAATAGAAATACTGTTCTTATTTTCGATAAGATATGTTCGCGGACTTAAGCCAAATTGTTTCGGATCAACGGAATTCATAGCTAACGTATAACCCCACAACCTATTCGACTACCAGCAGCTCCGGATGGCTGTGACCTCATATCATCAACACCAGAGTGAAGTATTATTGCCCTACCAATGATATTGGTGTTACCGGAACTTGAAATAGACCATCTTTTAAAATGATCTTTCATTTCTAAGGAGCCTTTTCCGTTTTTATCAATACTTATATTACCAATGTCGCCACTATGAAATGGGGTCTCTCCCCATTTTCCATGTTGTTCGGTTGTTGGATTCCAATGTCCACCTGCACTCGAACCATCCCGAGATTCACAATCACCTAACTCGTGTATATGTATTGCAAGTTTTTCAGTATCAGCTTCTCTTAGCTCAACAATGAGTTTAACAAAACCGTTTTCCTCAACAAATGTTGCTACGCCGTTTATTTTATTAGAATTAACACCTTTAATGTGTGCTATTGCTGAAATATTATTTGTGCATGTTGATAACATGAAAATTGATATAAATAATAAAATAGTTCTCATAGGTGTTACCTTAGTTTTTGTAGTCTTTGATTTGCATCAATAATTTCTGGTAAAGTGCTATCAGCATCCTTCCAGACGCGTAAAAAGTCCTCATAACTTTTTCGTGCATTTATTTTATCGCCTAAGCCCTCATAAGCAATACCTCTTATGTAGTCTTTTTTTGGCCAAAAGTGATCAAATATATAACCCACGGAAGCTTGGTTATTAACAGGTCGAAACTTAAATGTTTCTTTAAGAGCATTTTGATACTCTCCTAGATTTATATAGGATTTAGCTCTCCAATAATAAAATACGTCTGATAAAACTCTTCGTGTTCCACTATTATTTGTTAAAATTATAGACTCGTTTAAAGATTCAAAACCTCTAATCGCTTCACGATATTTCTTATCGTTATAGTTATTTAATAAAGTTAAATATTTTTTTTGATAAGTGACATTTGAATATTTGTGTTCTGAAATCTTTTTAATCAAGGCACTTAATTTTTTTGGTTTATTAAGTTGTAACAAAGAAAGACCAAGCATTTGATAGTAGTTTAAAATTCGTCCCTCTTTTTCATACAAATTGTTTTTATCTAAAATAAATTCATAAGCCTTTTCGTATTTACCTTTCATCATGAGTGCCGCATGTTTAATTCCGTAAAATTGAGTTACGTTTGGATGATCATTTATTGCTTCGTCAACACTTTCTAGGGCTTTTTTTACCTGCCCACTTCTTAATAAAATTTCAGCTTTAAACCACTTAGCTGGTACAAGCTCCCTATCTCTTTGTAGAGCTTTATCATACCAACGAATGGCGCTATCAAAATCACCATAACTATATAAATATACATCTCCAATTTCGTCGTGGGCGTGGGCGTGACTTGGGTTTAACATGATTGCTTTATTGAAAGAATTAAATGCAAGGTCAAACTGTTGGGTAGCATTATAGAAAAAGCCTAGTGCAAAATTTGTTTCTGCTTCATTTGGTCCAAGCATAACTGCTTTCTTTGCAAACTCTTCCGCCTCTTTTAGGGCAAACACAGAGAAGTCTTGATCCATATATTGAAAAGTGAACTGACTCATTCTAACTCTAGAAATTCCAGCGTATGGAAGAGAATATTTAGGATCAATCTCAATCGCTTTTTTATAATACTCTACTGCTTCAATATTTTTTTGAACTTCATAAAAATAGGATAAGGTTCGTCCTTTAATATAATAGTCATAAGCTTCAATAGATTCAGTTTGTGTTGTAGAAATCATCCGAGCTTCTTCGTCAGAAAGTTCAATCCTTAAGGCGTTAGCAATTGCATTAGCAACTTCATCTTGCACACTAAAGATATCTTCTATATCCCTATCGTACTTCTCTGCCCATAAGTGTTGATCGTTTAATGCGTTTATAAGCTGACCTGTTATTCTAACCCTATTTCCAGATAACCTTATACTTCCCTCTAATATATTTGCTACACCTAACTCTTTCCCAATCTCTTTAATTGTTTTTTTTGTGCCCTTATATTTCATAATTGTAGTTCTTGAAATAACCAAAAGATCTTTTATTTTGGATAGTTCCGTAAGGATATCTTCAGTCATGCCGTCGGCAAAATATTCATCTTCCCCATCTTTACTTAGATTTTCAAATGGTAAAACGGCTATAGATTTACTATTAAGATCTTGGTTTTTAGGAAGTATGTTTTGTCCAAATCTCCCTAGGATAATTCCACTTAAAACTCCAATCATTAAAATAATGTTTCTCTTTTGAAGATAAAACGGGTTAGTATTTTTTATAACAGGTTTAGTTGGGGTTGTTTTTTCAGTTTTAATAAAACCATCTGGTGTTTTATCAAAAATCCAGCTAAAAATTGCAGCAATAGGAAACCCTAGTAATAGAATTATAACAATAAACTGCTGTGTCCATTGAGGAAAATTGAAAATTGGAAAAAGTATTTCCACTAATTGCATAATGACAAAAACAACCACCGCATAAGATGCTAACACTCTAAACACTTTTCTTCTTTTTAATTCTTCTACAATATTCATTTTATAAACTTTATTATTTTATTTATGGATGAGATATTTTTAGTTACCCCCAAACCAACAATCTTAACACCCACATAATGCCAAACAGGAGAAATTGCAGCTATCCACGATGATAAAATTACATTTTCTTGTGTGTTAATATTCAATGTGTTTTTTTCTCCAACACTCATTAGGGTTTTACCGTTTTCTTCGTGATAAATATTCGAAATATCAGGAAAGGTAGGCAATTTTTTAAATGGTGTTTTGCCTCTAAGATAGCTTTTACCGGTTCTATTTATATGATCAGCTACATTTACAATATTTATTTTATGGTATGTTTGATCAACAATAATTAACCTACTAAAACCTAATTGTTTTTTTATACTATAATAGTTTTTTGGATTAATCGTATTTGAAGAATTGTCTTCCGGGTATATATATGAAAAATTATCTTTTTTTACCACTGCGTGATTATGAAAACTTAAAGATTCAGGGATAGGATTAAATTGTTTAAATATTTTTTTTGAGCAAAAATATATATATTCGCTCATTGCCTGGTTCCAAAAAGGCATGTTCCCACCCTTATCATACTACTTCCTTCTTCAATAGCAATTTGATAGTCTCCACTCATACCCATCGACAAGTGCACTAATTTTTCAAAACCAAGTTCATTGTTTATAACATCAAGAAGTTTTCTTAAATCTACAAACGCTTTTCGTGTTTCTCCTGGGTCTTGTGAAAATGGTCCCAATGTCATAAGTCCATCTATTTTAATATTTTCTAGGTGTAAGCACTGGATTATTTCATCAGATAAAATGGGTTTAAAACCTTTTTTATTTTTATCCCCACTAGTATTTATTTCAATAAAACCATTTAATTTTTTGTTATCGTTTTTTATTTTTGTGTTAATCTTCTTAGCGAGCCTAAGAGAGTCAATTGAGTCAATAGTGTCAAAAAGCTCTATAAACTTATTTATTTTATTTGATTGTAGGTGACCTATAAACCTGCGCGTTATATTAGGCATTTTTTCAAATGATTTGAATTTTCCCACCGCTTCTTGAATTCGGTTTTCTCCAATATGCCTTATTCCTAATAAATAAACCTCCTCAATTAAACTAAAAGCTCGTGTTTTTGAAGCAGCAACAACAATTACTTCTTTTTTTATGGAGCTGTTTTGTTTTGCGAGCTCTATGTTATTTAATATTGTTTCTAAACTACCCTTGAGACCCATTAGTTTTATTTGGGCTAATTTTCATCAACAGACGTATCTATCGATATTTGATTACTATCCTCTTCGTCTTTTGTTGGTGCATCTTCACTTATCACCCTTGTGATTGATGAGATATTAGTACCACCATCTAATTTCACCAACCGAACACCTTGTGTTACGCGTCCAATTGTTCTGATCGCTTTTATTGGTTGACGCATAAGAACACCTGAATCGGTTATAACTATTAAATCATCTGAATCAACAACCTCCATTATGTTAACCATTTTTCCGGTTTTTTCTGTACAACGCATCGTCAAAACACCTTTGCCTCCACGTGTCTGTGTCCTGTATTGTAAAATTTCTGTCCGTTTACCATACCCTTTTTCGGTGGCCACCAAAACAGTTCCCTCGCGCCTAACAACTAACATACCAACCACATAATCTTCTTTTGAGCTAAGTTTTATACCCTTAACTCCCATTGTTTTTCTACCGCTCGGTCTAATATCGTTTTCAGAAAACCTTATTGATTTACCTTCATGCGTACCAATTAATATATCGTGATCCCCATTTGATATCCGTGCTTGTATTAGTTTATCACCCTCACGGATTTCTATAGCATAAATCCCACCTTTTCTAGGTTTGCCATAAGCAGATAAAACCGTCTTTTTAATAACGCCTTTTTTGGTAGACATTACTATATAATGGTCATCGTCAAAATCTTTAACACTTACAAAAGCTTCAACCCTTTCACCGGGGTCACAACCTATGAGATTAACAATAGCCCTTCCCCTGGTTGCTCTTCCACCTTGAGGTATATCGTAAACTTTCAACCAATAACATTTTCCCATATCTGTAAAAAATAACATATAGTTGTGGGTATTAGCAATAAACAGGTGTTCAACAAAATCTTCATCTTTGCTCATTGCACCTTGAACACCCCTACCACCACGTCGCTGGGTTCTGTAGGTATTAAGTGCGGTTCTTTTTATATAACCTTTATGGGTAATTGTTAAAACAACCTCTTCTTCGGCAATCATATCTTCCATAGAAAAATCAGTGTCTACAGCAATTATCTCTGTTCTTCTTTTATCTCCATATTGATCCCGTATTTCTAGTAATTCGGTTTTTATAATTTCTGTTCTTTGGGATTTACTGTCTAAAATACCTTTAAGGTGAGATATTAATTGAATAATCTCTTTGTACTCAGCTACAACTTTTTCTACTTCTAGTCCGGTTAGGCGTTGAAGTCTCATATCTAAAATTGCTTGGGATTGTATTTCAGATAAACTATACCCACCCATCAACCCTTCTTTTGCTTGGGCTGGATCTTTACTATTTCTAATAATTTTTATTATAGCATCAATATTATCTAAAGCAATTTTTAAACCTTCTAAAATATGAGCTCTTGCCTCAGCTTCTTTAAGTTCAAACTGGGTTCTTTTAACAATAATTTCATGCCTAAAGTCAATAAAATGATTTAATATTGTTTTAATTGGCATGATTTTTGGTACACCATTAACAAGCGCCAATAAAATAATACCAAAAGTATCTTGAAGTTGGGTGTGTTTATATAGTTGATTTAAAATAACCTCAGGTACAGCGTCTTTTTTGGTTTCAACCACAACACGAATACCATCTTTATCTGATTCATCTCTTAAATCTCTAATACCTTCAACTTTTTTATCTCGAACCAAGTCAGCAATTTTTTCAACGAGATTAGCCTTGTTGGTTTGGTAGGGTACTTCTGTTATAATTATACTTCCCCTGCCCTTAGGGTCGGTTTCTATGTGTGCCCTTGCTCGCATTTTAATTTTACCCCTACCAGTTTCGTAGGCTTGTTTTAAACCGTCCATCCCTAAAATTAAACCAGCGGTTGGAAAATCTGGTCCCTTAATGTGTGTCATTAACTCGTCAACAGATATATTTTCGTTGTCAATAACAGAAATTAAACCATTTACTATTTCGGTTAGATTGTGGGGTGGAATTTTTGTTGCCATTCCCACAGCTATACCCTCAGAACCATTTATAAGTAAAGTGGGCACTGATGAAGGTAAAACTATTGGTTCTTTTAAGGTTTCATCAAAATTTAAACCCCAATCTACAGTGTCTTTATCTAAATCCTTTAACATCTCCCCAGACAACCTTGTCATTTTGGATTCTGTGTAACGCATAGCCGCAGCATTATCACCATCAATAGATCCAAAATTTCCCTGCCCATCAACAAGTTGGTATCTCATAGAAAAATCTTGGGCCATCCTAACCAGTGCATCGTAAACAGAACTGTCTCCATGTGGGTGGTATTTTCCCAGAACATCACCAACGATACGTGCGCATTTTTTATAAGGCCTATTCCAACCCGATCCAAGCTCACTCATTCCATATAAAATTCTTCTATGTACGGGTTTTAAACCATCCCTAACATCCGGTAAAGCCCTTGAAACGATAACAGACATAGAATAATTAAGATAGCTTTCGCGCATCTCATCTACAATATCGCGATCGAGTGTGTGGTCTCTGTTTATATCAGCCATTATTTTCTCCGAAATTAAATATCAAGATTAACTACAAATTCTGCGTTTCTTTCTATAAATCCACGCCTTGCTTCAACATCGCTACCCATTAAATTTTGAAACGTTGTAGCAGCTACCGCTGCATCTTCAACGGTTACCTTCATAAGAGTT
>Ga0209631_10006411_pt1 | contig 12115 bp, 12 predicted proteins | sample COG_08_FD_184752 | JGI IMG/M metagenome (GOLD analysis project Ga0209631, IMG submission 184752) | Pelagic Microbial community sample from North Sea - COGITO 998_met_08 (SPAdes) (version 2) | ecosystem: Environmental > Aquatic > Marine > Neritic zone/Coastal water | place: Helgoland, sampling... | reverse complement strand
CGCTCCAAAAAAAACTCTTAGAAAAGCAATTGTTACAGGTCCAAAGGAATATGTTGCAATTTTTATGTTAAAAAAAGCTGAAGCCCAAATTAATGCAAGCAACGCTAATAATAAATAATCTAATAATTTTGGTTGTTTCATTCTATCAAGTCTAAAATTGAGCCATTTGTAATTTTTTGTAAATCTTTAAAATTTATTTTAAATACACAGTTAGGGTGTCCAGCTGCTGCATATAGAGAATTAAATCTTTCTAAAGAATTATCTATAAGAATATCAATTTTTTTTACATGTCCAATAGGTGAAACGCCACCTATAGTAAAACCAGTTATAATTTTTACATTATCAGCTGTTGCCATCAATAGATCTTTTGTATCTAATTTTTTTTTGATTTTGTTAAGTGAAGCTTTTTTATCACCTGCTACAAGACACAATAGAAAAGAGTTTTCTGTTTTAAAAAGCAAACTTTTGACAATAGCTCCTACTTCACAACCTAAAGATGAAGCGGCCTCTAGTGCTGTTCTCGCAGAAGAATTTAAAACGATAACTTTCTGGTTTGGGTCAAATTCCTTTAAAATTCTATCTACCCTCTTTACCGGTTCTTTGTCTAATAAAGTCATTATTCAACTTTTAATTGTTAGTTATTTTAAATATTTAATTATACAATTATGTAAAAAATGCATAGGTGTTATTAAGTAAATGAGCATTATTTATCAGGCTTTTTTTGATAAAACAACTTACTGAATAATAAAGGAGTAAAAAATGAGTGCTAAAGATGTTTTAAAATTTATTAAAGATAAAGATGCAGAATTTGTAGATCTAAGATTTACCGATCCAAGAGGTAAGTTGCAGCACTTAACTATGGACTCCACAATTGTAGATGAAGAGATGTTAAACGATGGTGTTTTTTTTGATGGATCATCTATAGCTGGTTGGAAAGCAATCAACGAGTCTGATATGATACTAAAACCTGACACTTCAAGATTCTTTTTAGATCCTTTTACTTCACACAATACAGTAATACTTTTTTGTGACATATTAGATGCTGTAAAAAAATCTCCTTATGAAAGAGATCCAAGAGGAACTGCTAAAAAAGCAGAAGAATATTTAAAATCTTCAGGTATTGGCGATAAAGCTTTTTTTGGTCCTGAACCTGAATTTTTTGTTTTTGATGATGTAAGAATTAGTAATGATCCAAATAATACTGGATTTGTACTTGATAGTAAAGAAGGGCCTTATAATTCTGGTAAAGTTTATGAAAATGGAAACATGGGTCATCGACCTCCTGTCAAAGGTGGATACTTTCCTGTGCCACCAGTTGATAGTGAGCAAGATATGAGAGGTGAATATCTTAAAAATTTAAAAGAAGTTGGTATTAAAGTTGAAAAACACCATCATGAAGTTGCGCCAAGCCAACATGAACTTGGTATGTATTTTGGTACCTTGGTTGATCAAGCTGATAATGTTCAGCTCTATAAGTATGTAGTACAAATGGTTACACATTCTTTTGGAAAAACTGCTACGTTTATGCCTAAACCTGTTGCTGGCGATAATGGATCTGGAATGCATATTCATCAGTCTATATGGAAAGGTGAAACACCAGTTTTTTCTGGTGACGCTTACGCTGGATTATCAGAAACTGCATTACATTATATTGGTGGAATTTTAAAACATGCAAAAGCAATTAACGCTTTTGCTAACTCTACAACGAATAGTTATAAAAGATTAGTGCCTGGTTTTGAAGCACCTGTACTACTAGCGTACTCAGCTAGAAACAGATCTGCTTCATGTCGTATACCAATAACTTTAAGTAAAAAAGGTGCAAGATGTGAAATTAGATTTCCTGATGCTTCAGGCAATCCATATTTAACTTTTGCTGCAATGCTAATGGCAGGATTAGATGGGATTAAAAACAAAATACATCCAGGGGAGTCTTTTGATAAAGATTTATATGATTTACCTCCTGAAGAAGTCAATGCAATTCCAACTGTTTGTGGTTCATTAAGAGAAGCTATGGAAAGTCTTGATAAAGATAGAGAATTTTTAACTCAAGGTGACGTGTTTACAGATGATCAAATTGATGCTTACATTGCTCTTAAGTTTGAAGAAATTCATAAGTTTGAACATGCACCTCACCCAGTAGAATTTGAGATGTATTACAGTAGTTAATTACTGTTTAGTGGTAGCTATTGTATCTTTGTTAACACCTTTTTTGACTACGTAATCCTGTGTGCCGTTTGCACCAGTTTCAACTTCTTTACGTAAATCTTTAAAAAAAACTTTCTCTTTCAAAGAGTCTTTAAGATTTTTAACAAGATTTTTAAATTCAAATTTGTTCATAAAAGAATCATATACCAGTTATGCATTTAATGCAATACTGCTATGCAACTTATAGGATACAGGCTATTTAATCGATTTTGAATGACTCTCCACAGCCACATCTTTCGGTTTCATTAGGGTTATTAAAAACAAAAGAAGATGAAAGTTCCTCTTTTTTATAGTCCATTTCAGTTCCCAATAAATACATTACAGCAGCAGAATCTATAAAAACTTTAACACCTTTGTCCTCTATAACTTCATCATTTGGATTGAGTTCTCTTGAATATTCCATGACATAAGACATTCCTGCGCAACCTCCAGATTTTACTGAAACTCTTACACCTAGCGCATCTTTTTCAGCACTAGACATTATTTCTTTAATTCTTGATGCAGCATTATCACTAAGTTTAATTATAGGATTCATTATAAATTTAACTCCAGTTTTGCTGCATCTGACATCATATCTTTGTTCCAAGGTGGGTCCCAAACTAATTGAAGGTCAACATCATCAATTCCCTCTACTTGCATTGCTCCCTCTTTTACTTCTTTGGGTAAGCTTTCAGCAACAGGGCAATTTGGTGTAGTTAATGTCATCTTAATTTCAGCTTTTTTACCTTCTACCTTGATATCATAAATTAAACCAAGCTCATAAATATTTACTGGCAGCTCTGGATCATAAATTTTTCTTATTTCTTCTATAATTTTATTTTTCATTTCCATAAAATACTATTTTTCTGTACTTATTTCTTTATCATTATTTTCCATAGCAGAAACTAAAGTATGCCATGATAAAGTAGCACATTTAACTCTCATTGGATATTGTTTAACTCCTGACAAACACATTAATTTAGTTTTATCATCCGCTTTTAATAAATTAGTCTTTAACTCTGGGTTTTCTTTTATCATCCCTAAAAAGTCTTCAATTATTTCTTTAGCTTCATTATCACTTTTACCCTTTATCAAATCGGTCATTATTGAAGCTGAGGCCATAGAAATTGCACATCCACTTCCTTCAAACGATATATCTTCAACTTTTCTTTGATCGTTAAGTTTTAAATAAACATGTACATTGTCACCACACAAAGGATTATTTCCTTTTGCATCTTTATTAAAATTTTTGGTCTTTCCTAAATTTCTAGGATTCTTTCCATGTTCTAAAATAAGTTCTTGATAAAGTTCTTTTAAATTCATTTTAAATCAAAAATTTTTTTACAATTATTAATTCCTTCATTTAATTTATCTAAATCATCCTTAGTATTATAAACTCCTAAAGATGCTCTTGCACTTGCAGGTATATTCAATTTATCATGAAGTATTTGGCAACAATGATGACCTGCTCTAATTGCTACTCCAGTTTCATCTAAAATAGTTGCGATATCATGTGGATGAACTCCTTCAATAGTAAAAGATAATACTCCACCACGTTTCTTGGGATTACCAATTAATTTAACAGAATTATTTTTCTGTAAAATTTCTTGACCGTATTCTATTAATTCTTTTTCATGCTCAATTATATTTTCAATTCCAATACTTTCTAAAAACTTTATTGACTGATCAAAAGCTATAACTTGAGCTGTTGCCATTGTTCCTGCTTCATATTTATTTGGGAGATCCCCATATGAAATTCTATCTTTTTTTACTTCATTGATCATACCACCACCGCCTTGATAGGGAGGAAGTTGTTCAAGCCATTTCTTTTTTCCATACAAAACTCCAAGTCCTGTTGGTCCATACATTTTATGACATGAAATTGCATAAAAATCACAATCTAGATCTTGCATATCTAATTTAAGATGTGGTCCTCCCTGACATCCGTCTACAACAACGATTATTCCTTTTGAGTGAGCTAATTTAGTTATTTCTTTAATTGGTAAAATGGCACCAGTGACATTTGATAGATGTGTTATTGCTATTACTTTAGTTTTATCTGTTATCTCTTTTTCTATATTTTCAATCGGAATATCACCATCCTCATTAATTTCAGCAAACTTTATTTTGACATTCTTAGATTTTCTCAAAAAATGCCAAGGTACATAATTTGAGTGATGTTCTAATTCAGTAATTAAAATTTCGTCATTTGGCTCTATGATAGTTTGACCTAGAGTGTTTGCTACTAGGTTTAAAGCTTCAGTTGCTCCTTTCGTAAAAACAATTTCATTTTTATCCTTAGCATTAATATATTTTTGAACTGAAGATCTTGTATTTTCATACAAATTTGTTGCTGCTACAGCCAAATAATGAACACTTCTACCAACATTAGAAAACTGTTTAGAGTAAAAATCATTTATTCTATCTAAAACAACTTTAGGTTTTTGTGATGAATTAGCACTATCTAAATAAACTAAATCATTATTATGAATTTTTTCATCAAAAATTGGAAACTCTTTTTTAATCTTTTCTATATTCATTCTTTTAATCCAATTATATTTTTAACTAAATTCTTAATTTCAGTATCAGTAATTTTTTCAATCACATCTAACACAAACCCATTTATTAAAAGTTCTTTAGATTGTTGATAATTAAGTCCTCTAGACATTAGATAAAATATTGAATTTTCATCTAGACTTCCTGAAGCTGATCCATGAGAACATTTAACGTCATCGGCATATATTTCTAATTCTGGTTTTGCATTAAACTCAGATGTTTCATCTAACAATATTGCTTTACTTAGTTGATAACCATCTGTTTTTTGTGCAATTGAATTAACAAGTATTTTTCCTTGGTATATGGCTTTAGACTCTTTTCCAAGAACACTTTTAATTAATTGATAGCTTTTTGAATTTTCTGCTAAATGGTTTATCGTTGTTCTAATTTCATGCTGTTGATTGTTGGTTAATGAAAAAATACCATTTACAAATGCTGAAGAGTATTTTCCAGTTAAATTACAATTAATTTCATTTTTCATAAAATCTGATCCTGCAGATAAAATAAAAGTTTCTGAAATACTGTTTTCATCTTGATTAATATTGTTGAATGAATATTTAATATTTTTGTTTTGAGTCTTGTCAATTTTATAATTTTTCAAAACTGCATCTTTTTTTAAATCAAAATTGTAAAAAATATTTATAAAATTTTTTTTAGAATTATCATTAAAAAGATCTATTAATCTTAAAGAACTATTTTGTTCTAACTCAAATTCTAATCTTAAATTAATATTCTTTGACTCAACTTTATTATTGCTCGTATGGTAAACAATTAATGGTTTATTTAGTGAATAGTTTTCTTTTATTAAAATTTTATAACTTTTATTTATAAATGCACTATTAAGATCAATTAAAGAATTATTGTTTTCTAGTTTATCTTTCGGTTTAGAATCTTCATTAATTTCTATTTTATCTTTATCTTCAAAAGTAAAATCAATTTTTTCAACCCTGCCATTTATAAAAACGATTTTATTATGTTCCAGACCATCTATAAAAATTGATGTATCAATCTTATTAGATAATGAATAATTGTTATAAAAACTTAATTCACCAATATTTTTTTTTATAATTTGATTTATGTCTGAGAATTTCCAATTTTCAAATTTTTTATTTGGAAATCCCTTTTCTATAAATTTGTTTAAAAAAACTTTCTTAGACTCAACATCGCTTTCAGAAAAAGCTGAGGATTTAAATGTTTTTTCGAAATCTATTTTAACTTGTTCAATCATTTAATTAAAATTTTCATACCCTTTTTTTTCTAACTCTAATGCTAGTTCTGGGCCACCAGACTTGATTATTTTTCCATTCATTAATACATGTACAAAATCTGGTTTAATATAATCTAACAATCTTTGATAATGGGTTATAATTAAAAAAGAGTTATCTTTATTTCTCAAAGTATTTACTCCATCAGAAACAATTTTTAATGCATCAATATCTAAGCCAGAATCAGTCTCATCTAATATTGATAATTTAGGTGTTAACATAGACATTTGTAAAATTTCATTTTTCTTTTTTTCACCTCCTGAAAAACCAACGTTCAATTGTCTATTTAACTTTTCTTCATCAAATTTTAATTCTTTAGCCTTTTGTTTAACAAGTTTCAAAAATTCAATGGCATCAAGTTCTTTTTCACCTCTTGCTTTTCTGACTGCATTTAAAGAAGTTTTTAAAAAAATATTTGTATTTACTCCTGGTATTTCTAATGGATATTGAAAAGCTAAAAATATTCCTTTATGTGCTCTTTCCTCTGTTTCAAGTTCAAATAAATTCTTATTTTCAAATAATACTTCTCCTGAGGTCTCATAACCTTTTTTACCTGACAAAATATTGGATAAGGTGCTTTTACCTGATCCGTTAGGTCCCATAATAGCGTGCACTTCTCCAGGTTTTATATCTAAAGAAAGGCCTTTTAATATTGGTTTATCCTCAATATTTGCACTCAAATTATTAATTTTAAGCATTAACCTACGCTTCCTTCCAAGCTAATTCCCACAAGTTTTTGAGCTTCGACAGCAAATTCCATAGGCAATTGCTGTAACACCTCTTTACAAAACCCATTAACAATTAATCCTACTGCCTCTTCTGGATTTAACCCTCTTTGTTGGCAATAATGAAGTTGCTCTTCACTTATTTTTGAGGTTGTTGCTTCATGAGCTATGTTTGAGTCAAAGTTTTTATTTTTAATATAAGGAATAGTATGGGCTCCACATTTATTTCCCATTAACAATGAGTCACACTGTGTATAATTACTTGAATTTTTTGCTTTTGAGTTAATATCTACTAAACCTCTGTAAGTCATATCAGAAAATCCAGCACTAATGCCTTTTGAAATTATTTTGCTTTTTGTATTTTTACCTAAGTGAATCATTTTTGTTCCAGTATCCGCTTTTTGATGATTATTGGTTATAGCTATTGAATAAAATTCACCTACTGAATTATCTCCTTTCAAGATACAGCTAGGATACTTCCATGTAATAGCAGAACCAGTTTCAACTTGTGTCCAGGAGATCTTAGAATTTTTACCTTTACACAGTCCTCTTTTAGTTACAAAATTATAAATCCCACCTTTGCCGTTTTCATCACCTGGATACCAATTTTGCACTGTTGAATATTTAATTTCTGCATCATCTAAAGCTATCAATTCAACGTTGGCAGCATGTAATTGATTTTCATCTCTCATAGGTGCCGTACAACCCTCTAAGTAACTTACATAACTTCCTTTATCAGCTATGATTAATGTTCTTTCAAATTGACCCGTCTCTGATGCATTAATTCTAAAATAAGTTGAGAGTTCCATCGGGCATTTCACTCCTTCTGGAATATAAACAAACGAACCGTCGGTAAATACCGCTGAGTTTAAAGTAGCAAAAAAGTGATCAGTAGTTGGTATTACTGTTCCAAGATATTTTTTTACTAGGTCTGGATGTTTTTGTATAGCTTCAGACATTGAACAAAAAATTATACCCTGTTTTGTTAATTCTTCTTTAAAGGTTGTTGCAACAGAGACAGAGTCAAAGACTGCGTCAACAGCAATACCATTTAGTCTTGCTTGTTCTTGTAATGGTATGCCTAATTTTTTATAAGTCTCTAAAAGTTTTGGATCTAATTCATCCAAACTTTTAGGTTTATCTTTCATACTTTTGGGAGCTGAATAATAATATAAATCTTGATAATCAATTTTTGGATATTTAGGCTTTTGCCATGTTGGCTCTTTTAATTGTTTAAATCTTTCAAAAGCTTTTAATCTAAATTCTAACATCCATTTAGGTTCCTTCTTAATATTAGATATAAATTTAATTACATCTTCATTTAAACCTTTTGGAGCTTTGATATTTTCAATATCTGTTGTGAAGCCGTATTTATAATCTTTTAAATTTTCAATATCTTTTTCTCTTGTGTCCATTTTTAAACTCTTCTTTCAAGATTGTCTTTAACTAAATCTTCTAGGCTCTTTTCATCAAAAAAATTATTTATATGATTTTCAAGTTCATCCCAAAGATTGTGAGTAAGACACTTTGTAGCTTTACCATTGCATCCTTTTTTTGAGTCTTTTTTACATTGAACTGTTTTTACTTTTTCATCAACAGCGTCAAAAATATTTGTTAATTTTATTTCTTTAGCTTTTTTATTTAAAACATAACCTCCTTGAGTACCCCTTACACTTTGAACTATTTCATTCTTTCTTAATTTTGAGAAGATTTGCTCCAAATAATCTAAGGAAATTCCTTGTCTTAATGAAATGTCTCTTAGAGAAACTGGGTTAATATTATCAAATCTCGCCAGATCCACTAAAGCCATTACCGCATATCTGCCTTTAGATGTTAGTTTCATAAAGCCTTGTTTTACTGGGTATATATAAACCTGACTAAAATAGTCAAGTATCTAAGTTAAAAAAAGACTAACATTTTGTCACGCAGTTGTGATAAACCTAATTTTTTTTTGAGAATAATAATCAATAACAATTATGGACAATAAAATTGTAGAAATATTTATTCCAGGACCTGCCGGAAGGTTGGAAGCAAAATATTTTAAGAGTAAAAAGAGTACTTCGCCAATAGCTCTAGTTTTACAACCACATCCTCAATATGGAGGAACCATGAATAACAAAGTTGTGGTTGAAACATTCAATACATTTATGGAAAATGATTTTTCAGTATGTAGAGTTAACTTTAGAGGTGTAGGTAAAAGTGATGGCGAATTTGATAATGGACAAGGTGAACTTGCAGATGCCGCTGCAGCTTTAGATTGGCTAGAGAGAGAAAATTTTGATAACTCGCAATGTTGGGTTTCTGGATTTTCATTTGGTTCCTTAATTGCAATGCAATTGTTAATGAGAAGACCTGAAATAAATAGATTTATTGCTATTTCACCACAACCCAATGTTTATGATTTTTCATTTTTATCTCCATGTCCAACTTCGGGATTAATGGTTTATGGAAAAAAAGATGAATTAGTTCCAGTTGAATTTTTAAGTGAGCTTGATAAACGATTGAGCTCTCAGAAAGGAATTAAAGTCGAATTCCAATCTGTACCTGATGCTAATCATTTTTTTTCAAAAAGTGAAAATTCTTTAGTAAAAAATTTGAACAAATATATAAAGAAAGAAACCGCGCTTTATTAGTAGTTTTTATTTAAAGTTCCACCTAATGTAGGATCTTTACATCTTGTTGTTTCGGGGAATGATAATGGTAAACCTAAATAAGATCTTATAGCTAAATAAGCAAAAGTTTGTGATTCAATATAATCACCTTTAAAACCGTAATCATCTATATTTTCTAGTTCTATTTTCTTATCAAATAAATATTCATTTATATTTTTAATTAATTGATTATTTTTTCTACCTCCACCACAAACTAGATAAATACCATTATGAATTTTAGTTTTTTCAATAAGATGCTCTATTCCTTTTGATATTAAATAAGCTGAAAAATTGGTCAATGTTGCACTCCCGTCTTCAAGCGATAGACCTCTAACAAATGATAAGTCAAAGTCTTTTATATCTAATGATTTATCAAATGATTTAATACTAAAATTATCTATTGCCTGATTCAGAATTAAATCATCTACCTTACCTATGCTAGCAATATCTCCATTATCATCAAATTTTTTTTTAGATTTTTTTCTAATCCATTCATCTATTAAACAATTTCCAGGACCTATGTCGTATGCATATAAATTTATTTTTGTAGTATGTGTAAGATTTGTAATTCCTCCAATATTTATAAAATTAATAGGAATATTATTTTTTTCTTTCTGAGCTATTTTATTTGAAATTAATTTATGAAATATCGGCGCCAGTGGAGCACCTTGACCTCCATTCATTAAATCTTTTTCTCTAAAATTATTGATAACTTTTTTTTTTGTTAATTGTGATAATAATTTTCCATCTCCTAATTGAATTGATAACTTTTCCTCAGAATTATGAAAAATAGTTTGCCCATGAAATCCTATTAAATCTATCTCACCCTTGTAATTATTAATTGTTTCATTAATTATATTGTTGTGAAATAGTGTTATTTCACGTTCCAAAGTCTTAAGTTCATTTGAATATTTAGTCAAATCCCCTGAAGACTTAATCCTCTCTCTCAAACTAATGAGGTTTTTTTGTAGCTTATGATCAAACTCATGATAATTGTCTAAAATACCAATAAATTCATTATTTCCATCTGATTTTATTAGAGATAAATCAACACCATCCATTGATGTACCACTCATTAAACCAATTGCTGTGAATACTTTTTTTTTCATTAATATTTTTTTTTAATAAATTTTGTATATTGTAGAACTATAAGCTTATGAATAAATTTTTAAAAGAATTTAAAGACAGAGGGTTTTTCTATCAATGTACTGATGAAAATAACCTCTCTCAATTAATGGATAAAAAAAAGATTAAAGCTTACATTGGCTTCGACTGTACGGCTGAAAGTTTACATGTTGGTAGTTTGCTTCAAATAATGTGTCTAAGACTTCTTCAAAATTATGGTCATCAGCCAATTGTTCTACTAGGAGGTGGTACAACAAGAATTGGTGACCCCTCTGGTAAAGATAAAACGCGTAAAATTTTATCTGATAAAGAAATAGAAAGAAATTCAAAAAATATTGAAAAAATATTAAAAAAATTTTTAGATACAAAGGATAAAAAAACTAAACCTTTATTTGTAAATAATTATTCTTGGTTAAAAAATTTAAATTATATCTCTTTTTTAAGAGACATAGGAAGACATTTTACAATAAATAAAATGCTTACTTTCGATAGTGTCAAAACAAGACTCGATAGAGAGCAATCTCTAAGCTACATGGAATTTAATTACATGATTCTCCAGTCTTATGATTTTCTAGAACTTAACAAAAAGAAGGATTGTATTTTACAAATTGGTGGATCTGATCAGTGGGGGAACATTATTAATGGTGTTGACTTAATTAAAAGACATTCAAACAAAAATGCTTATGGATTAACTACTCCACTAATTACTTTAGCCTCTGGTGCAAAAATGGGAAAAACTGAAAATGGTGCAATATGGTTAGATAAAAAAAATTTATCAGCTTATGACTATTGGCAATTTTGGAGAAACACTGATGATAGAGATGTAATTAAGTTTATTAAGTTTTTTACTGATTTAAAAATTGAAGAAATTGCAAATTTAGAAAATAAAAATATTAATGATCTTAAAATTTTACTTGCAAATGAAACAACTGAAATGCTTCATGGTAAAAAGGAAGCTCAAAATGTTGCGAGAGCTGCTCAAGAGGCTTTTTCTGAAAATTCTACTGGATCTAATTTACCATCAATTAAAATCGAAGAAGATGTAATCAAAAAAAATTTAAATATTATTGATTTAGTTGTTCTTTCTAAATTAGAAAATTCAAAAAGTGAAATAAGAAGATTGATTAAAGGAAATGCAATAAAAATAAATAATGAAATAATTAATGATGAAAAATTCTTAATTAATAACGAACTGTTTAATGATAACTACTTCAAACTTTCAATTGGAAAAAAAAGACATATAAAAATTGAATTGAATTAATGTTCTTTTCTATATTTACTGTGACAAGCTTTGCAATTACTCCACATAAGATTTGTTATTGAAGATTTTATTTCATTTGTTTCTTCAATTGTTCATTTTCTTTCATAAGTTATATTTGATTTGCAAAGAGAAGTTTCAATAAGTTTTCATTTTTGTTGTTTTAGTCATTTGTTTGAGATGATTGTGAAGTGACTGCAACAGAAGGAACTCTCTTTTGAGTTTCTTCTTAATCTTCTTAAAATTCTTTCTTTTCACAATTTGGTTTTTGTCTTTTGCCAAGAATTGACTTTGAATATTGCTTGTATGGAATCAAGATTGTAAGCTCTCCAGATTAAGTCTTGTAAACAG
>Ga0209631_10006407_pt1 | contig 12123 bp, 10 predicted proteins | sample COG_08_FD_184752 | JGI IMG/M metagenome (GOLD analysis project Ga0209631, IMG submission 184752) | Pelagic Microbial community sample from North Sea - COGITO 998_met_08 (SPAdes) (version 2) | ecosystem: Environmental > Aquatic > Marine > Neritic zone/Coastal water | place: Helgoland, sampling... | reverse complement strand
CTAAGCCGAGCATTAGACCAATTAAGCGCCGACGGCCTAGTGAAACGGGAGATTGATTCAATCGATACGAGAGCTACCCGAATTTATATGACCAAAACAGGTTCAGAAGCATTTAAATCTCTATGGCCAGATATGCTGAGTACTTATAACGAGATGTTCAAAGAAATTAATGAAGATGAAAAATCACAGTTAATAGTGACTTTGAGAAAAATTTTAAAAAATATTCGTAAACATGATTTTTAGGAGTTAAAATGGCTGAAAGATCTTTTAAATCAGAGGTTAAACATCTGAGACTGGGAAAAGGTGATACTTTTACTGGTGAAGGAATATTGGCGATAACGAAAGCACTTTTAGAGAATGGTGTGGGATATGTGGGTGGATATCAAGGCGCACCTATTTCACATTTAATGGATGTACTTTCAGATGCAGAAGAATTGTTAGATGAGTTAGGTGTAAGATTTGAAGCTAGTGCATCTGAAGCTGCTGCTGCTGCAATGCTCGCAGCAAGCGTGCATTATCCAATAAGAGGTGCTGTAACTTTTAAAGGACCCGTTGGCGTAAATGTTGCCTCAGATGCTCTGGCAAATCTATCTTCCTCAGGCGTTAACGGCGGAGCATTGATAATAGTCGGTGAAGATTACGGTGAAGGCTCTTCTATAATGCAAGAACGAACTCACGGATTTGCAATGAAATCTCAATTCTGGTTGATGGATCCCCGTCCAAATCTTCCATCGATCGTGGATTCTGTAAAAAATGGTTTTGAGTTATCTGAAGCATCGAATACTCCTGTAATGCTCATGGTAAGAATACGCTGTTGTCATGTTACTGGCAGTTACAAGACAAAAGATAATTTAACGCCAAAGTTAAGTGTAAAAGAAGCGCTTGCAAACCCAAGAAGCGACCCCGCGCGCGTGGTTTTACCTCCCTTTACATATGCCCATGAAGTCGAAAAAGTAAAAACCCGATGGCCAGCTGCAGAAAACTTTATAGTCGAAAATAAATTAAATGAGATATTTGGACCAACCGTCTCAAAAATTGGGATAGTTACGCAAGGAGGTATGTATAATGGCGTAATAAGAGCTCTTCAAAGGCTTGGGCTTGCTGATATTAATGGGGACTGCAAAATACCACTTTACAACCTCAATGTGACTTATCCATTAGTTAAGGATGAATTTCTATCATTTTGCAAAAATAAAGAGGCTATTTTAGTTGTCGAGGAAGGACAACCTGAATTTATTGAGCAAAACCTTTCATCGTTCCTGTACCGTTCAAAAAGCTCTGTTTCTTTACACGGTAAAGATATTTTCCCAATGGCCGGAGAATATACAGGACAAATCATGTTAGAAAGCTTAACAAGTTTTATCAAAATGACTTTGCCAGATATTCTACCGAGCCAAGTACGCTCTCCAAATGCAACGCCACCTCAAATACCGAACCTTACCGAAACCGTACCGATAAGGCCTCCCAGCTTTTGCACAGGCTGTCCAGAAAGACCTATTTTTGCAGCCATGAAGCTCGTTGAGAAGGATCTTGGTAAGCATCAGATAACTGGAGATATAGGTTGCCATCTTTTTGCTAGCTTACCGCCATTTGAAATTGGTGGGTCGACTATGGGATACGGTCTTGGTCCAGCTTCAAATGCAGCTTTTGATGGAGGCGGGGAAAGGAGAGCAATCTCTATACTGGGAGATGGTGGTTTTTGGCATAATGGATTATCATCATCTATCGGCAATATGGTTTTTAATAAATCGGATAGTGTTGCACTAATAGTCGATAATTATTACTCAGCAGCAACTGGTGGACAAGATGTAATGTCCTCACGTGCTGAAAATAATTCAAAATCAACCCAGAATCCCATCTCAAATGCCTTGAAAGGTGTTGGAGTTAAATGGATACGTCAAATTGATCGCACCTACGATGTGAAAAAAGTAAAAGAGGTTTTAAATGAAGCCTTAACTACCGAATATGATGGTCCAAAAGTTATCGTAGCATCATCAGAATGCATGCTAAACAAGCAAAGACGTGAAAAACCAATTAGAAACAACAACATAATAGCTGGAGTTAGAACTGAAATACCAAGATTTGGGGTAGATGAAGATATCTGCACGGGTGATCATGCCTGCATCAGATTATCTGGATGTCCTTCTCTGTCTCTAAAAAAACTTGATGATCCACTGCGAGATGACCCAATTGCAAGTATAGACCATACCTGCGTTGGTTGTGGTAATTGTGGTGAAGTTGCCGATGCAGCCATTCTTTGCCCATCATTCTACCAGGCAGATGTAATACACAATCCGAGTGGTTTTGAAAAATTATTATCAAATATACAAAAGTCCTTGATTAGAACCTTCCAAAACAGACGGCAGAAAAAGCGACTTAATTTTATTGGAGCATAGTTTGAATATTATTGAGAAAGAACTAAAAGCGTCAAAAACTGATCCAAGAGTAGATCAAATACTCAAACTCGCAATAATGGCTGTTGGAGGACAAGGAGGTGGCGTTCTCGCTAATTGGATCGATAAACTATGTCGCTCGCAGGGTTATGCTTGCCAGGCAACCTCTGTGGCGGGAGTTGCTCAACGAACTGGAGCAACAATCTATTATATCGAAATGGCTCCGCAAAGTGATGGAAACCCAGTATTCTCACTAGCACCTGCCGCAGGTGACGTTGACATATTGATAGCATCAGAAATGATGGAGGTAGGACGCGCCATCATGAGAGGCTTTGTCACTCCAGATCGCACAACCTTAATTGGCTCGACACATCGCGCTTTGGCAGTTTCAGAAAAAACAATACCAGGAGATGGTATAGCAAAATCATCAGAAGTTTATGCAGCAGCAGAAATTGCTGCAAAAAAACTTATCCTAATGGATATGGATAAAATAGCTGTAGAAGCTAAAACGGTCGTGTCCGCAAGCCTTTTTGGTTCATTAGCGGCGTCCAATGCCCTTCCATTTCCTAAAGAAGCATTTGAAGAATCTATACGTTCCTCAGGAAAAGGTGTTGAAGCCAGTTTAAAAGCTTTTCATGACGCGTACCAAGCAACAATTAATCCTGATCTGCAGAACCAAGATACCACCAATAAACAGAACGACGAAAAGAAACAGGTCAAAGGCCCTAAACGCTTGATGAAAGAATGGGAAAAACTTGTCAGTGAAATCAACTTGATGCCCTCTCAAGTCCAAGAAATGGCATCATTAGGCTTACAAAAAGTGGTTGATTTTCAGGATGTAAAATATGGTCAGCAATACTTAAATTATCTAAAAGAGATAATTACATTAGATGAAAATAAAAAGTATATTCTTTCAATTGAGGCTGCCAAACATATTGCTAATGCTATGGCATATGATGATATAATCAAAGTTGCAGACTTAAAAACGCGAGCGAACAGAACAGATCGTATTTTGAATGAGATGAATGTTGATAAAAAGTCAAAGTTAAGAATTACAGAATATTTTCATCCAAGAGCGGAAGAGATCGTTGGACTTTTCCCAAAAAGATTTGGTAATTGGTACGAAAAAAGCTCCAAAAGGATGAATAATTTAGATCGATTATTTAACAAAGGTCGTCGCATAAAATCAACTAATCTATCCCCATTTTTTTCATTATTTTTACTCGCGGGATTGAGAGGGTATCGAGTTAAGACCTACCGACACCAAATTGAGTTCTCTCATAGGGAGAAATGGATAGAAACATTTAAATCCTTATCTTCAGATCAGTATGACTTAGCTGTCGAAATTGTAAAATGTCGAAGATTAATAAAAGGCTACTCAGATACACATTCTCGAGGTTTATCGAAATTTGATAAGGTTATGAATGCCGTAAATTTAGTTTCGGGCAGAGCGGACGCCGCAAAATGGATCGAGCGATTGAGAGAAGCGGCACTCCTGGATGAAAACGGCGAAGCATTGGATGGTGCCATAAAAACAATAGAAACTATTACTTAAGGATCTGATCTAGTGGCGTAAACCAAGTGATTTACCAATCTGCTTTGGCAACTGCACTCCCTCTTGATTGGATATCATCTTATCAAATTTGGCCCTGACCCAATCAGGATATTGATTAGCTTTTCGTTTGATCAAATCGACATTCATAGTAATCTGCTCACACACAGCAGCCACTTTATAATCTTTTTCGCTAACGATCTCCAGGGCTGCATGAAAACATTTATCACTTACATCAACGAGAAAAATTTTAACTCTAAAATTCTCACCCTCTAATAGTTCACTCAAATAATGATAGTTTGCTTGCAGAGCATATGGTCCATTATGATTGGTTTTTACGTAAGATTCTCCGATACCAATTTCATCTAAAAAGTCATCCAAAGCCTCATCAAAGACCATGGTATAATAAGCAACATTCATATGACCATTATAATCTATCCATTCAGGTAAGACACATTTGATATCAGTTACAAATGGCGACTTATTTTCGTTTAAACTATGATTCTTCAATTCATGTACCTCAACTTAATTTTAAACTTTTAATTATCAGTTTAAATTATATTATCTTAGTACAAACACAAATATTATATTTAAGCTGCACAAAATAAATACAAATAGGAACAGATCAAGAAGATGCAAGAAATTCCAATCATCAATGTTGGAGGCTTATTTACCAATAATGATAAGGAAAGAATATATATCGATCAACAAATAGCAAAAGCTGCATTTGATATCGGTTTTATGGTAATAAAGGGATATCCAAAAGATTTAAGAGTTAACCAAAATGAACGAGACATTATACTAAAATTATTCAGTATACCTGAAGACAAACAAAAGCCCTATTGGAAGAGAAATTTTCAACCTAACAATTCACATATTTATCGTGGCTGGTTTCCCCTTAAATCCAGTAAGGCCCGCAATAGGGAAGGGTTTGAAATTGGACCTGATATAGTACGTAAATTACCTAAAAATTCTGCGAACGATATACTTTATGAACCAACACCCATACCAAATTCTCATGATTTACCCCCTAATTGGCAAGAAGTTACCAGAAACTATTATCTTGGAATGGAAAAAATAGGTAATCTTATATTAGACTCGCTTTCACGAAGCCTAAATATTAGCCAAAATATTTTCCGAGATGCATTTAGAGATGGAATTTCAACATTAAGGCTTCTTCATTATCCAAAAAATACTGCGCAGCTCAACAAAGAGGAAGATATTCCTGATCGTTATACACGTTTTAAAGGCCAGATTTATGAACAGACTGCAAGACCACATGTAGACAGCGGCTTATTGACCGTATTAGCTCAATGTGGTGTTAGTGGACTACAAGCCCAGAATAAAAAAACAAAGTGGATTGATGTTCCAATTATTGAAGATAGTTTCTCAATTAATTTTGGTGGGCTTTTAGAATTATGGACTGGAGGCAAAATAAGAGCGACAAAACATAGAGTAATAGGCCGAGGAGAATCTCGATTTTCAGTTCCATTTTTTTTCGAACCGCGCCCTAACACTGTTATAAAGCCACTCCCGATAGACGGAATAAGGAAATTCAAACCATTTTTTTATGGTGACCACTTATGGGCCACAACAACTAAGTTTCCCGAAAATTTTGGACTATTATCATTAAGGCCTCATCAAGGGGAATATGAAAATCCTAATTAAAATCTTCCATTTGTTAAAATATAACAAACTTGCAGATTTAATTCTTAAACGTTAAGTTTTGGGAAAGAGGATCATATATGAAAAATATTCTAATAGCTTTTGTTTTTTTATCAATGAGCACATTGTCTTCTCAGGGAGAAGAATTTTCGCGAGAGCGATCAAGTGCTGGTGATTTTATCAATTATAAAACATATGAACACGCCGAACAACTTGTTGGCCAAAGCAGCAAAATTATTCAAGGTGATCAAAGTTACGAATTTACTGTAATCTATAGACGTCAAATATGGTCATGTATCATTGGTTATATCCAAGCAGGTGTTCCTAAATGTGAACGAGCTACCAAATCAAAACCAATGTTTGATTTAAGTCCCTAATTAAAAATTTTTTATCAAAAACTTACCAATGAAAAATTCACATAATAACTATGGTGAAAACCAAGAGCAAGGAGCTCATTGGAATAGCTCAATGGGTCGGGCCTGGGTAAATAATGATAGCAAAATGAATGCTCAGTTACAGATTATTACGAATGATCTCTACAAGGAAATTAAGATTCAAAAAGGATCCAAGGTGCTAGATATTGGTTGTGGGTCAGGTGCACTATTACCATTTCTATCGGATAAAGTAGGCAATAGCGGTTTAGTACATGGGGTGGATATTTCCAATCCGCTATTGGAGTTAGCTAAAAAATATCACTGTGCTAAAGAAAATATCGCTTTCCTAAATGCTGATGCACAATCTTATAACTTTAAGTCATTAAATTATGATAATGTAGTGTCTAGATTTGGGGTAATGTTTTTTGAAGATCCTATAGCAGCATTCAAAAATATACGAAGTTCCATGAAAAATAATGGGAAATTAAATTTTGTTTGCTGGTCAAAATTGGAAGACAATGACTTCTTCGTGATGCCTCTGAAAATTGTGTTAAGACATCTAAATAAACCTTTACCAACGCCCTCAAAATCGCCTGGGCCCCTTTCCTTTAGCGATCCTGATCATACTGAGCATATTTTGAAATCATCAGGCTTCAAAAGTGTTGCTATAAAAACAGTTAAGACGCAGATGATTAATTACGATACAATAGAAAATCAAATTCAGTTATTTAATAAAATTGGCTTAGCTGCACGCATTAAAAAAGAAGCATCATTTGATAATTTAATTAGTGAAAAAATTGATAATGAAATAAGAAGCGAATTAAAGGACAGGACAACTTCAAATGGCACAACATTAAAGGCGGTAGTGCATTACGTTTCAGCAAAAGCATAAGTCCAAATATTTTAGTTTTTTCTATATTATATTTACTTTATAGTTCATTTAATGATCATCAAAATAATATTCTAAAATGATAAAAAAATATATCTGGCCTTACGTAGAACCTATCTTTCAAAATGAAAAGCTCAAATTGCTTCTCATTATCCTAGGCTTGATAATTTTTGTTTTTTGCTTAGGCTTTACTGTAATTGATTTTATGTTCATTTAAAATAATCACAATCGATTAAGGCAGTATTTTTTTTCTGAGGAAAGGGGAAATATTTATGTCAGAATCTGTATTAATTGTTGGCGCTGGTCCCGGCTTAAGCGCTTCGTTAACCCGACTTTGTTCAAAACGAAATATGAAAGTCATTTTGGCAGCTAGAAACATTGAGAAACTGAAAAACCTCTCCAAGGAAACAGGAGCAACGCTGAAAATGTGTGATGCAAGCGAAATTGGTAGCGTTAAAAATCTATTTAAGGAGCTAGACCACGAAATTGGAACGCCTGACCTCGTAATATACAACCCTTCTGCTCGAGTAAGAGGACCCGTACAGGAGCTAGATCCAATCGATACAAAAAAAGCCCTCGAGATAACTAGTTTTGGAGCTTTTCTCGTTGCACAACAAGCAACACAGCGGATGTTAAAAAGAGGAAGTGGTAGTATTTTTTTTACGGGCGCGTCAGCTGGTGTTAAAGGTTTTGCAAATTCGTCAGTATTTGCAATGGGTAAATTTGCGTTAAGAGGACTAGCTCAAGCGTTAGCTAGAGAACTTCACCCAAAAAATATTCATATTGCTCATTTTGTTATTGATGGTGGTATCAGATCAAATAATAGGCCAGAACGAGTAGGCAATGGTCAAGATAATATGTTAGAGCCAGATGCAATAGCGGAAACATACTTACAATTTTACGATCAACATAAGAGTGCTTGGGCTTGGGAGACAGAGTTAAGACCCTGGATCGAAAATTTCTAAATTAGGTTTAGAAATAAATAGAACTTGTAAATGCCAATAAAACGATTGATAAATTTTCTGTTAGTATTCAACCAGAAATCTTAGGCTAATATGCAAGTCGAGAATACACCTACAGACTTTTCAGGGAGACATCGTGCCATTGTACTGATGATTTTTGGCTCTGTGTGTATTAGCTTTGGTGCATTGGTCATAAGATTTATCCAAGAAGCAGACGCTTTTCAGATCAACTTTTATCGTTCAATATTTTTTATAATTGGTACTTTTACGATTCATTTCTTTCGTCACCGAAGATCTTCTTTTCTAAAAATAAGAGAAACGGGAATATTTGGTATTGCGGCAGGTTTTTTATTGGCATTTGCAGGTATAAGCTTTTTGCAAGCTATAACAAACACGACTGTAGCCGCTACTACCTTTACTTTAAGTGTGATACCTTTTTTAACTGCGTTTCTGGGCTGGACGTTATTAAAAGAATCTCTGCATAAGAAAACAATTTATACGATGATTATTGCTTCTTTAGGTATTATAATCATGATTACAGACTCTATTGATACTGGTTCTCTTTACGGAAATTTTATGGCGATACTATGCGCTATTTTTTTCGCGTGCTACGCAATTTTAGTACGATATAAAAGAAATATTGAAATGCTACCTGCCCTAATGATTTCGGGGGTTATTATAATGGCTCTAGTTCTAATATTTTATCCTGGAAATTTAAAAATATCCTTTCTAGACCTATTTCTATGTTTTTTATATGGGGCCGTTTTATCAACTTGTGTCAATGTGACTTTTATTCTTGCTTCAAAATTTCTTTTTGCTGCCGAATTAACCCTCTTTATGCTCTTGGAATTTGCCTTAAGTCCAATTTGGGTTTGGCTCTTTATTAGCGAAATGCCAACACTATATACGATCATCGGGGGATCGGTGGTAGTTTTGGCGGTTGGATATCGATCCTTTTCAGAACTGAGCATCTACTCAAAGAATCGACGAAGAATTCCACAAAATCCGCTATAGAACTAAATTTTAAAAATTACTTTAAGCTTAAAATATTTAAGCTTGTAATATAGGAAATTTAAACTAGATTATTATCAATTGTTGATTATTTATAGGAGATCAAATGTCTAAAGTAGCAGTAATGGGCGGCGGTCCAGCAGGATTGTATTTCGGGATATCTTTAAAATTAAAAAATCCTTCAGCAAATATCACTATAATTGAGCGTAATAAAGCAACTGATACTTTTGGCTGGGGAGTCGTACTATCGGACGAAACTCTAGATAATTTAGAAAATAATGATCCAGTAAGTGCGAAAGACATTAGAGAAAACTTTGCTTACTGGGATGATATAGCGCTGCATCATCAGGGGAAAAAAACGCTATCAACTGGGCATGGATTTTGTGGTATTGGGAGACATAAACTTCTACTTATATTACAAAAACGAGCAATCGAATTAGGTATAAATTTAAATTTCGAAACTGAGGCAGAAGCTGCCGCAAATTACATGGAGAAATATGACATTGTTGTGGCAGCCGACGGGTTAAACTCAAAAACCCGCAATGAGTTTAATAATGTCTTTAAACCAGATATTGATATGCGAACGTGTCAATTTGTTTGGTTAGGAACTCATCAGAAATTTGACGACGCTTTTACCTTCATTTTTGAAAAAACTGAAAAAGGTTGGGTTTGGGCTCACGCGTATTCATTTGATGATGATACATCAGCTTTTATTGTTGAATGTTCACAAGAGACCTTTGATGCATTTGGTTTTGCAAACCTTTCCCAACAAGAAAGTATATTAATTTGTGAGAAAATTTTCAAAAATAATCTAGGTGGCAATAAATTGATGACGAATGCCAATCACATTCGTGGTTCAGCCTGGATAAGATTTCCAAGAGTGTTGTGCGATAATTGGTATCATAAAAATATAGTGCTTCTCGGCGATTCTTCTGCCACCGCTCATTTTTCGATTGGATCTGGGACAAAATTAGCTTTAGAGAGCGCGATCTCTTTAGCAAAACACATAGATGCTGAAAATAATACTACTGAAGCATTCAAAAAATATGAGGATGAGAGAAAACTTGAAGTGTTCAGATTGCAATCGGCAGCAAGAAACTCCGTAGAATGGTTCGAAGATGTAGAACGGTATTTAGATCTAGATCCAGTTCAGTTAAATTATTCTCTTCTGACTAGATCTCAAAGAATTAGTCATGAAAACCTAAGAGAGCGTGATCCCTTGTGGCTGGAAAGTGCCGAAAAATGGTTTCAAGAACAAGCTGGAAATATTAAACCCAAGACTGTCAGAGCCCCTATGTTTGCTCCGTTCAAATTAAGAGAGATGCAATTATCAAATCGGATAGTTGTCTCTCCAATGGCACAATATAAAGCAAAAGACGGCTGCCCTACAGAGTGGCATTTTGTGCACTATGCTGAAAGAGCAAAAGGTGGGGCCGCGCTAGTTTACACCGAAATGACTTGTGTTTCACCCGAAGGTCGCATTACTCCAGGATGCCCAGGACTTTATGCACCTGAACATGAGAACCAATGGCTAAAATTAACGAAGTTTATTCACGAAGAAACCTCAGCGAAAATTTGCTGTCAGATCGGTCATGCGGGAAGAAAAGGTTCCACTCAACTTGGTTGGGAAAAAATGGATGCTCCATTGAAAGAAAATAATTGGCCCACTCTATCTGCATCACCAATTCCCTGGTCACCTGAAAATCCAATTCCAAAAGAATTGGATGAAAGTGACATGAAATCAGTTATTGAAGATTTTGTCTCAGCAACAAAAATGGCAAACCGTGCTGGTTTTGACATGATAGAACTTCATGCTGCTCACGGATACCTGATTTCTTCCTTTATATCTCCAAAATCAAATATCAGGAAAGACAAATACGGAGGATCTTTAGATAATAGAATGCGTTTTCCTCTTCAAGTTTTTAGAGCGATGAGAGACGCATGGTCAGAAAGCAAACCAATGTCTGTCCGGATTTCAGCGACAGATTGGTTAGAAAGTGAAGGGGTAACTCCTGATGAGGCTGTCTCAATCGCAAAAATGTTTTCAGAACAGGGCGCTGATATAATTGATGTATCTGCGGGACAAACTTCTATTGATGCAAATCCGGTATACGGTCGAATGTTTCAAACCCCTTTCTCAGATCGGATAAGAAATGAAGCAAAAATTCAAACAATGGCAGTTGGAAATATCTATGAAGCTGACCATGTAAACTCTATACTTATGGCAGGTAGGGCAGATCTAGTTTGTTTGGCGCGGCCACACTTGTCTGATCCTTACTGGACTCTTCATACCGCTGCTGCAAATGGTGATAGAGAAATGCAATGGCCATTACCTTACGAAGCGGGCAGAGATCAACTTTGGCGCTTAGCTGATCGAGCAAAAGAAACGGGTTAAAATGATAAGTAAAATAGAAACAGACTCAAAGGTTAGGGTTCGCACCTGGTTAAAAATTTTAAAGACCTCAAATTTTATTGAAAAGTATTTGAGAGAACGTCTCCGTAACGATCATCATACAACTCTACCAAGATTTGATGTTATGTCAGCATTGCAAAGGTCTCCAAATGGTTTAAAAATGAGCGAATTATCTGGGGTGTTAAAAGTCTCCAACGGAAATATAACCGGTATTATTGACAGGTTAGTACAGGAAGGTCACGTTGAAAGGATCGCCATAAAGGGAGATAGACGAGCATATCTGGCATTACTAACCGATAAAGGATCTAAAAAATTCCAAGAATATGCCCTTGAACACGAGATGTGGATTAACGAGCTTTTAAGCGATATAAGTTTAGATGATGCTAAAATGATCACTTCGCTTTTATCATCTATTTCGGAAAAGGAGATTTAAAATGACCTTAGTTGATTTCAAATCTGAACACTTTAAACACTCAGTAAGCAATGGGATCGCATATATTTCTTTAAATGGTGCGAAGAGAAAAAACCCACTAACTTTTGAAAGTTATGCAGCATTAAGGGATTATTTTCGAGAATTAGTTTATGAAGACGATATAAAGGTCGTCATATTTGGGTCAAATGGCGGCAACTTCTGCTCTGGGGGAGATGTTCATGACATCATTGGACCCTTGGTTAAAATGGACATGAAAGAGTTGCTAAACTTCACGAGAATGACCGGTGATTTAGTCAAAGCAATGTTTAACTGTGGTAAACCAATAATCGCCTCAATTGACGGTATCTGTGTTGGGGCTGGGGCTATCATTGCAATGTCAGCTGATTTACGTGTAGCAACCCCAAATGCAAAAACCGCATTTCTGTTTACAA
>Ga0209631_10006405_pt1 | contig 12123 bp, 13 predicted proteins | sample COG_08_FD_184752 | JGI IMG/M metagenome (GOLD analysis project Ga0209631, IMG submission 184752) | Pelagic Microbial community sample from North Sea - COGITO 998_met_08 (SPAdes) (version 2) | ecosystem: Environmental > Aquatic > Marine > Neritic zone/Coastal water | place: Helgoland, sampling... | reverse complement strand
CTCTCGTGATCGATCGCTGCCCGCGGTGGAGCAGGGCCTCACGCTCGCCGACATCCAGGCTCGGAGCGGAGGTCAGGATCGACGGTACGAGCCTCGAAGCGGCGCCACGCAGCATGGAGGTCGACCGGCCCCGCACCGCTGGCCTGCTCGGCGCCCGAATGCAGGAATCCGTTCATCGTGACGTTGACAGGCACGTACGGGACCGCGTTGGCGACTGGGGAGATCCTGGCGGTCATCCGGGGCACGATGGAGCGGTCAGGGAGTTTGACCGAGCTGGATGGCGCGCTCGAATGGAAGGAGGCCGGCGAATGCGGGCAGCGTGTCGTCACCATCGCGACCCACCGAGATCGCACGTCGCTGACGGGACTCGCTGACCTCACGGCGGTCGCGAACAATGCCTTTCTGTCTGCGGGGCTGATCGGGACCGCCACGTCGTTCATCGCGTTCACGGAGATGGCTAAAGCCGGCAACGAATGCGGGATGATTCTGTGCGTTGCTGCAATCCCGGCGCTCTTCCTTCTGCTGCGCAAGGGGTAGACTGTTGCATCCGCGTACCGAGCCGGTGGGCTCGGACGCCACCACCGTGTCCGGAGAGGATTATGACCGCCAGCGAAACCGTGCACTGCCCTTTCTGTCAGGTGAAGATCGGTGAGGACGTGAGGAAGTGCCGGCACTGCGGGGAATGGGTTGCGCGGAGTTGCGATGGGTGCGGAACCTCGGTTCGTGGCGAATGGGCGGCGAGAGGTCTCTGCGCCGAGTGCCAGCGCCGTCGCCATCCCACGCACGCCCCTCAAGTCCCGCTTGCGGTGGCATCAGGCAAGAGCCGCGGCCTCGCCGCTATCCTGGCGTTCTTCACCGGCGGGATCGGGCTACACCGGTTCTATCTGGGTAACTGGATGGCGGGCTTCATCTACCTGATCTTCTGCTGGACGCTCATTCCGACGCTGGCGGGTTGGGTCGAAGGCGTCCGCTACATGCTGATGGACGACGTCGACTTCAAGGCTCGGTACTCGCCCTAGTCAGCGTACCTGGACAAGCACCACGTGCGAAGTCTCAGCGCCTCCGTTCCGAATCCGGTAGCGCTCGCCGTGGCTGACCACGGCGCTCTGGCCCGCCATCTCCAGCGACGTGACCCATCCACTAGCATGCTCGATCGCTACCCGACCATCCTGCGTCAGGATGAGTACGGTCGGGGCCTGCGCCGTGTGATAGTCCGAGGCTTCTCCCGTCTCCAGCGTCACTGTCGCGTGTCGGAACCACCGATTCTCGGCGACGACCTCGCCCGGCATCTCGCCGGTCGCGACAGCTACGCTGCCCCGCCGCCGACTCGGCACCGCGATCAGACGGAAGAGCGTGCCGCCCACGTTGGTTACACGGTGAGTCAGCGGGCGCTCGGCATAGGATTGTACTGCACGGACCGCCCCGACTCGTCCGGGAGGTGGGGTCCTGGGCTGTGTGTTGTTCCAGGTGCCGCCCAGGGCCATCTGGTCGGTACTCGATGTTCCAATCGTCACGTAGGTGATCGGCGTATCATGCGTGTGGAAGAGCGTCGTATCCCCCGCCTGGATCTGGACGTCGAGCACCCGGAGGTCCGGCGTCTCGTGGACCAGCCGGTGTCGCGGCTCCTCGTGTACCATCACCACGCGCTGTGCAGCGAGTGGCTGCGTCAATATCATGGCCGCCGACAGGAAAACCGCGGAGGGCAGCAGGGCTCGGGCAGGCGGGACGTGTGCTGCGACGGTTCGGACGACCCGTCGACGTGAGTGCCTAATGATACACTTTACTCCGGCCAGCATGAGGAAGGTCAGGACACCGAGGCCCGAACTTGGCAACTACCCATAGTTGTCGGTTGGGTCGAGGTCGGCAAACGCGGGGCCGACGTTCCCGACCGAGACGATGCTCCCGCCAATCGCGGTCAGCGGGTCGATCCCGGTCAGCGCGAGTGCCCCGGCGAGGTAGAGGAGCAGATAGAGCGTCACAAAACCGATGACACGGGCTCCGACCTCTTCCTTGACCCGCCTGCTCCCGATCCTCGTGACAAGGATTGTTCGTGGGCGCAGGTGTTTTTGAAATTCGTTTGCCGTCTGCTTCAGGAGCAGCATGACCCGGAGCGCCGTCACACCTCCGCTCGTCTCACGGATTTCGATACGTCCCCAATCGGTTATTGCGAGTCACGGACAGGTGCTGACGAGTCGTGGGCCAGCGCGCTATCTTCCGCCGTTCGGGCCCGTAGCTCAGTTGGTTAGAGCAGCCGACTCATAATCGGTAGGTCCCAGGTTCAAGTCCTGGCGGGCCCACTTACGAGTGGGGCGAGCGCCGCGGCGGTCACCCGCTGCGGCGCTCGCAGCAGCCCCGAGATCAGGCGGTCCCAGACGATGAGATCGGTGACCTAATGCTCAGATTCATCCAGGGGCACGAGTAGACCCACCCTGTGGAGCGCGATATTTATCGAGTGATTGCTACTGACACGGAAGGCATAAGATGGGAGCGCTACACGCTCGTCATCTGGCCGGCCGTGCGGCAGAATCGCGAGACGTTCGGTAGCCTCTTTTCCGGACTTCACCCATCGCATGCGGAGGCGGGATGAGATTGCCCATGTTTTTTGCGACTGTTGCCTGCTTGTCCGCTACTGCACCGCTGGCCGGGCAGGCAGAAGACTGGGGGTCGCTGACACGGTACCGCGAGGCAAATGAGCAGCTCGGTCTCCCCTTGGCCGGTGAGGACCGGGTCGTGTTCTACGGCAATTCCATCACAGACGCGTGGGCATCGCACTTCGCTCAGATGTTTCCTGGCAAACCTTACGTAGGCCGAGGCATTAGCGGGCAGACGACGCCACAGATGTTGGTGCGATTTCGCCAGGATGTGATCGCGTTGGAGCCCGCGGTTGTGGTTATCCTGGCAGGAACCAACGATATCGCTGGGAACACGGGTCCGTCGACACAGGCCATGATCCAAGACAACCTCGCCTCAATGGTGGAACTAGCCCGAGCGAACGCGATCAACGTGGTACTTAGCTCAGTCCTTCCAGCGTCTGATTACCGTTGGCGACCCGGCTTGGAGCCGGGCCCAAAGATCGTCGCGCTCAACGAATGGATGCGAGCATACGCGGTCCGTCACGGCATTGTGTATCTCGACTACCATTCCGCGATGGTGGACGAGCATCTCGGTCTCGGACCCGACCTCTCATCGGACGGAGTGCACCCGAACGAAGCGGGCTACCGCGTTATGGCTCCGCTTGCTGATGCTGCGATCGCGCAGGCGCTGAGTGAAAGGTGAGGCGGAGTCCGACTGCGGGGCTCAATAACAAGCGATTGTTACTGACGCGGGTTGCCTGATGGGTTGGGTGGGGTAACGGGTGTGACTTGTCGGCAGGTCGCCCACGCAGCAGAATCACGGGACGTTAGGAAGCGGGATGAAGCGAGGTTCCTGAAGTCAGCCTTCGCCCCACATCGTCACACCCACCGATGAGAGATGTGAAGCGCCCGAACAGCGCCAAAACGATGAATCGCGCTCACCAAGCCCATGCATACGTCAACTGCCCTCCCTTCTACGTCAAAATACGTCTGAGGATACTCCGGCAGGTGTACCTACCTTTCTCGGGTGGGACCCCGATACTCAAGGGGGCGGAATGAACACACGATCAGAAACGGCATCAGCCAAGCTTGGCCCACATCGGTATGGACTCATCCTGCTGATGGGTCTCCTCGCGATCGCCGCCCAGGCGAGACCCCTAATCGCTCAGGTAGAGGTGGAGGCGCTCACTCCGGGTGAAGACGTCTATGAGGTCCGACTGACTGACGGTTCCGTGCTCTTCGCGCGTATTACGGCGGTGGAGGGAGAGACGATCGAGCTGCTCACGGTGGCGGACGTTCGTATTGAGGTGGAGCGCTCTCAGATCCGTGTGGCTCGACGGGCTGAGGGAACGGTGGTGGAAGGCGAGTTCTGGCGGGAAGACCCAAACTCGTCACGCCTCTTCTTTACGGCGACCGGACGCACGCTCCGGAAGGGCGAGGCATACATAGGCACGTACATCATCGTCCTCCCGTTCTTCGCGGTCGGCCTCACGGACCGCATAACGATCGCCGCTGGCGCACCGATGCTTTTCGGCCAGTTCGACCCATTTTATGTGGCCCCCAAGCTGCAGGTGCTGCGGACTGACCCAGCCGAGATCTCTGTGGGCACACTCGCCTTTTTCTTCGACGACGAGGTCGTGGGAATCAACTACGCGGTGGGGACCTTCGGCACGCCCGATCGCGCGCTGACTTTGGGGCTCGGCTTCGGATTTTTAGGCGACGAATTCTCGAACCAACCCGTCGGGATGATCGGTGGTGAGACCCGCATCAGCAGACGCATCGAGCTGATGACGGAGAACTACTTCCTGCCGGGCAAGACCGGCCTAGTCTGGTCCGGCGGCTTCCGCGTAATCGGCGAGCGTTTTTCCACCGATCTGGGCATCGCGGGCTTCGTTGGCGCGGGTTCCGGTTGTTGCGTTCCGCTTATCAACTTCTCTTACGCCTTCGGTCGACGTAAGTGAATTACCTCTAGTAGCGGAGGCCCGGAGCCGTGACCCCGCTGAGCGTGTTGAAGTGGCAGTGAATGGAGCTGGAGGAGACGGCTTCCCAACAAGCCATTGCTACTGTCGCCGAATAAGCTGCACAGAAGTGCTGCACACTTGTTGGCGGGCTGACGGCGCAGCCGAATGGCGAGACGTCAGCTAGCTCCCGAAAAGTCGCCGTTGGCATTCTGGGGCGGCTACACCAAGGCGCCGAGTACCGCTTCCAATGCGTCGGAGGTGTCCGCTGATCCTCCCAGGTCACGAGTCCGAGTCTGCTCGTGTTCGAGGGAGGCCTCGATCGCCACTTCGAGTTCTCGAGCCGCCTCGCCTTGCCCGAGGTGATCGAGCATCATCGCCGCGCTCCAGATCGCACCGATGGGATTGGCGATGCCATGCCCGGCGATGTCAGGTGCGGACCCGTGGACGGGTTCAAACATGGAAGGGAACGTTCGCTCAGGGTTGATGTTCGCGGCGGGTGCGATCCCGATCGATCCGGCCACAGCCGGGCCTAGGTCTGAGAGGATGTCCCCGAAGAGATTCGATGCAACCACGACATCGAACCAATCCGGATGAAGGACGAAATGGGCTGTCAGGATGTCGATATGGAATTGCGCTGTCTCGACGGTGGGGTAGCGCGAAGCGGCCTCCTCGAACCGCTCATCCCAATAAGGCATCGTATGGACGATACCGTTGGACTTGGTCGCGGAGGTCACGTGTGACCGATCGCGCCCTTCCGCCAGTCTAAACGCGAAGTCCATGATCCGATCGACACCGTGACGTGTAAACACCGCCTCTTGCACCACCATTTCTCGATCTGTTCCGGTGTAGACTCGGCCTCCGACCTCCGAGTACTCACCCTCGACGTTCTCTCGCACGACGACAAAGTCGATGTCGTCCGCCGTCCGTCCCGCAAGCGGAGAATGGACACCCCGTAGTAGCCTGACCGGGCGTACGTTGGCGTACTGATCTAGTTCACGGCGGAGCGGGATGAGTAAGCCCCACAATGAGACGTGATCCGGGACTCCGGGAAAACCGACCGCCCCAAGGTAAAGAGCATCGTGGTCTCGGACCTGTGCAACGCCGTCTTTGGGCATCATCCGGCCGGTCTCCGCGAAGCGCTCGCAAGACCATTCAAAGAGATCCCATTCCACGGTGAACCCATGGCGCTTCGCGACCGCCTCCACCGCGCGCTGTCCCGCTGGGATCACCTCCTTCCCAATTCCGTCTCCGGGGATGGTGGCGATGCGGTATTTCGTCGACATCTAGCGACTGTCCTGCTGAAGGAACTCAAGAGTTTGAGCTAGGACCAACTCGGGATGTTCTTCCGCCAGGTAGTGACCGCCTGGCAGCGCCTGTCCGTCAACGTGTGCAGCACGTTCTCGCCACAAGGCCAGACAATCGAAATGAGCCTCGATCACCCCCTCTTCTCCCCAAAGGACGCGAATTGGGCAGGAGATTCGACGTCCTTGATCCTCCTCATCGTGGACTAAATCGATCGTTGCGGCGGCTCGGTAGTCCTCACAGCTCGCCGCGATCGCATCCGGGTGCTCGAACGCTGAGAGGTATGCTTTCAGAGCCGCTGGATCGAATGGTCCCAGTCCAGCGGACCCGCTCCCGCACTTCTTGAGCCAATAGGCTTTGGGGTCGCCCCCGATCATCTGCTCTGGGAGAGGTGCGGGTTGGATCAGAAAGAACCAATGCCAGTAGGCCTTTGCGAAGGCCGCGTCCGTGTGAGCATACATTTCCCGCGTTGGAGCGATATCGAGCAACACCATGCGCGTCACTGCGTCCGGCGAGTCTAGCGCGAGACGGTGGGCCACTCTGGCTCCTCTGTCGTGGGCGAGGATGGCGAATTCGTTGAATCCGAGCGTCTTCATTAGCCCCACCATGTCGGCTCCCATGGCGCGCTTCGAGTACGTGCTGTGGTCAGCGGCCGACCTGGGCTTGGAGGAGTTGCCGTACCCGCGAAGGTCTGCTGCTATAACAGTGAAGTGCGCAGCGAGAGGGCGGGCGACCTTGTGCCACATCACATGGGTCTGTGGGTAGCCGTGGAGCAGCAAAAGTGGCGGCCCACTACCCCCTCGAACTCCGTGAATGTGGACACCACCGACGGGAACGGCGAAGTCTTGGAAACCCTCGAACATGGGTCAGACCTAACTCGACAGAGACGAGACAAAACAAAACCTCGCATGATCGCGACGATCACGGGAACTGACTAACAAGGAATTGCGTCCGCGTATAGGTTTTGGGCCAGCGAACTAGCGTTCGCTGGCAAACTCGAAGCTGCGGCAGTAGAAATCCGAGACGTCAGGCGTTCAGAAACAGCGAGTCGTCACCCATGCGCTTGGCGCGTGGCTTGAAATGTTATGGCATGGGTGGTCCCAGGGCCAAGGAGAGCAGGTGGGCGAATCAGGGGACGGTCGATACAGCACTGAGGAGCTTCAACTCATAGTGGAGCGAGCGGCCGCCCTGCAGCATCAGAGTGATGCCATCGGCTCCCCCGTCCAACGTGACCCGAACTGGCTTCCCACTGACGAGGGTATGACTCTTCAGTCCGTTAAGGAGATCGCGGCTGAAGTTGGCCTCGAACCACAGTTCGTTGAGGACGCAGTGCGCGCTCTTCGACACGAGACGCGGCACGCGAGTTCGCGCTCCTCGATCCTCGGCTCGCCCATCCGATACGCTACGAGCGCGACATTCTCTGGGCGAGCTACAGACGCAGTCCGATCCGAACTCATCGACTTGTTGCGACACGATTCAGGACATGAGGGCGAGGTCCACGAGGTCCTGAATGCGGTCGAGTACTCGACGGTCGGCCGTGTGACGAAGACCACGGTCTCGATAGGTGCCAGCGACGCTGCGACCGAGGTCCAAGTTCGGGTGGATGCGTCGGGCCTCGCGGCCCTCACAGGCTTGGGAGCAATCGGAGGCGGCCTACTGTCTGGAATCGCCATGCTAGCGGTGGCGGACCCGGCTACGGCATTTGGCACGGTATCGATTCTCGCCGCAGGAGGGGCCCTCGGCCTGGGGGCAGCCCGGGCAGCGTGGAGCAGAATCGGTCGGTCGCTTCAAGCTCGGGGTGAGGGGCTTCGAGATGAAGTCGGTCGAAGCCTGTTGCGTTGACCGCCTAACCAGCGATTGCTGCTGCCACGAGATACCTGAGTGGGCGGACGCGCCACTCGCCTTCAGCTCGCGGACGTTGCTAGCGTCCAGCGGACGGCCGGCCGGAGTGCGCGGCCAAGCCGGTGAGCCGATGGCTAGCCAGGGTCGGCGTACAGACGCTCTTCATCGCACCGGGCAGCCTGTGGGAGAACGGTTACAACGAGAGCTTCAACGGCAAGCTCAGAACGGATCGGATGGCGCGGCAATGCGGTCGCTCTGCTACCCGCCGGCCTCGACCAATCGGTTGTATTCTAAGATCTCGGGCCGGTACTCGAAGTGGATATTGTCGAAGCGTGCCCACTTCCCACCCCACAGGAAGCCGTGGCGCTCGAAGATCTCCACGACGACATCAGGGGGACTCCATCTCTGCTCGAGCGGGGTGCGGTGCCACCCATCACGATTCCATGCACGGGTCCACCGCCAGTAGACCTGTAGACCGTCATACGTGGTGGGTACCAAGTCGACGGCGAGACCCCACGCGTGTTGACTCCGGGTGCCTGTGCCTGCGATCCCCCGGTCGATGAACGAGTAGGCGATATCGACGTCCTCGATCCATGACGCCACGGCGGCGTCTGTTGTGGCCAGGGAGAGAACGTCTTGTTCGACCTCGTGAAGTGCCTGAACTGCCAAGTCGTTCAGGAACATACGGCGATCGAGGAAGGTGGTTGAGCTAGCCTGTCTCCGGATCTGGGCCTCGCCCCGACCCCAAAGTGCCTCCTGAACATCGGGGCAAAATCTGACAGGCCCACCAGAAGGCAGGACCGGCTCACTGAGTGGCGCCAGCGAATACCGGTAAAAGATCGAATCACATCGGTCGTGGCGGTCCAGGCGGTCTTCGGCCAGCATGCGGCCGTCCTGGAAGTGGATTGCCTCGCCCGCGAGCAGGAAGACGAGGTCGTCGTCGCGGTACATCACAGAATCGATGAACGGGCCGTACGTACCGACAAAAGCCTGGACCCTGGCGTCCGCGAGTAGTGCAGAATGCCTCGCTCCCACCTCCGACACGAGGTTCTCACCGGCCGCGGGGTCGAGCGTCGGAGCCTCACTCGTCACCGCCGCCATCACCACAGATTCGAGGTCTGGGTCCGAATCCTCGGCAAGGGTATCCGTCCATGGGCCTGACGTACCAATGAACCCGAAGGCGAGCACGCCCGGGATTCGAATCCACCATCGTGGTGTCAGGTTCATGAGGCTCCTTTCTTGGCGGGGCCGGACACACTCGGCTGCTCACCCGTTTGGCGCAAGCGAGATCAAGGTCTGACTTCATGTGCGACCCTGTTCATCCACCCGGGTCTTCACCCGTCTACTGTCGCATGGAGACGAAGCGCGTCGGAGCAGGCGCTACGAAGAGGGGCGTCGTTTAGGGCGCTTTCCACCCTGACGGCCCCGGTCGAACCGGACTCGGACACGCTTTCCTTTTAGCTTCCCGTCTCGCAGGGAGTACATGACGTGCTCGGCCACTTCGTCCGAGATCTCCACGATGCTGAACTTCTGGGAGATCTGAATCGAACCGATCTGGTTGCCGCGGACACCGGCCTCTCCGGTGATCGCACCGACGAGATCCTTGGGTCGAACCGAATCGGAACGCCCGGCACCGATATAGATGCGTTGCACGTTAGCGAGCCGCGTCTTGCCACGACGCCCTTCTGACGGAGCGTGGGCGCCATCAGTATGAGGCTTCTTACCCTTCGATGTCTTGCCGGAAGAGCGCCCTCTAAAGGGCTGCTCGATAGGGATCTCTTCCTCTTCCCCTTCGACGACAGTCACGGTCGCCGCGTGGCCCATCTTCACTGCACCAAGGGCGATGTCGAAGAGGTCGAACTCGTCAGACAACGACTCGACCACGACCCGGAACCGATCCAGGTCACCCTCGAGAATCGACTCGCGAACCGAGGCTCGGGTCAGCTCCAGACGTCGCGCCCGAAGATCCGCGACGGTGGGCAGTGAGGCCACGTCGATCTTCTGCTTTGTGAGCCGCTCGATATTACGCAGCTGCGCATGTTCGCGAGGTTCGGCAAGGGTGATCGCGATACCCTCCCGGCCAGCCCGTCCCACACGCCCGATACGGTGCACATACGCCTTCGGGGCAGAGGGTACGTCGTAGTTGATGACGTGGGTGAGGTGCGCAATGTCGAGCCCGCGTGCGGCCACGTCGGTAGCAACGAGCAGGTCCACGGAGTTGCTGCGGACCTTCTTCATCACCCGCTCGCGCTCATCCTGTGACATGCCACCGTGCATGGCCTCCGCCCGGTAGCCTCGACCGGCGAGCGCTTCGCCAAGCTCGTCGACATCGTTCCTGGTCCGACAGAACACGAGGGCGGCGTCGGGGACTTCAAGGTCCAGGATTCTGCCGAGCGCGGCGAGCTTGTGCGGGCGTCGAACCAGGTACGCCGTCTGTCGCACCAAAGGGATCTCGCCCTCTGGGCCTCCGGCGATCCGGACTTCAACCGGATCCTTGAGGTGCTTCTTAGCGATCGTCGCTATACGCGACGCGAGCGTAGCGGAGAAGAGCAGCGTTTGCCGGGATGACGGCACCTCGTCCATGATGGCGTCAAGATCCTCGGCGAACCCCATATCGAGCATCTCATCGGCCTCGTCGAGCACCAGGACCTCGAGATTGCCGAGGTACAGAGTGCCGCGCCGGATGTGATCGAGCGCCCGGCCGGGCGTGGCGACGACCACGTCTACGCCTCGCTTCAGCACCTTGAGCTGCTGGCTGAATGACTGCCCGCCGTAAATGGGCAGGACCGTGACGCCCATGCTCATTCCGTACCGGTGCACCGCCCGGGCGACCTGCACGGCAAGCTCCCGAGTCGGGACCAGAATCAGGGCTGCGGGAACAGGGCTTCCTGTCTGGATTCGCTCTAGAATCGGAAGGGCGAACGCGGCGGTTTTCCCGGTACCGGTGGCGGCCAGGCCGAGGAGATCCCGGCCTTCCAGCAGAAGGGGGATTGCCTCACGCTGGATCGGCGTGGGCTCTTCGTACCCGAGCGAGTCGAGCGCCTTCAGGAGCTTCGGTCCAAGACCGAGTTCGCCGAATGCGCGGTTCGCCGCGGAGGATGTTGTAGGTGACATGTCGATAAGGTAGCTACGACAGGCCTGATCACTCTGGGTTGTCCGTGGGGCCTCGCTCGAGGATGATGCGGGAGCGCGAACAGCCCCCGCGCTGGCAGGGCTGTTACGGATGACTTCGATGCAATTGAGATCTTTACGCACGACTCGTGATCGCATCGGGTTGGCCGCCGTGCTGCTGACGCTGCCAACCCAGGCACGCGCCAAGGATTATGATTCTGCTTGTCAGACCAAGCGGAGACCTTTTAGTCTGGTCTCAGCCTCATGGTGCCCATCGGCACGGTTTACCCGCATTACCCGATGCCTCGGCTGCCTGGCGGCCTGTGCATCGCGTTCAGGAGAAATGGGAATGCTCGCTTCCACGATTCGCCTTAGGATCACCGACTTGCTTGCAGTGCCGCTGGTGATGGCTGCGCTGGCTCTGCCTGCCCCCACCGCAGCCCAGGAAGGTGGCGAGCCTGACGATGTGACCTACAGTCGTGACATTGCCCCAATCCTGCAGCGCAGCTGCGTGAACTGCCATCGCGCCAGCGGTGTGGCCCCGATGTCGCTCGAGCGGTACGAGGATGCCCGGCGCTACGCTCGACGGATCGCTCAACGTACGGCCATTCGTTACCGCATGGGCACGATGCCTCCGTGGTATGCTGAGAAGGACATCGGTATCCAGCACTACAAGAACGACCCGTCGCTCAACGACGATGAGATCGCGATGATCGGTCAGTGGGTAGCGGAGGGTGCACCTGAGGGCGATCCCGAAGACCTGCCGCCGGCGCTTGAGTTCGATGACTCCGGTGCCTGGACACTCGGTGAACCGGACGTCGTCGTGACTACTGACGAGTTCCTGGTGAAGGACGGTGAGCCGGATTGGTGGGGTGACATCTCGCCGGTTCTGATCCCGATCGAAGAGGATCGCTATGTGAAGTCGGTTGAGATCCGAGAGATCAATGACGTACCCAGCGAGGGGACAGGTCGCGAGACGGTCGGTGGCCGCTTCGTCATTCACCACATGGTTTGGGGTACGCGCACCGAGGACGGTCAGGGCGTCCGCCAGACCTGGCCCGTGCACGAGGTCGGGCGTAACGGTGACGTGTTTGATGCGGAGGCAGGGCGTCTGCTGACGCCGGGGTCGTACATCGTGTCCGAATCGACGCACCTGCACTCCAACGGCCGCGACACGAAGGCTCGCCTCGAGTTCGGTTTCACGTTCCACCCCGAGGGCTACGAGCCGAAGTACCGCGAGTCGATCCTCGGGCTCGGCAACGGCTCGGACATCGACATCCGGGCCGGGGAGAAAGACCAGGAACTCCATGCCTACACGGTGCTGCAGACACCGA
>Ga0209631_10006402_pt1 | contig 12129 bp, 10 predicted proteins | sample COG_08_FD_184752 | JGI IMG/M metagenome (GOLD analysis project Ga0209631, IMG submission 184752) | Pelagic Microbial community sample from North Sea - COGITO 998_met_08 (SPAdes) (version 2) | ecosystem: Environmental > Aquatic > Marine > Neritic zone/Coastal water | place: Helgoland, sampling... | reverse complement strand
ACCCCCTACCCAACCCGGAACAGAAATGAAGGTGACCCCTGAGAGTGAGGCTCCAATCATACCAAAAGCCACCACATACCAGGGCGACTGCTTTGAGCCAATGAAAAAATCAGCATTGCTCGAACCCTTTCCTGTTATTTGCGCAATAACAATCAGTAATAAAAAGTATCCTATTACAATCCCTAAGATCAGCTCCGGACTCATTTCACAATGCTAAAACCTTTATGGATTCATATTCCTCTATGAAGTCATAATTATTCATTTCACTTGTTGATAATCAAAAAAAATGAGTTCTAATTATTGCTTTCTTTGCAGTCACAGAGCGGATATGAAAAATCTCCTTCTTATTGATGACGACTCAATTAACAACTTTGTAAACAAAGAGTTAATTAAAAGAAAGTACCCTGATGTTTCGATGGTTTCTTTCGAGAGTCCGCTCTTTGCGCTCAATTATTTGAGTGAGGATTCAATCACAGAACCCGACCTAATTTTGCTTGATCTCAATATGCCCCTACTCAATGGATGGGAATTTATGGAAGAGCTGCAGAAACGGAATAAATGGTTCAAGGTCGCCATTTTAACCTCCTCTATAAACCCTCAAGACAAAGAGCGAAGCGAGGCATTTGATATGGTACAAGGCTTTTTAGTAAAACCTATCGACCTCGATAAACTTGCAGAGCTGAAAGCTGTTTTATAAGCTATGGAATATTCCGATGAGCAAATAGTATTCGACCTCGAGCAAATCAAAAGAAACGGAATTAGCGATTCCAATGGCCTAAGTTTTTCTGCTTATAAAAAAACCTTGAAACCGAAGTTTAGTCTGGTTTGGAGAGATATATTTTTAGGTTACCTGGCACTTATTGGGATTTCTGCTGCCCTCATTATTTTTCAGGATCGCTATGCTGAATTAGCCATAGTTTATGTAATTGTTGGGGCTTTACTCATTGGCTATTTTCAAGCTTATCTGAATCTTTTCATGCATGAAGCTGCTCACTTCAACATTCATAAAGATCGAGAGCTAAATGATCATCTGGCAAACTGGTTGATTTGCATTCTCACGGGACAATACATCAAAAACTATCGGATTGTACATTGGAATCACCATAAATTCTTAGGTACTCCCAAAGACAGCGAACACAGCTACTTTGAGCATCTTAATTGGCGCTTCGTGTTGGAATCACTTTTTGGGATTAAAGCACTCAAAACCATCTTTGGACGAGAAAAGGATGAAGAAAATCAGAATCAACAATTTGATAAAGCGAAATTTCTCCAATTCTTATTTCTCGGAGCCTTGCTCAACGGAATTATTGTTCTAGTTCCTTTTTTCTTTGGCTTTTGGCATTTCAGCCTTGCCTGGGTTCTTGGTATGGTAGTTTTCTTTCCATTTTTCGGTGCGCTTCGTCAGCTGCTCGAACATCGCGACGAACTTGCTGGTCCTGAGACAGATTATTCTAAAACTGACCACGGGAAGCTTTCTAGAATGTTTAGAGGACCTTTAAACCGAACCCTAGGCGCAGCAGGTTTTAACAGACACCTTCTTCATCACTGGGAACCAAACATCTCCTACACTCGACTTAAAGAGCTAGAAGGCTATTTGAAGGACACTCAAATCGGATGGGTGATTGAAAAGAATTATTCTACCTATTTTCGGACCTTCACCCGTTTATTTAACTCTTGATTATGTCTAGAACATGCCTAGCATGTAAGAGTACCGAAGCCAAACACTGGGGTACCGCAACCGATTTCGAATATTACAGCACTGATGAGAACTACGACTTCTATAAGTGTGAAAACTGCGCTTCAGTCTTTATTGATCCAGTTCCCGAATCACAGCTGTCTCAGATTTACCCAAACAACTACTACTCTTTTAAACCTCATAATGAGTCTTTCGTACAGAAGATTAAGAAAAGCTTAGATCAAAAGTTCTTCTCTAAATTATTTAAACGCATTCCAGGAGAAAAGCTGGCCGTTTTGGATATAGGAGGTGGCTCAGGATGGTTACTTGATTTGGTTAAAGGAATCGACCATAGAATCGACTACACCTGTGTTGTAGATTTTGATGAAAAAGCAGAAGCAGAGGCGCGTGCCAATGGCCACGACTACTTTAACGGACGAATCGAAGACTACCAGACCGATAAGAAGTATGACTTTATCCTTCTACTGAATTTGATCGAACATGTCGCCGATCCAAAGGCTGTGATGGCCAAAGTACAAGACTTGCTCTCTGATCAAGGCATGGCTGTTATAAAGACTCCCAATGTAGATAGCTTAGACGCGAAACTCTTTAAAAACAAATATTGGGGTGGTTATCACTGTCCTCGCCACTGGACACTGTTCACAAGAGAGAGCTTTGCAAGCATGATAGCCGACTTAAACCTCAAGGAAGAAAGCTTCTCTTATACCCAAGGGGCGCCTTTCTGGACCTTTACAAGCTTGTTTTACTTGAAGAAATGGGGATTGATCTCAATCTCTAAAGAGCGCCCTGCTGTTTATCATCCATTGAATGGAGTTCTAAATGGATTGTGGGCAGCTTTTGATATTCTGAGGAGTCCATTTGGTAAAACCTCGCAGATGTTTATCACCCTGAAGAAAAAGGCTTAACGCCCTCCTAACTCGCGGTATTTCGCCATAAAGCTTTCCGCTTGCTCCTTTTGGCCTGTGTTGTTATAGGCCTGAGCTAAGCCCAAATATCCTTGAGCAAAGTTTTGATCAAGGTTAAGAGCCGCTGTAAAGTACTGGATTGCTTTGTCGTTCTTTCCTAACTTCATTAGGTTTCCAGCCATTTGATTCAATAAAGCTGGGGTTGGTGTTGTGTAATCCAATGCTTTATCAAAATACTTCTCTGATTCAGCATGATTACCCATATTGTAATAAATCTGACCCAACTGAATATAGGAGTTTCCAAAATTCACTTTGTATTGAATCGAACTCTTTAAGCTACTAACAGCCTCATTTGCCTTGTTCTGACGCAGGTAGTAAACCCCAAGAAGAGAATGAGCCATATAGCTCTCAGGATTAATTTCGATTGCCTTCAAAAGATGCTCTCCAGCCTTATCCATTTGACCGGTGTTCAAGTAGGTCATTCCGAGCATCCTGCGAGCCTCTTCATTCATAGGGTCGTAGTTGACAGCCTTTTCAAAATTTTGAATTGCTCCGGCATAATCTCTTTGGTCAGCAGCTTTATAGCCTTCAGGCATAAAATTGTTTTCTGCTTTTACTATAGCTAAGAGCGGTGAATTCTCAACCTTGATTATATGGATAGTTCCTTTTGGTGGATATGCTCCATTCGTAAGCTGAGCATGACTAAACTCTCTTGGCGCTAGAATAGCATAATCCCAATCCTTGCGGTAGCGTTCGTCATCGTCAAGCCAACTCACCGCAACTTCTTCATTATACTTCTTTGCATAATAAGATGCAGTTGGAGGAGTCATGTTCACCCCAATTCTCATCGCTGAATCATTGAGAACAAGTTCATTCTCAAAAAGCCAATCTACTCCCTGACGCATTGCGTTTCCATAAGGATCACTTTCATAGTATCCGAATGCTCCATCATAACCACCAACCAATTCATTATAGTAAGTATATTCATTAGGGTGATTTGCAACAATCCAATAAACCATTTTCAGCGAAAGCAAGGAGAACACAGCAATCAATCCAATCCTCACAGCTTTTGCCTTAAACTGTCGGATCAAATATTCCCAGCCCAAGACGCTAATTGCCACTACCGCAGGGTAAATGAACAAGAAGTGACGCCATCCATTGTAAAGTGTTGAGTCTTTATAAACAGCATAAGCTACCGGAAACACGATGGTAAAAAGCGTTGCCCAAATCAAGACCCTCGAAATGCCCTTGGTCTTTTTAAACCAAGTGATAATGGAGACTGGAAAAGCCAAGACCACTATTAATGGTGATGTAATTGCAATGAATTTGGGAATGTAATACCAAGGCACTTCATTCATATAAGTCCGTTGTGCTTCAAAGAGCTCATAGATCGTTAAGAGTTGAAAGTTGGTAAAGACCGTGAGTGCTTCAATTGGATTCTTGAGTGGATCTTCCAAACCATATGGCCAAGGTAGAATTCCTAGAATAAAACCAAGAACCCCAATAATAATCATGTATGCAGCAAAAGGAAGCACTTTGCTCAAGGCCTTAGAAAAGCCGATTTTACCAATCAAACTCAACCAATAAATTCCCAAGAATAAACCAGTAAAGGCAACAACGATAATCCCTCCAATTCTTACTGAACAAACTAAGCCAATGCTGATAATTAACCATAGAAAATCCCTGAATTTGGGCTTTGGTAAATGATTTAACCAAACCATGAGATAATATACCGCCATGATAAAACCAGTGGCGAAAGGAATATCCTTGTGGTTGTTCATTGAATGTCCTAAAAAATAAGGTGACAAGAAGATGGCAAGAACAGCTAAGAATCCAGCTCTCCAACCTCCCAGCTGCTTTGCAAGTAGCCCAGCGTAAATCATTCCTGTAGCTCCAACGATAGCATTGAGAAAATGACGTGTTTCATAGATACCTAGAGGAGAAATTGTTTGATATACAAATGCAGAGAAGGTGTCAAATGAAATCCCATAGACCTTCATTGCAAAATAGATCCGCTTGGTTTCATCAAAAACGGAGCGATCAGCACCAAATGACTTGAAGTAGTTTAAAACGTCGTTGGCATAATTAATATGGTCGGGTTCATCCCATAAGATTCCGAAGCCGAAGCTTATAGCAGGCATGATTATCAAAATGAACAAGGCAAAAACCAAAAACAAGAAACGATAGATAGGATGTTTATAATCCCATTTACTCAGCTCATCCCCTTCTTTGATGCTTTTCAATGGTAAGGTCCAAAACCACCACCATCGAATTTTTAGCCCATGTGTAATACTTAGAAGAATAGCCTTAAAGAAACCAAGTCCTGATTTCTTGAGACTGTTGAGTTCAACAGAACTACTTTCAAGCTCAAGGGCTTTTAGCTTCACAACAGAAGAGAAAAGTCTCCAGAAGGCATCCACATCCTTGGCTTTAATCGATAAGTCGGAAATAACTGCTTGAATTATACCTGGCTTCGCTAGATATGCTGTGTTGTTCAAATCAGTCCCACTCTGCACACCAAATACATCCAGTGCACGAACTGCCAATTTATTCTTAGTGGCTATTTGCTTTTTCTTGTCATCTGATTGATGACTTAACACTCTCAACTGATTTTCTGGGCTACCATCTTTTAGCCAGGAAGCATAAAGCGCACTAATACTTTGTAGGTGAAATGAATGGCAAACAATTACATCACCATCTAGCTCAGGCAAAAGGCCATTCAGAATAGCAATGATATCGTCATTCTCATTGAGTTCTTGCGCACTGAGAATCTCATCCTTGCTGAGGTGTTTTAGATTCTTGTTTTGATTAACAGCTTGAACAAGCTCTTCAGAAGGGCCTATAACTTTAATCGCAAGATTATTTTTCTCCTTCTTAAAGAAGGTTCCAAAACTTTGAACGATCTCTTTGGTGCTCTCAGCAGTGCTGCCAAGTGCGACAATATTCAGTTTTTTATCTGGACTCATCTATTGCTTTACGCGAGTGCCAAAACTAAGGATATTGACTGAACTTTATAATGCTTAATTTGTAGTATTCTAAAACAAATAAACAATGATGAAACACTTGTCCTATATCCTAGTTCTAGCAATTTTCGGCTTCTCTTGTTCTGGAGAAAAAGCAAATTCAAATTCTGAAACTTCTGAGCCTAAGGCACAAGAGAAGATGATGCTTTCTGAACCTGCTTGCCTCTATGAGTATGTAAACGAAAACACAAGCGTTGAATGGACAGCGTACAAAACGAATGATAAAGTTCCTGTAGGAGGAAAATTTGACGAGATGAGCGTAATGTCTGCCCAAGGTGCCAATGACCCTTTGAGTATTCTTGAAGGAGTGAAATTTGAAATTCCTACTTCATCTACGAACACTAACCTAGAGGAAAGAGACACAAAGATTAAGACTTACTTTTTTGGAAACATGAGTGCTTCAGAGCTTATTTCTGGTAGAGTTGTTGGGCTTGAAGGAGACGAGAACTCTGGAAGAGCAGTTGTTGAAATAAGCATGAATGGCCTCTCTAAAGAAGTTGAAGCAAAGTATACGATCGATGGTCAACAAGTTGATTTAACAACAGAATTTGATGTGGAAACTTGGGATGGTGCAGCAGCCATTGCTGCACTGAATGAGGTTTGCCTTGACCTTCACAAAGGATCAGACGGAGTAAGTAAGCTGTGGTCTACTGTGAGCGTAAAAGTTAGCACAAGCTTGGCCAAGCAATGTGATTAAGCTTTAAAAACTAAAAGACATAAAAAAGCCCCGTTCTTTTCAGATCGGGGCTTTTAATTTTGTTATCGTCATCAAGACTTACGTCTTCAACATTTTTAGTAGGTTAAACATTGATGACCGCTTGCAATTATTCGATTCAGACATTTACCGAACACCTCCTTTCAATTTATTTAACAGGGACTAAGAATGAGTCCAACCTTCATTTTAAAGGTCAAGCTAAATATAGCAGTTTTTTAATACTAGCGGGAGTTCAACTTTAAGTTACTTTTGAACCAACACAATTTAAAAAAGCATGCATAATATCCTTGTTGCCACAGACCTTTCCGATGCCATAGCAGAACTGATAGAAAGCGCTAAAATGCAAGCACCTAAGTCAGAATCAAAAATTTGGCTAGTCTTCGCAGCCCCTCCCAATCCTGATTTCGTTGGCTTAGAAATTGGCCCAAAGTACATCAGAGATAATGTAGCTGCAGAGCTTAGGGAAGATCACAAAAAGCTTCAAGACATTGCAGAGTCGCTAAGGCTTCAGGGTTATCAATCGGAAGCGCTTATGGTTCAAGGTCCTGCTCCTGATGTAATACTGGCTGAAGCAGACAAACTCGAAGCCAATATGATCGTAATTGGAAGTCACGGTCATGGCGCTGTTTTCGATTTATTAGTAGGAAGTGTATGTAAAGGAGTTCTGAAGAAGTCTAAAATTCCAGTGCTTGTGGTTCCGAGCAAACAGCTTTAAGCCATATTTGGCAGAATCACACAAAAACGTGTGCCCTCACCTTCTTCGCTTTCAACTTCAATAGATCCATTGAGCATTCTTATCACCTCCATTACAATATGTAGGCCTGTGCCGCTTCCACTGCGTTGTTCAGTGCCTCGGTAATACATATCAAAGATCCGCTCTTTACGTTCTTTTGAAATTCCAATCCCATTGTCTTTTACTTCAACCCTAAGGTTTTCAGCATCAGAACTCAAACCAACCTTTACGAATGCCGCTTTTTCAACATCCTGATATTTGATTGCGTTGGAAACCAAGTTGTTTAATATCATGATAACCCTAGAGCGATCAGAGTAAAAGTCACCTTCTTGTGATACCTGAAGATCAAAGGCTACCTCCTTCGCTTGGTCGAAGTATTTGAAATCGTCAACCGTGCTCTCAGCTAGGGGTTGAAGATCAATATTGGATACGGAAATTCCAGTCCTTTTGTTTTTGTGAAAGCTGATGATATTCTTTGTGAAAATATTGAGCTTCTTAACTGACTTCTCAATTAAATCAAGGTAATGAGGAGTTTCTTCTGGTTCGTCGCGAGCCAAGTTTACCAGACCCATAATTGTTGTTAGTGGCGAAGTAATATCATGAGCAGCACTGTAAATGATGTTGTCTAGCTCGTTGTATGCTTTTTGCAAATCTTGGCTTTTCTCCTTGAGCAGCTTACGCGTATTGTAAATCTCTAAACCGTTCAGTACCGCTTGTTCTAACTCTTCAGTATCCCATGGTTTTTCGATATACCTGAATATCCCTCCTTTGTTAATTGCCTCTATGGCAGCTTTTTGATCAGCATGACCAGTAATGAGAATACACACAGAATCAGGGAACTGAGTATTTACATTTTTAAATGCTCACGAAGTGTTTACCCTTAAGAGAACCAACGAAGCGCTAAATTCAAAGCTTAAGGATGTTAACCGACAGCTTGAATTTCTTCTACGCCAAAACCTTATCTCCTAAGAGAATACCTTTGGGTTTTTCGCCTTTTTCTTGCTGAGCGCTAAGCCTAATACCTCCGACATGTTCTCAACATAATGAAAGCTCAAGCCTTTAAGGTACTGCTCTTCAATATCCAAAACATCTTTTTCATTGTCTTTACAAAGAATGATCTCTTTGATATTAGCACGTTTAGCCGCAAGCAACTTCTCTTTTATTCCTCCTACTGGAAGCACCTTTCCTCGAAGGGTAATCTCCCCCGTCATGGCTAAATTCGGCTTAACTAGTTTTTGCGTAAAGGCAGAAACTAAGGAAGTCAACATGGTTATACCTGCGGAAGGTCCATCCTTAGGAGTAGCTCCTTCAGGAACATGAATATGCACATTATGTCGATCTAAAAGCTCCGTACTCAAACCGAAACTTTCGGCATGGGCTCTGATGTACTCTAATGCAATTACAGCGGACTCCTTCATAACATCACCTAAGGATCCGGTCAAAGTCAGTTTCGCCTTTCCAGGACTTATGGATGTTTCAATGAAAAGAATATCACCTCCTACTGGAGTCCAAGCTAAACCTGTTACAACACCTGGAATATCATTGTTTTCATATTTATCTTTAGAATGCCCTGGTCCTAAGATTTTCTCAACCTCAGACAAATCAAGTTTACTTGCATGCTCCTCTTCCATTGCCACCTGCGTAGCAATCTTTCGAATCAAAGCAGCAATCCGTTTTTCAAGAGTACGAACTCCTGCTTCTCTTGTATAAGACTCAATAATGAAGCTCAATTCTTTTTTACCCAGACTCAAACTTCCCTTTGGAAGACCATGGTCTTTCAACAATTTCGGAATAAGGTGCTTTCTGGCAATTTCAATTTTCTCCTCAACGGTATAGCCAGGGATTTGAATAATCTCCATTCTATCTCTTAGTGCCGGATGAATGGTACTTAAGTCATTTGCTGTTGCGATGAAAAGTACTTTCGATAAATCGTAGTCTAACTCAATGAAATTATCATAGAAGCTTTCATTTTGCTCAGGGTCGAGCACCTCTAACAAGGCCGACGCAGGATCCCCTTGAAAGCTTGCTCCTACTTTATCTATTTCATCAAGAATTAAAACCGGATTTGAGTAACCTGCTTTTTTCAGGTTCTGCATAATCCTTCCAGGCATGGCGCCTATGTAAGTTTTTCTGTGCCCTCGAACTTCTGCTTCATCTCTCAAACCCCCTAGGGACATTCGCACATACTCTCTACCAAGCGCTTCAGCAACAGATTTTCCAAGAGAGGTTTTCCCCACTCCCGGAGGGCCTGCTAAGCAAAGAATTGGAGACTTCATATCTCCTTTTAGTTTAAGAACAGCAAGGTGTTCGATGATACGCTCCTTTACCTTATTCAATCCAAAATGATCTCGGCCCATTACTTTTTTGGCGCGTTTTAGATCGAAGTTATCCTTGGAATAATCATTCCATGGCAGTTCAAGCAAAGTCTCCAGATAGTTCATCTGAACATTGTACTCCATTGCAGCAGGGTTCATCCTACCCAATTTATCCAACTCCTTATGAAAGCTTTCTCCAATTTCTTTAGACCATTTTTTCTTAGATGCCTTTTTGCGCATCTCTTCCATTTCCTCCTCTTGAGGGTTTCCGCCTAACTCCTCTTGGATGGTTTTCATCTGCTGCTGCAAATAATACTCACGCTGCTGCTTATCTATATCAACCTTTACTTTCGATTGAATATCATTCTTTAGCTCCAACATTTGAAGCTCTTTGCTCAAGTTCTTTAAAATAATCTGTGCTCGCTCAGCCACATTCCCTTCTTCTAGCACACGCTGCTTCAAAGAAAAATCGGCATTCATATTTGAAGAGATGAAGTTTATTAAGAAAGAGGGGCTTTCAATTTTTTTTATGACCAAGTTCGCCTCTGAAGGAATTTCAGGAGACTGCTCAATAATTTTGGAAGCCATTTCTTTCACAGAGCTGATCAAAACATCAAACTTTTCTTCGTTTGTATCAGGCTTTGTTTCTTCCATGGCATGAACCTTAGCAGTGAAGTAGGGATCTTCTGAAACCCACTCCTCTACTTCGAAACGTCTTTTACCTTGGATAATAATGGTAATGGTGCCATCAGGTATCCTGAGATACTTCACAATCTTGGCTAAGGTTCCAACAGTGTAGAGGTCTTTAGCTCCAGGATTTTCATTGTTAGGATCTGTTTGGCTAACTACACCAATCATTTTCTTACCATCATATGCTTCTTTAACCAGCTTGATTGATTTATCTCTACCAACGGTGATTGGAAGTACCACTCCAGGAAACAGCACTGTGTTTCTTAAAGGAAGTATAGGAAGTGATTCTGGAACAAGTTCCGAATTCATCTCTTCCTCATCTTCTGATGACATTAATGGGATGAATTCTGCATCCTCAGTTATATTCGATAGCTCTAAAAGCTCAAATGGGTTATTCATAGATGGTGTATTAACCTGTATGTTCGGAACAAGTCAATAGCTATGCCAGTTCATTTTGGCATATCATTCACTGAAGAAATGGCTTTCTTTTTCGTGAATATGCGACAAGATGTCGCGTTCTTCCTTGCTAAGTTTTAAATCGCGACGTGCTTTTACTCTTTCTGCGGTATCTAGCGCTTTGGCTAAATCATAGTGTTGGGTAGAATCTGCAGCTCCCCATGCAAATGACGGAACGAATTTGTCAGGAAAACCAGCACCAAAAACATTTGCTGACACACCAACTGCGGTTCCTGTATTGATCATGGTATTAATTCCAGTTTTGGAATGATCACCCATACATAAGCCACAAAATTGCTGTGCTGAATTAATGTAGCTCTCGGATGCATAATCCCAAACTTTCACCTCAGAATAGTTATTCTTCAAATTGGAGATATTGGTATCCGCTCCGAAATTGCACCACTCACCGATCACAGAGTTTCCGATAAAGCCATCATGGCCTTTATTTGAGTAGCCCTGAATTAAAGAATTGGAAAACTCTCCTCCTACTTTCGAATGCGGACCGATTGAACTAGGTCCATAAATTTTTGCTGCCAATTTAACTTGAGAGTAGTCCCCAAGAACGAAGGGGCCTCTGATTACTGAACCTTCCATTATCTCGGCTCCCTCACCTATAATAACAGGTCCTTTCTCAGTGTTAATTGTCGCAGCATTAATTTCAGCTTGTCCCAAACAAATTATCCTGTCTCCAATAATTGTGTTTGAATCTTTGAGTTCTTGTGAGGAGCCTTTTTCTTTGAGTAAAGTGAAATCCAACTCAATCTGATCTCCCAAATTCAAGAAAATATCCCAGTACCTTTCGATGCGTCCCACACGATTCGGTGTCATGGTCTTTTGCAAGGTTTCAATCGACTTGTAATCAAATTGACTGTGTGAACGGAATGCAATTAAGGTGTTTTCATCATAAAGGGAAGTCTCTTCATCTAGTTTAGAAACTAAATCCCAAAGCTCCTTACTTGGCAAGACACATGAATTAATATAAAGTCCAGGTCTTTGGTTTACTGAAGGATACAGATCTCTGAGGCTATGATTTACGACAAGCTCGAGCGACTTGTCACTAAGATGCTCCCACTTTTGCTTCAGACTTAGATATCCCATACGGAGATCCGCAAGACTGCGTGTATAACTAAGAGGTAAGAGCTGCTGCCACTGAGGGCCATCGAATAAGAAGATATCCATATCCCAAAGGAAGGTAAAATTTATCCAAAAAAAATCCCGCTTCTGCGGGACTTTCAATTTAGTCTTGTGTTTCTTGAGTCTCTTGAGCCTCTTGTTTGTCTCCTTGAGAGAACTTCTTGTAACGGTTGCGGAATTTATCAACTCTACCAGCCGTATCAACAAATTGCATTTTTCCAGTGAAGAATGGATGAGATTTATGCGAAATCTCAAGTTTCACTAGTGGGTACTCATTTCCATCTTCCCAAGAGATTGTCTCTGTGGTGTCAGTTGTACTTCTCGAAAGGAAGGTATATCCGTTCGACATATCCTTAAATACAACTAATCTGTAATTTTCTGGATGGATATCTTTTTTCATTGTGCTCTATTTGGTCTGCAAAAGTAATACTTTTTAGAAGAAACAATTATCTAAAAGTGAAA
>Ga0209631_10006400_pt1 | contig 12131 bp, 14 predicted proteins | sample COG_08_FD_184752 | JGI IMG/M metagenome (GOLD analysis project Ga0209631, IMG submission 184752) | Pelagic Microbial community sample from North Sea - COGITO 998_met_08 (SPAdes) (version 2) | ecosystem: Environmental > Aquatic > Marine > Neritic zone/Coastal water | place: Helgoland, sampling... | reverse complement strand
GATCTATATTGAAATTTTTACAAACCTAATGCTAGATTCGCTAATCCAGATTTTCATCAGTGCTATACTTGTGATTAGTTTGGGTGTTTTCGCGTTTGTGAAAAGAAAAAATGCAATGGGAGCAGGTATTTTAGTTGGATTCTTTGGCGGTTTCGCATTGGTTTTCGTCCTTGTTATGCTTTTTTTGATCTTAGCATTGAGTGCAATTCCATAATTCACTATTCAACCAAGATAACCAACGAGCAACCGCATTCTGAATACCTCTCAATCGATTGATATTTCTGAAAGTCCATTGCAATACTCAGACTGAACTTATCGGCTACCTATCCGTCCTTTCAGAGGCTAGCCTATGAAAGGACGGGCTGTTACCCCATTAATTCGGCGATTACAATCGAATGGGTCTAAGCAGAAACCCATTGAATCGTCTGTTAATCGATTATACTATGTTCTGATTCTCTAATTGAAAGCTACCTACGCACTGCATTTAATTAATCGTTTTGTCTGCTGCGCCGACTCAACATTGAAGTCGTTAATGGCCTCAGTATAACCATGCACACAGCAGCTAAGGTCATGCTGGGAATCGGCGGAGTATTGACTGTCATCGGAATCATTGTAACCCTAATTGGGGGTTTTTCTCTCGGAGAAACTTTTGGAAACGCTTCCGAAGATAGCGACGATTGGAGTGGTGAATTAAAGTGGGAAGGAACAACCCCTATGACTTATACGGGTGAATTTGATTGGACTCACATCTACAATGTCTGGGTCGAGGAGGGAAGCTCAGTTCAGGTGGAAATTATCGATGGAGATTACGAAAACCGCTTCATATCTTGCGAGGAATTAGATGATTGTTGGATATTCGATGAAGAAGGGGCGATTTCTGGATACGAGTACATCGGTGAAATTTCAGTAATGGAATCGGGAACTTGGCAAGTCGAATTCACAGACGAGAACGGCGGTAATGTTGATGTGATGATCCGTGATGATGGCAGTTTCGGCGGTCTCCTCGGCTTCCTCGGAGGTAGTGCTGCTTGTTGCTTAGGAATTATATTACTAATTATAGGTGGAATCATGGCTGCTACTATGAAGGGCAAAACTAAGGTTCAGATGTCTCCGATTGTTACTGTCGGAACCGAAGATGTTGTCGTGGTTTATGAAACGCCAGTGGCGGAGTCAGTCGAATCTGGATCGGCAGATGATGATTCACCACCCGAATCAGATAATGAATGGTGGAATGAATCCGACAACGGCACAAACTCCTGAACCATAGGGTACGCACGAATATGACGGACTGCGAGCCCTTGTGTATGGGAGAAATGAATTAAACGGTGTTATGGAGGAATCCTCTGATTGCTCCAAACCAATTCGAATGCATCTTCATTGAATAGATACATTAATTTCTTCTCTATAATGAGACTCTTTTGTGAACATTAGTATTAGGGAAATGGAATCAAGCGATTGCGAAGAAATTATGAAAATATATAATGATACTTTGGATGAACGTATTGCAACATTTAATATTGAGCATATTGATGAAGATAAAGTTCGCAAGTGGAAAGAGAATGGTGTCTTTTTGGTAGCTAAATCGAAGGATTCAGTCATAGGCTTTGTTCGTTCCTACCCCTACAGTGCTCGCTCATGCTACTCAGGAATAGCAGAGTTCTCTATTTACATCTCAAGCCAGGGACGCGGAAAAGGAGTCGGGAGCCTGCTAATGAATGATTTTCTAGAGGTTTTGATTTCAGAAGGAAAGTGGAAAGTTCTTTCGCGTGTATTTCCTGAAAACTTACCTTCTTTGTTTTTGCTTAGAAAACATGAGTTCCGAGAAGTAGGAACATACCGTAATCACGCTACCCTCGATGGTGTTTGGAGAGATGTAGTAATTGTAGAACGATTACTTAGAAGTTCTAATAGATAAAAACAATGGGTTTGCAGTGCGTTCTTTCAGAGGCTACCCTAATGTGTGCCCGCATACACATGGGTGTCCCACTAACCCTCTATGACGTATGCATACACTAGGGGGGTTCATGCCGCCCAATCATTTATCTCCAACGCAAGAGAAGAACTCCCTATGGGAGAAGATGAAAAGAAGATGTGGTTTTGGTTGACAATTTTACCTTTAATTGCCTTCGGCCTTGTAGCCGTTGTATTAATGGCAACATCATAATGCACAGTTACATTTCTACGCATCAACTACTCTAGAGTTCTTTACGTTGGAGTTCGAAGGTAGGAAGATAGTGTTCGATATCAACCTCATCTGACCATTCAAAGTCGATCATTATGCCTCCCCATTCGATATTGGCTATAGCGCTCCCCACCACTCCACAAATAGAGCATTTTAGATTCACAACTGCATAATTTGGGTCACCATCTGCACAAAATTCCGTTATCTCTTCCAATTTAGGCCTCTCAAAAATATGCTTACAACTATCCATAAACGTGTTCTATTTATTCAGGGTTCATAATAATCTCCCCTTCTTTATGTCAGCATCATATTCCGTACCCTATGATTCGCGACTATCTACATTGGTAAGTAGCTGTTGCAAGAGTCCTATTTCGGCCAATTTTGTAATTATCCCTAGATAGTCTTCAGAGATGTATTGCAGGTCATGATTCGTGACGAAATACCCAATTAACATCATCGAAACTACGAAGCCTAAACCAAGTCTTAATTGTACCTTGAATCGTTTTAGATTTGGGATAAGAGAGGCGACTAGAATTCCAATTACACCAATTCCCCCAACCATCAAAATGAGGTCATCGAGTCCTAGAAGGACATGGACAGTTCCAGTAAATATTCCTAGACAAAAGACAAACGGACGTCCTATTTCGGAGTTCATTTTTAGCCATTTATTACCTGCTGAAAATATGAAAACTGAGGATATGAGGCAAATCAAAAGTACTGATGAGTTGCTCATGGTGGGTTCGTTATCCCCATGAGCTTGGACAATGGGCATCGCCAGAACTAGAGCAACCAACGTCCACAAATGGATGTATCTTGTAGATGTCATGCTAGAAGGACAATAAATTTCTGTATTAATCTATCTGAATGAAAAACTCCATTAAAATTAGAGTGGTGGTGATTAGAAGGATAGGCACAATAAGGAGTAATCACTCGGCAAATTATGTCTGGAAGTACGACGCGGAATGGGAACACCAGTATCCTACTACTTGGAATATTCTTGATTGGCATTATGGGACAGGTTTCAACCGCTACTTCAGCAGAGGAGGGAATATCCCAGCCAGACACATACATAGTACAGTTTGGACCAGGTTTTGCTGAGACTGAAATTGCTTCCGTCTCCGATAATCTTGATGTTCCAAGAGATCTGGAGTTCCACCCCAGTCCATCCAGGCAGAACGAACTTTGGATAGTAAATAGGGCAACTGACAGCGTCACCATAGTCCATAACGCTGGGCAAACAAATCAGCTTTCAGAGCACAGACTAGACTCGAACAGGAATCACTTCATGGAAGAGGTTAGCGCTATAGCGTTCGGTGAATGGCATGAGGAATTCAACTATCAGTTCGCAACTGCACAAGAATCAAGGAACACTTACAACGGTCAAGGAAATCCGAATGACTTCATGGGCCCCGCTCTGTGGCCGTCCTCCCTCAGTCATTTCGCAGAGGAGAATCAAGATCCTGGGGGCCTTCTGGGCAGTCACATCGACATGTTACATGAGAGTCCCCTAGGGATGGGAATAGCCCACGATTCAGAGAATGTGTATTGGTACAATGACGGCTACTATGGAGAATTAGTACGCTACGACTTTCAAGAGGACCATGATACCGGAGAGGATGATCACTCAGACGGTAAGGTTAGGAGGTATTCCGATATTTCTCTCACTAGGGTACCAGGTGTACCCAGCCACATGGAGATGAATCATGACAACGGCATACTGTACATCGCCGATACCGGAGCAGGGAGAATTATATGGGTGAATACAGATGACCCGGGAGTCACAACGAACATCATGGGAGACGATACACAGATGGAGGCACTAGCGGAGTACAGCGAGATTACTGGTGTGGAGTGGGGCATCCTCGACAGTGGGCTCTCTTTCCCATCAGGGATAGCACTACACCAAGGTGTTTTGTTCGTATCGCAGAACGGTAATGGAAAAATTACCGGTTACAACCTCGATGTCGACGGAAAAGGCATCGCTCATACGAGAACGGTAAGTACTAACGCTGGATCAATCATGGGTCTCGAGGTGGGTCCAAGTGGGAAACTGTGGTACTTGGACTCTCTGAACAACCAGTTGATTAGGATGGACCCATTCGAAGACACAGATTTCGACGAGGTAAGAGATAGTTTGGACGTGTACCCGAATAACAGTCTTCTCTGGTCGGATAGCGATGGCGACGGATATGCCGATCAATCAGGCACTGAAATATCTGATGACTGTCCCGATATTACTGGCACATCGACATCAGGATATCTCGGATGCATGGACTCGGATGGAGATAGCTGGGCCGATACCCTGGATGAATACCCTATGGACGGGACGCAGTGGACAGACTCAGACTCAGACGGATATGGTGACAATCAAACCGGTATCAATCCGGACAGTTGCCCTTCAGTGGAGGGCTATTCAGAATTTGATAGAATGGGTTGCCCAGACGCAGATGAGGATGGGTACTCCGATCCTTCAGGAGACTGGGGTACAGAGCATGGAGCGGATGCATTCCCTGCGTACACACTTCAGTGGAGAGATTCGGACTCAGATGGCTTTGGCGACAATCCATCTCCAGCATACCTCTCTGATGACTGCCCCAATGTAAGTGGTACAAGCACCCAAGACCTTCTTGGCTGTCGTGACAGTGATGGCGACGGCTGGTCAGACGAGGGGGATGTGTTCGAAGACGACCCCTCCCAGTGGTCGGACAGCGACGGGGATGGATATGGAAATAACCCCAGCCCGGCTTCTATGCCCGATTCCTGCCTCAACGAGTGGGGTAATTCTACCATCTCTCTGCTAGGATGCCCAGACTCTGATGGAGATGGCTGGTCGGATATAGAAGACTCCCACCCAGAAAACATCCAACTCTGGTCAGATGGCGATGGGGACAATTATGCCGATCAACCAGGGACTGAACTCTCTGACGATTGCCCAGAGACATACGGGATTTCAAGCGAAGACAGGTTCGGATGCCCAGACACAGACGGAGATGGCTGGTCAGATGAGGGGGACTACTACCCCTCAGACTCCACCAGGCATTCCAAATCCTTCCTCTCGGCGATACTGACCGTTACAATATCAATTTTGATAGTATCAGTGGTCGCATTCATGGTAATCAGAAGAAAATAGTAACTTCTCAGAGGGTCCCCTTAGATTCATAATACTCTTAGTTGACGGAAACCATGCGTTCAATCATAGTGCTGTTGTTTTTGTCAATAATTACTTCGTTTTTATCAGATTGCATTTCTATTAATGATTTCATTCAATAGTTCTAGTTAGTAGCAAACTCAGGGAGGACCCTTTATTCTAGCTATTCTCTTACGTATAGTTTGTAATTTCGAATATGCTTTAGCTGGTGCATGATTCTTTTAAAATCCAATGATAATATCATCCAAGAGACCATTGCTAATCTACTGATCAGTACATTCAACGAACACAAAAATCCCGGAGTTGCTGATCTCTCAAAACCCGCCTTTTCCAATACAGATTGAAGTCGGACGTCTCGTGTATATGCAAAAAGCCGCCCAGTGCCGCATTTTTCCAACAATTTATGTGATATCTTTTTGCCTCTATGAGTTGGGTCAATTACAAAACTATTAATTTCAAATCCTTTCCATCTATGTGTCCTAATTGCATGAGCAATCGGAATGTTGTCATTGTCATAAATAATTATACTTTTTTCACTGATTTTTGCTAGAGATGGGTGCCTTAGATCTAACTCTCGACGGAACATTGCCTTCAACCAAATATTGACGTCCATGCTAATCGCTTACACATGGCACGCCATATGCTCCCTTCATGATATATGCGTAGTATGGGTCTCCTGCATACGGACGGGCATCATACTCCTTACCCATAGGAAGTATGTCGGGAAAATCTTAATCAATACTAGGTATAACCATATTACATGCGTAATAAAGTATCAATGATGATTTTGATTTTTATCACCACCTTATTGTCCGGTTGTACGATTCTCCCCTATCTAGAAGGGACTGTCTGAGCCAAGGAGACACTTATTGTAATCTGAAAAACTCATTTCAACTCTTTTTTGTTATTAATCATCGAAATCCCTAACCTTACAATACAGATCTGTTAACTATGGGTCTAGGTAGATACCCATTGATTGTGTTTGGTCATGCAAAGAGAGAATTCTTTAGATTCTAAATTTATTGCTAACCATTGATGAACATTAGGCCAATTTTGCTCATCAAACCACTCGCGATCATGATTAGCAAACTGTCGAACAAAAGGAAATACTGCATCACTAAGATTACCATTAGGAATATCCCTTTCCAATGATTCTATAAATTTACATGCTGCATCTCTTTGTTCTAAAACGTCAATATCTTCGTAACGATTAGGATATTTATAACGGTCAAGATGGAATTTAAATTCTTCATCATTACGCCTAACCAATTCTCTCTCATCATTTGTTAAGGTCCAAGAAAGAACATGCTCCATTATCTCTAAGCTCTCCTCTATGACTGTTCCATCAGATAATAACAAAACTGGAACGGTCCCTTTAGGAGATATTTCCATCATATGAGTAGGTCGATCACGCAAAAGGACTTCTCTGTGTTCTACTTGAAATCCTGAACGAACTATAGACATTCGAGCACGCATAGCATAGGGACACCGTCTAAAAGAATAAAGGATAGGTATGTTCATGGCCTATGCTCTAATAGTTATTTAATAAAGTTAAATCATAGAATTCAACTTAGGCAAGGTTAGCTTTGTTCAATATCTGAATCAAGAGAATCAGGGTCAAACATTGCAACACATAAGTTAACCAATAAGTCACCAAAGCAGTAGAAGGCGCCCACAAGAAGCGGAGGATTCCATGCTGTAAGGCCTGTCCAAGGAACCTCTGATGCCCATGCCCAATTCCCAAGATAGGTACCCCATATTTCCATGACCAATGCAGTCCAAGCCATGACGACATAAAGACGGGGTTGAGGGCCCCATTTGGTAAAAACCAGTACAAGTAGTAGAAGCACTAATCCAGATGTGTCCCCCCCCGTATATACACCATAGAAGACCAAAGGAATGAACGGAAGGAGGAATCTAATAGCCATACTTTCCCTAATTTGGGTGGCCCCCCATCGTCCCAAATCATAGAGAAAATAATGTCCCGCGGGTACGAAAAGAGGCATGAAATCTCTCTGATATTCATAGATTAACCAGACTTCGGAGAAAAATAACTCCATAGGTGTAGCTAAAGCCACAACAGTAAGCATCTCGATTCGTTCTTTCCTTTCTGTAGTTACAAAGATGCCTGTAAAGACCCCCCAACACCAGATATTGACGGGCCATTCAGCTGTACTATCTGAAATTATTCCTCCTGCTCCTGTGGCAGAAAACCAAAGTCCAATAGAAATAGTTGTCGCATACAACCACACCCTCTGACTCATGGTTGGGCGAGAGCATTGTAGTTTTCATTCTGTAGTATGTAAAATATCAATATCAACACTTCTTAGCATATACATCATAACTAAGTGTATTCTACCAAGTATATGGAGCATGACGAAGAAAATTCTCCGTTAGATTCAAAACTCACTTGGCCTTATCTCGTACAAGATATTATGGATGAAATTTGGCTAAATAAATCATCACTAATTGTAGTCGTAGTTATCACGCTTTTTTCTGTAGTTACTGTGAGTATCTTACCATTATTTGAGAGTTTTTGGGATATTCCTTATGCGGTAGGAATTTTGATATTTTTAGGTTTATTTACAATCATACCTGTAATGATTTTTTACATAATAATTTTCTTACGTGTAAGGAAAAAGTTACTCAAAGATCAAAATAGTCAATTTTTATTAAATAGGTGAACAGATGCGTTTTTTTTATATTACAGGGATTGCAGAAACCTGTTCTACTATTTGCTTGTATTTCATCGCTATGCCACTGAAATATCTAGGTGAAAATGAAATTTTAGTAAAAATTATTGGACCAATTCATGGTTTTCTTTGGTTACTTTACATAGGTTTACTAGGATTAGGTTGGATACAGAATAAATGGAATATTCGCGCAGTTATTACAGGCGGATTATTATCTATTCTACCAGGTGGTCCGATTTGGTTAGAACGCAGAATGAATCAGAAAGAATATCACCCTAGCCAAATTGAAGTATAATTTCTCATAAATAGAAATTAACTTGAACATGAAAGCATTGAACAACCGACTCTATGCCGTGCCCACTCAGGACGTTTTTGAAACCATTTTTCTTCATATTCCGGTTGTTCCTTATACGGGTTTCTAAGTAATTCATATAGTTCAATTGCAACTGAATAATCATCTTCCTCAGCCGCGTCAATAGCTAATTGAGCCATCCAATTTCTTAGAACATACTTAGGATTAGTAAGTTTCATTTTTTCTTGATCTGGGTTTTTTTTAACTCTGCTCCACCACTTATTCAACCATATATTCCATTCTTGTCGGGGGATGGTTTCTATAGAGTAGAATGCATACGTTAAATGACTAATTTCTGGTTCCTTAATCGAAGATAATAATCTGAAAAATATTGTCATATCTGTTTCAACACTTTGTAGCAATGCAGTTAATTCTGAAATTAGTTCATCATCTCCAGTATTGAATTCATCCAAGCCGAGTTTGTCAGCCCACATTTCATTGTTATAATTTTGATAGTTTTCGTAATAATAATCGAGAGCCTTATGCAATTTATTTGGTTGTTCTAATAAAGGCGCCATTGATTCCAATAAACGTGCATAATTCCATCCAGCGATTTGTGCTTGATCAGCAAATTTATATCTTTTCCTATCTGAATCAGTAGTATTTGGCGTCCAATCAGGATTGAAATCTTCAAGCCATCCATATGGGCCGTAATCAATGGTTAAACCGTGTATAGACATATTATCTGTATTCATTACCCCATGCACAAAACCTATTCTCATCCAATGGGCTATCATTAATGCAGTTTCATCCGCTACACGTTTTAGCCATTCTATCATACCATCGTCGGTTTGGATGTTGTAACTAGGAAAATGGTGTTTCACAGTATATTCAACTAGACTTCGTAGAGTTTGAAAATCTCCAGATATTGAATGAATTTGAAAACTTCCAAACCTAATGAAACTAGGTGATACTCTACAAATAATTGCACCCGGCTCAGCGGCTGGTCTCCCATCATACAATATGTCTCGAACTATATCTTCTCCAGTAGTTACTAAGGATAAAGCACGTGTTGTAGGGACACCAAGGTGATGCATGGCTTCACTGCAAAGAAACTCACGGATTGAAGACCTAAGCACTGCCTTTCCATCTGAAAAACGTGAGTAAGGAGTCACTCCAGAACCTTTGAGTTGTAATTCTAATATTCCCTCACCTGTATCTACTTCACCTAAAGTAATTGCTCTACCATCTCCTAATTGACCAGCCCAATTACCAAACTGATGGCCTCCATATCTTTGAGCATAAGGATGCATTCCCGAGGATAATTTATTACCGCCGAGTATATCATTTTCCTTTGCTTCAACACCCAGTTCTTCTGCCATTTCAGTTGACCAGATTCTGACAACAGGGTTTGGTGTAGCAGTTGGATTAACTCTTGACCAGCATGCACCCGGCACTTGTCTAGGTAAGCCACCAGCTTGATTGTCACCCGGCGTTTCATCGATAAATCGACTAATCCAATTCAGTGAACCCAGGGAACCCCTCCTCATATGTGTCTGTTGAGGACTAAACAATTGAAGTTGTGGTTGAGTTAAATCTCAATTAATATCATTACTAACTCAAATATAAGGCGGAGAATCATTCACTATTAGCTCGTCTGTCATTTCCTTACGCCGAAATATAAATGCCGTCCAGCCAAGCAAAGCAAATATGCCAAGAATCGAGACCATAAGGAAATAGAAACTAAACGACATTTTACCTGATGTTCCTTCACTAGCATCAGTTTGTCCATCAATCAATATTACTCTACGAGCGTCTACAGGAGACATTTGATCATCACTAATGACTAACCTAGAATATACAGTAGAGTTACCAGATTCGATATGAGGTTGTAGTTTTAAATTCCAAGAGGACCAATCACCATTAGACGAAAGGTCTGTTGCTTGTTGCCAATCTCCTCCCCCTACCTTAATTTGTACGAATCCTAGACCAGGAGAGCCTCCTGATGAAATTCCAGAGATACGAGATTCATTACCGATTTGTTGAAGAGTTTCAAGATTCATCGTGATGTTAAGAGATGAATCTATTGCTCCTGCCGATTGTACAAATAGAAGAGGATTTGCTTGACCATATCCAAATTCATTATCAGGTCTAGATTCCAACACACTACAATCATTGAAGCCTGGGTCATCAAGTAACTGTAAGTCTCTTTCAATCGAGTCTGTACTAATTATGGATTTCACTTGTTCATGTGTAATGTCTGGGTTGGCTTCTACCATCAACGCTGCTATTCCAGCCATTAGAGGTGTAGCCATACTGGTTCCTGACTTACTTGTGTATCCATCTGAGGTTGCCGCATCTGGAGCCATTATGTTAGATCCTATCACAGATACATCGGGTTTCACCCGGCCATCTGAAGTGTATCCTCTACTGGAATATATTGCTAGACCTAAATCTTTGTCTAGACTAGCCACAGTGATTGGAAGGTTTGCATCTCCTGGGCTATCTATTGTATTACAACCCGCAAATGTAGCGCCTCCAAACTCATTTCCAGCAGATAGAAATGTTATGATACCAGAGGAAGCCACTGCATCCATTTGTTGGCTCCAAGCAGAAGAACCATCATTATCAAAATGTATCTCCAGTTGCTGTTCTCCGAGAGAAGAGGTCAATATGTCTATCCCCTTAGAATCTTTATTCTCAATTGCCCACTCGGCACCTTCGATTATATCCTGTATATCTCCATCACAGCAAGCTAGAATATTAATTACCCAAGCACCTGGTGCCACTCCAATATACCTAGCACCATCTGCAGATACCTGTCCTCCACCTGTCCCTGCAGCGATTCCAGCTACATGTGAACCATGAGTACCCGAATCGTAAGACTCCCTAGCAGGTTGTTCGGAATCGGTTAATACAGCGTCGTAGAATGCTGATATTTTTGGATCACAATCAATAATAACAGGATTAGGGTTAATTGGGTCTGGATCTGGTTGATCGCAACCTATTGTCAATTCATCATCCATATCGTTGAGGCCTTCGTGATCTCCGCGTACTCCAGTATCAAGAACGGCAATAGTGACGCCGGTCCCATCATAGCCATATTGTGACCAAACTTGATTGACACCCATATTTGGGACCGCCTCGTTCATATGTGTCTCTGCGAGTCCTAAATCTTCTAACATCACAAGACCAGATAATTGTAATAGAGGTGATTCGGAATGAATAATTTCTAAGGGGACATTCGCTATCAAACTATCAAGGTAGATTGGTCTCATCGTCACCGTTGCACCAAGAGCTTCCAAAGCCTTAACATCGGCAGTAGACGGATGATGGTCATAATCCACAAAAACTCTAGCAAATCCCGGATCGGCTCTCTTCCACCATTGTGAATAAACATCATTAGGCTGGGTTAGAAACCAAGCCAGGCGATCATCTATCTTGTCGTGATTCTTGTCTCTAGACCAATCTTCCCACCATTCATCATGAATTTCTAGAGAATGTCTTGGCTGCCATTCTCCTGCTGCATCTAGACCTCCTCGTCTGTTATCGAGGCTTATTTGTGATGCTGTTAACGGGAGGATTAGCGTAGCCAATATCAATAGAGCAACAACCCGCGGAGAAGATTTCATAATATCTACGAGGAGGGTATCACTCAAGTCCCTTACGCTTTTAGGAATACGTGGTTTTAATTAAATTAAATCAAAAATGTATTAATTTTCCATCCAAGCTTCTATTTCTTTACTAGCTAGAATTAACGTAGGAGCCCATAATCCTACAAACATACCTAACATTTCATCATCACCAACAAAGTAA
>Ga0209631_10006399_pt1 | contig 12132 bp, 9 predicted proteins | sample COG_08_FD_184752 | JGI IMG/M metagenome (GOLD analysis project Ga0209631, IMG submission 184752) | Pelagic Microbial community sample from North Sea - COGITO 998_met_08 (SPAdes) (version 2) | ecosystem: Environmental > Aquatic > Marine > Neritic zone/Coastal water | place: Helgoland, sampling... | reverse complement strand
CAAATTATGATCCCTTTAAAATCAGATCCAAAAAACAAGGAAGTAAGAACAATCATTTTCAAGGAAAATTGGTACGGAAAAGCATCTTTTTTTGAATATGATAAACGAAAAAAAAACGAAAAAAATTTTTTTCTTCCCGACACTAATAAGAATTTTGTAAAAATAAATGATGTTAAAAAATTTTATAATTTAATCAAAAATGTAAAAGGAAACTATACTTATAAAAAAAAATATACATTTAAAATCGACAACTCTTTTAAGAAAAAACTTTTAATGATGACAAAAAGAAAAAGATACAACGACATAACAAATAAACATATTAAGAAAAATAAAAAGTTCGATATTTCTTTTCATAAAAAATATTTATCACATCAGCCGTTAAAAGATTTTTCTGGTCTAAATGTAGATATTAATTATAAATGGAAACCTGGAGAAGCATTAATATGGGATAGAACTAGACTGCATATTTCAAACAATTATCAAATTAATGGTGTTTCAAAAAAACTAGGTATTGCAATTTTTTTTAATAAAAAATCTTTAGAAAAATAAAAAGTGAAATTTAGATTAAAAAAAACTTTTGATATTAAAAATTATTTTATAATAACTATTTTAAGTGTTTTACTCTCAATTTATCTCTTTGAATATTATTTAACTCACAAAAAAAATAAAAATATAATTGAAAATTATAAAGTTAATTTTTTAAAAAAAAAATATAATAAAGAATATGACAGAAGAAAACTTTATGAAATTTATAATGATCTGACAAAAGATAATCAAGATTTTGCAATAACTGTCTACCCAAGATATTTTTTGAAAATTAAAAACTTAGATTTTCTTCCTCTTTCAGGTATTTCAAATATAAATACCATTAATTGTAATGAAAATGGATATTATTCAATTAATAAAAGTGATCGGTATGGATTTAATAATCCAGATGAAGAGTGGGATAAAAAAAATATTGAATATGTTTTAATTGGTGACTCTTTTGGTCATGGTGCTTGTGTTAATAGACCAAATGACATTGGATCACAATTAAGAGAAATATCAAATAAGTCTGTTATAAACTTATCTTATACAGCAAATGGTCCTTTACTAGAATATGCAACATTGAGAGAATATTTTAAAACTAATTTTAAAAAAATAATTTGGTTATACTATGAGGGTAATGACCTGGATGATTTGAGTTATGAATTGAATATACCTTTATTAAAAAATTATTTAATTGACGAACATTTTTCGCAAAATCTTTACTCTAATCAAGATAAAATTGACGAATTTTCAAAAAAACAAATTAATTCTATATTAAACTATAAAAAAAAATTAGATAAAAAAGATGTCCTCAAATACAAAATTTTAAAATTTTTACGATTAAATAACACTAAGAAAATTTTGAGAAAGAAAAGTTTTGTTGATACAAAAAATCTTGAAGAAATTTTAATAAAAGTAAAAAAAATGAGTATCGAAAATAATGTAAAGTTTTACTTTGTATATTTGCCTGATTATTACAGATATAAAAATGAAGAAAAATATAATGAAAATTACAAAAATATAAAAAAAATGGTCAATAAACTTAATTTAAATTTTATTGATATTCATCGGGATCTTTTTGCTAAAAAGGAGAAACCTCTTACTTTATTCCCTTTTCAATTACCTGGTCATTTTAATAAAGAGGCTTATAGAGAGATTTCAGAAATATTGTATCAATTTACCAAATAAATAAGGCAAGTACATTTTTTGATTGGCTTAGTGAATTAAACTTAATAAAAATGGTTTAATAATATTTATGAAATTAGTTATTTTAGCTGGCGGTTATGGGACCAGATTATCTGAGGAAACAAAGATTAAGCCAAAACCATTAATTAAAATAGGATCCAAACCTATAATTTGGCATATCATGAAAATTTATTCATACTATAACATAAAACATTTCATTATCTGTCTTGGATACAAAGGGCACATGATAAAAGACCAAATTAGAAAGTATGCAAAAAAAGAGAAGTGGAAAATTTCTTTTGTTAATACGGGTTTACATACGATGACAGGAGGTAGAATTAAAAGAATAAAAAAATTTGTTATCGAGGATAAAAATTTTTGTCTTTCTTATGGGGATGGTCTCTCAAATGTAAATATAAATAAACTTATTAAATTTCATCTTAAAAATAAAAAAATTGCTACTCTCACTGCTGTTAAATATAAGAATCCAAAAGGTATTTTATCAATTAATAAAAGTTTTTTAGTCAAAAATATTAAAGAAAAACCAATAGAATATATTAATGGTGGATTTTTTGTTTTATCAAATAAAATATTTTCATTTATAAAAAATGATAAGACAATTTTTGAAAAAATATGTTTACCCCATTTAACTAGGATAAATCAATTATCGGCGTTTAAACATAATGATTTTTGGGCATGTATGGATACTTTGCGTGAAAAAAAAGAATTAAATTTGTTATGGAAAAGTAAAAATTGTAAATGGAAAATATGGTAAAATTTTAAATGATCTCAAAATTAAAAAAAAAAAGGGTTTTAGTTTTTGGTAATACAGGTTTTGTTGGCTCATGGTTAAGTTTATCTTTGAATCTTTTTGAGGCAAATGTTTTAGGAGTTTCCTTAAAAATGAATAATAGTAGTTATTTATCAAATACTATTCAATTCAAAAAAAAAGTTAATACAGTCTATTGTAATATTAATAATTTAAACAAAGTAAAAAAAAAAATAAGTAGTTTTAAACCAGAAATTGTTGTTCATCTTGCTTCACAGCCATTAGTTTCTGAAGGTTACAAAAATCCAAAAAAAACTTTTAATACAAATATAATGGGAACTTTAGAAATTTTAGAATTAATTAAGGATCTAAAGACATTAAAAAAAATAATCATTTTTACTTCAGATAAAGTTTATGAGAATAATCATCAAAAGTTAAATGAGGACTCAAAATTGGGTGGAATAGATCCATATAGTGCTAGTAAATCTTGCCAGGATATAATTAGCCAATGTTACAATCTAAGTTTTTTAAAAAAACAAATGATAATTTTAAGATCTGGAAATATAATTGGAGGAGGAGATTGGGCTGAAAATAGATTAATTCCTGACATAATAAGAGCCTATAAAAATAATAAAAAACTTAAAATAAGATCAATAGGATCAACACGTCCTTGGCTCCATATTCTTGATGTCTTAAGTGCTATACATTTAATAATTCACAAAAAATTTAAAGATAATAAGATTAATATTTTTAATTTATCACCAAAAGAAGGAAATCAAGTAAGTGTGAAAAAAATCTTAAGATTAATTAATGAAAAAACAGAAATTAAATCTTTAAAAACAAACGTAATAAAAAATAAAATAAGTGAAAAGAAATATCTAAAACTTTCATCTAATAAAATAAAAAATCAATTAGGTTGGGAATCTAAATTAAATCTTGTTATTGGGTTAATTCTAACTGTAAAATTATATCTTACAAAAAAAAATAATTTATTTTTAGAAGCAGAAAAACAAATTTTAGACTTTTTTAATTAATACTTTTTCAACTTTTTTCCAAAAATTTATAAAATTTGGATACTTTTCTTCCCTAAATCTTGAGTTTAATTTATCACTTATATACTTTTTCAATGTGTGAACTCTTGGGTCTAATTTGTTTTTTTTTATAGGCTTTAAAAATGGATTGGTTGAGTCTAAAATTACACGATCAAAATTTTTTATTATAAATTCCTCTTTATTGTCAAATTTTATCAATAATTTTATTACATCTTTCTTATTTTGAGCGTAAAAATTCCATGTTGTTCTTGTCAATTGATTTTTATTAATTTTTTTATAATTCAAATCAAAGAATAATTTCAAAAAATGTATCCCATAAAATCTAATTAAACCACCTCCATCTGAATGATTAAACTTCCATGATTTAGAATAATTTTTTTTTTTGATTTTCCATATTATAGAAATATCATTTTTTTTATTTAAAAATTTTACCCAATTCAAATATTTAAATATAAAACCAAAACTATAATTAATATTAGATTTTTTTAAATTTTTTATTAACATTAACGACTTATTTGGATTTTCACTTATAGGTTTTTCAAGAAAAATATGCTTAAAATTATTTTTTCTTTTTAAAATTTTATTTGCAGTTTTAAACTGTGATTTTGGATTTTGAGCTATGACTATGTAATCAATTTTGTGAATAATTGCTTCTAATGAGTCAAACCAAATTATTTTTTTATTATAAATTTTAAGATATTTTTTATTTATTACTTTTCTTTTATATTTTTTGTTTAGAAAAATTTTTTGGGAAAAATAAGCAATAGTAGGCAGATATCCATACAATCCAAAACCTGAACCAAAAATTATAGTATTCATTTAAAATCTTTTTTTGAAATTATATCTATTATTTTACCGTTGAAATTAAGCTGGTTTTTAACATAATTTTTTATTTCTTTTGAAATATGCCATGCAAAATTTATCATTACTCCATTTTTAATCTTTTTATCTTTAAGAAGTCTTTCTTTTAATATTTTAATATTTGTGCCAGGAGCATAATGATTTATCTTTAATGAACTATCTTTTTCATAAATATTAGAAATTATCCCATCATTTAATTCTAATAAATTTATAAGTATAGATGCTCTTCCTGGAAAAGCTTTAGCTGGTAATGGGCCATTCTTTTTAACAATGTTTATTAATTCTTTTTTTTTATTTTTTTTCCATTTTTCAATTTTCTTTTGAAGTAGTTTATATTTAATTATAATCTTTTTTTCTAATTTCAAATTTTTCTCTAATTTTGAGTTATTTTTTTTTGCCATATTTAAAAATACTCTGATATTGCCATTATATCTTTTCACATAATTGAAATCTGTAATTTTAACTTTAAGTAATTTTGCCACTTCATAAAACGATTTTAAACTATAAGTTCTTGGGTGTTCATGATAGAAAGTATCAAATTGATTTTTTTTAATAACTTCCTTTAAATAATGATTTTCAATAACAATTAATGTTTCTTTAGATATTAACTTTTTAAGAGATTCTATTAAATCTTTAAAATTTTCAATATGTGCAAATACATTTGTAAAAGTAATTATATCTATTTTTTTTAACCTTTTTTTTAATATCTTAGACAAATTTAGATTAAAATATTTGTTATAAACTTTATGCCCTTTTTTTTTAGCTTCGAGATAAGCGTTTGTTGGCTCAATACCAAAGGTGACTGCACCTTTTTTTTTAAAAATATCAAGTAAACTCCCATCATTGCATCCTATATCCAGCACAGTTTTATTTTTTAAATTTTTTTTTTTTTCGATTTTATTCACCAAATCCTTCATTCCTAATAAAACATCTTTTGTATTTGCTGATCTATAATGGTATTTTTTAGGGAATAATCTGGTTTTGTTTATATTGTATACTTGAAATGCAGTTAAACAATTAGTACAAATTTTTACTTTAAGTTTGTAAAAAATATTTTTATTTGGTTTTTTTAATAAATCATCACATAAAGGTTGTTTGTTTAAATTGATAAATTTTTTTAAATCTTTATTACAGATCTGGCATTTTTTAATAAGTATATAATTCATGTTTTTATTTATATGTTCTAAACTATAATTATGAAATCTAATAATTTAAAAATATATTGTATTACACATAAATATTTGAAATTTTTAGAAAATTTAAATTTAAATTTTATTGTTGGTGGATCGTATTTCAATAAGAATAAATTTCCTAAAAATTGGCTTTCTGATAACACAAATAAGAATATTTCAAAAAAAAATAAAAATTTTGAGACTTTGACTTCCATTTATTGGATTTGGAAAAATGAATTACCAAAAATTAAAAAAAATCAATGGATTGGTATTTGTCATTATAGAAGATACTGGTTAAAATCTAAACACCAAAAAAAAGTCAATGTAAAAAATTTAAAAATAAATCTTCTTAGAAGCATTTCCCAAAAAGATTCAAAATATGATGGTTTCGTTGTTTCCCCTCAAAATTTAACTGGCTATAAAATGATGAAAATTTTTAAAAAAGGAAAAAAAGATATTCTGAAAAATCCTTTAATACTCTTCAACAAAAAATACCATAATATAAACCTTCATTTTAATATGTTTCATATTTATGATGGTTTAAATAAAGCAGCTGCCCTTTTAAAAAAAAAAGATAGGAATGATTTCTTAAAATATATCAATACAGAAACTAGCTATTATCCATTTAGTATCTTTATTTTAAAGAAAGAAAAATTTAACCAAATGTGTATTGATACTTTTAATTGGATTTTTAAATGTGAAAAATTATTTAATAAAAATCAATTACATGGATATGGGCAAGTCAAATTATTTGCATTTTTAGCTGAGAGATATTTTTCATTTTGGATAAAAAAAAATACAAAACACAAAATCATTTCTGGGATTTACTTTGACTCTGAAAAAAAAGATACAAAATTTATTTAAAATCTTTATTTAAAAATGGCGGAGAGAATGGGATTCGAACCCATGATAGGGTTGCCCCTATACACGCTTTCCAAGCGTGCGCCTTCAACCGCTCGGCCACCTCTCCATCTAATTTTCTCTTTTTTGTCTCGATTTTCCTGTCCTTAAATATTTTTTTTCAAAATCTTTTAAATTCTTAAAAAATTTTAAATTTCTTACATAAGATCTTAGTTTATTGTCACTTATTGAAACATCATTTTTAATCCCTTTTCTATTTTTGAATACTGTAGTGTTTTTAGAAACTATTTTCGATATTTCGTTATTAGGTCTTCCTCTAGAAAAGTAATAGGTTGCTAAAGATTTTCTAGACATTTTGATTGGACAATTTAAAGGGTTAGGGTGACCATGATTTGTAAAATCATTTGTTGAAAAAATTACCATTGTATTAAAAGTTGGTCGTATTTTTTTTTCACATTTTTTCATATTTTTATTCCAAAGCTCTAAATTTCCACCATATTTTTTTTTCCATTTTTTATTCAAATAAATCAAAATATTTATTCTTCTATCTAAGTTTTTAAAAGGATGTTTATTAAAGTCAGTATGAACTTTTAAAACACCACCTTTTTTTATTTCATGTAAGCCTCCTCCACTAAGATGTGAGTCTGGCAAAATTTTTTCATTAATCGATGTTAGTATTTGAATAAAACTTATAAATTTTTTTGAATTTAGATATTTAAAAATTAATTTTGTATTTTTTTTAAATCTTTTCTTGTCGTTGTTTGCAAATTTAACTTCATTTTTATTTCTATAATTTAATGAAGAACTTGTTTTTTGAAGGTCTGGAAATTCTTTCAAAACTTTATTTAAAAATTCATTTTTAAAGAAATTTTTTATAACTATATGAGGATAAGGTTTTGATTTTTGATATTTATGCTTATTTTTTTTTGCATAAAATTTTAAATCATAAAATTTTTCAGATAAAATTATCTTACTCATTTATTATCCATCTTGAATATTTATTGAGATTTTCTCTTAAATAATCTGGGTAACTATCATCAATAGATACATATTCATAGGTATGACCTCTTTCAAACAAATCTTGTTTTTTTTTAATCTTATCTTCTATGATTTTTTCATTATAAAATTTTTCTTTATCCCAGCTTGTTTCTGCTAAACTTTTAAATTTCTTAGATATATCTTTTGGATCCAATAGATAATTAAAGTGCCAACCACCATTGTCTATTATTTGAATATTTCTTTCTTTATCAATTCTCCAAAATCCATATTTAAGATTCTTAGATAGAACTTTTTGTCTCAACCAATCTATTGATTTTAGGTGTTTTTTTTTACAAATTCTCGTTCCTTCCCAAGGTGTTTCATGTCTGTTAAATAAATTTATTTTATAAGTGAACATTTTTTGAAAAAAAATTCCATATTTTCTTGTTAAATTTAAATCATTTAACAATTTTGGATTAGGTATTTCATCTGGGTCAGAAAACATGATGTAATCATTTTCATTATTCTTTTCGATACCATTGAATATAAATTCTCTTTGCCAAGCTTGATTTTGCCATGGTGTATTTTTTGACGGAAATTTTTTATCTAACACAAGATGCTCAATTTTATGTTTTACCTCTGGAAAACTTTCTTTTGAAAAATTTATCTTTTTTTGATTTCCTCTATGATCATAGATTGATTCACAAACTACAAATTTATCTACCACATCTTTAAGTACAGAAAATCTTATTTCCATTTGTAAATTTTCTTGAAAAAAAGTTACACAATCAATAATCTTACTCATTTCATTTATCCTTGTTTATTTTTAAAACACCTATGAAAGCTTCTTGTGGAATCTCGACTCTCCCGAATTGTTTTGATCTTGCTTTACCCTTTTTTTGTTTTTCCAATAATTTCCTTTTTCGATCAGTTGCACCACCTCCATGAATTTTAGTCAAAACATCCTTTTTAAAACCCTTAATTGTCTCTCTAGCAATTATTTTTCCTCCAATAGCTGCTTGAACTGGTATCATAAAATTATGTCTTGGGATCAAATCCTTAAGTTTTTCACAAACTTCTCTTCCCGTTCTTTGTGCAAAATCTTTATGGATCATCATTGCAAGTGCATCTACTGGTTCACCGTTCACTAATATTCCAAGTTTAACTAGATCACCTTCTCTGTGACCTATAATTTCATAATCAAAGCTGGCATATCCACTTGTCATAGACTTTATTCGATCATTAAAATCAAACACAACTTCATTTAAGGGAAGTTCATAACTTAAAACTGCTCTATTTCCTGAATAGCTCAAATTAGTTTGTATGCCTCTTTTATCCTGACATAATTTTATAATTGAACCTAAATACTCATCTGGAGTTATGACTGTGGCCTTAATCCAAGGTTCTTCTATTGAGTTAATTAAAGTTGGATCTGGGAGACTCGACGGATTTTGTAAATCAATAGTTTTTCCTTCATTCAAATTTATTTTATAAACAACTCCTGGTGTTGTTGTGAGAAGGTTTACATCAAATTCTCTTTCTAATCTTTCTGTAATTATTTCCAAGTGAAGAAGACCTAAAAATCCACATCTAAATCCTAATCCCAATGCAGAAGAGGACTCGGCTTCAAAAGAAAAGCTTGCATCGTTCAATTGTAATTTTGCTAGTCCATCTTTTAGTTTTTGATATTCAGAACTATCTACTGGAAAAAGTCCACAAAAAACTACTGGTTTACTTGGTTTAAAACCTGGTAAAGGATCTATTTTTGGTTTTGTTGCGTCACAAATAGTATCACCTACCTTAGTTTCAGATAAAACTTTAATACCTGTGGTTATAAATCCAATTTCACCAGTGTTTAGCTCATTTATATCTTTTGCTTTAGGTGTAAAAACTCCTACTTTTTCAACTATATGATCTTGATCTGTTGAAAGCATTTTTATCTTCATATTTTTAGTTATTTTACCATTAATAACTCTTACCAAAATAACTACTCCTAAATAAGTATCATACCAACTGTCAACTAATAAACATTTTAAATCATTGTTGGGGTTTCCCTTTGGTCCTGGTAATTGTAAAATAATTTGTTCCAATATTTCTTCAATACCTTCTCCTGTTTTTCCTGAACATGGAACAGCATTTTCTGTGTCTATGCCTATTACATCTTCAATTTGCTTGTTTGTCCTTTCTAGATCAGAAGCTGGTAAATCAATTTTATTCAATACAGGAATAATTTCATGATTAATATCTAATGCTTGGTAAACGTTAGCCAGTGTTTGAGCCTCTACTCCTTGAGTGCTATCTACAATTAATATCGATCCTTCACAGGCATAAAGAGATCTACTTACTTCATAGCTAAAATCTACATGCCCTGGAGTATCAATTATATTTAAAATATATTCTTTACCATTTTTAGCCTTATAATTTAGTTTTACAGTTTGAGCTTTAATAGTTATTCCTCTCTCTCTTTCAATATCCATAGAGTCAAGAACTTGAGCTTTCATTTCTCTCTCTGTCAAACCACCACACTTGTGTATAATTCTATCAGCTATCGTTGACTTACCATGATCTATATGAGCGATAATTGCAAAGTTCCTTATATTTTCAATAGTGCTCATTTAATTTTAGGCTCGAATTTTAGCACCAGTTTTATTTTCTACTGTCTCAATAATCAATTTATTTATTTTTTCTAGATCACTATCATTTAATGTTTTTTCAAATGATTGAATTGTAACACTAATTGCTATTGATTTTTGATTTTCGGGAATGTTGGAGCCCTCATAAACATCAAAGATCTTTATGTTACTAATTAAATTTTGATCAACGCTCGAAATTGCATTTTTTAAATCTTGAGAACTTACATCTTTATCTACTATAAACGCAAAATCTCTCTCTGATTTTTGATAGTCCGAAACTACAAACTTTATTTTTTGATCATTCAATGTTTTTTTAGGCAACTTTAAATTATCTATGAAAATTTCAAATCCTACTAATGTCTCTGTTTTTATATCTATTTTTTTTAAAATATTTGGATGTATCTCACCAAAATAAGCTGCTACTAGATCTTTTCCTTCATTAAGGAATAACCTTCCTGATTTGCCAGGATGATAATAATTGGGAGTTTCACTATCTATAAAAAATTTATCAGAATTATAACCAGCCTCAACTAGAGTTTGAATTACATCTCTCTTAACATCAAATACATCTATATCTCTCTCTTTATCAATCCAAGATAATCTATTTTTTTTACCAGCTGACAAACCACAAACGATTGTACTTTGCTCGCCTGGATTAGAACCTTTAAAAATAGGACCTATTTCAAATATTGATAAATCTTTAAAACCTCTATCAAGATTTTTACTTATATACATAATTAAATTTGAGAAAATTGAATTTCTTAAAACTCCCAATTCAGAACTAATAGGATTTACAATTTTAATTTCTTTATTTGTATCTTTAAAATGATTGTTGTAATTGGAGTCAGTAAATGACCATGTAATTGCCTCCAAATAACCTTTTGATGCAATTGCTCTTTGCAAAAAATGAAAAAGTTTTTGAGATTGTGTTAAAGTAGATTTGGTTCTTTCTTTAATTGGACTTATAATACTTATCTTTTCATAACCACTAATTCTTACTAATTCTTCCACTATATCTACTTCTTGTGAAATATCAGGTCTCCATGATGGTATAGTTAAATTCAAATACTTTTTATCTTTTTTAATTTTAAAACCAAGATCTTCTAAAATTTTTAACATTTCTTTAGTAGAAATTTTAAAACCAGTTACTCGTTCAAATGAATGAGGATCAAATTTAATAGTTTTATTTTTAAAATTATTAATTTTTTGAATATCAATTTTACTAATTTCACCACCGCATATATCTTTAATTAATGATGCAGCTTTATTTAAACCAGCCTCAATAGATAACGGGTCAATTCCTCTTTCAAATCTAAATTTTGCATCTGTATCAATATTTAACTTTTTTGCAGTTTTTCTTATTGATCTAGATTCAAAATAAGCCGCTTCTAATAATACATTTTTTGTGTTTAATTCTGTTCCTGACTTTGTGCCTCCTATAATGCCACCTAGTCCTAAAACACCTTTATTGTCACTTATCACACACATATCATTTTCTAATTTATAATTTTTATTGTCTAAAGCGGTAAATTCTTCACCAGATTTAGAATTTCGAACTATGATACCTTTTTGAATTTTATCTGCATCATACGCATGCAATGGACGATTAATATCAAACATTACATAATTTGTAATATCAACTATTGCTGAAATTGGTTTTTCCCCTATAGAAATTAATTTGTCTTTTAACCATTTAGGACTTTCAGAATTTTTTACATTACTGATTAAACAGCTTCCAAAGACAGTACAACCTTGATTCTTTTCTTTTTTAATTTTTACTTTGATAGTTTGTTTAGAATTTAATTTATTTTTTTTTTCTTTTATATCTTTTAATTTTCCAAAACCAGATGCAGCAAGGTCTCTAGCTATTCCTCTAATACCAAGACAATCAGGCCTATTTGGTGTAATTGATAAATCAATAAGATTTGAATTTGATTTTGAAAAATAACTCTTGCCTATATTTTTTTCATATTTAGATTTCAATAACTCAGTTATTCCATCACTTTCATCTGATAAATTCAATTCAGACTCAGAACAAAGCATCCCATAAGAGGTGACACCTCTAATTTTAGCGACAACTAGTTTTGTTTTAG
>Ga0209631_10006396_pt1 | contig 12134 bp, 8 predicted proteins | sample COG_08_FD_184752 | JGI IMG/M metagenome (GOLD analysis project Ga0209631, IMG submission 184752) | Pelagic Microbial community sample from North Sea - COGITO 998_met_08 (SPAdes) (version 2) | ecosystem: Environmental > Aquatic > Marine > Neritic zone/Coastal water | place: Helgoland, sampling... | reverse complement strand
GATGGTAGCGGAGAACCCATTAATGTTTCCACAGTTAGTGGTATTGTAAGCTATTATAAAATGGGAGAAGAAGCTACGTTTAGCGGAGGAGTTTGGACTGTACCCGATGCAGTAGGGAGCAATAATGGTACATCTAACGCAATGACAATAGAAGATAGAGTAGGAGAAGCACCAAATTCTGTGAATAACGCTTTAAGTTTCAATATGGAATCAGTTGACAGAATTACAGACGTTCCAACATAATTTTTATTCATTTTAATTAATTCTACATATTTATTAATATAATAACATTTTAATCTACTGGATAGGGAAAGTAATTAAATAATATGAATGAATTTGTAATAAAGAACGGATTTATCTCCAAGGGAGATTCTATAGTTAATGGAACCATTTCTGGTGACACATTAAATCTTACAACAATACCTTCAAACGATAATTCACAAACACAAGTATTAGTTAGAAACAATACAACTGGTTTAGTAGAATATAGAGACGCATCAACATTAGCTGGGATGAATACATACGTCACTGGTTTCACATATAACGATAATAACACATTTACTATTTTTGATAATGATGGTGGTTCATTCCCAGCAACATTTAATCAAGTAAGTGGATTAACGGTTAATGGAGATTTAACCGTTACAGGTACTTCTAATTTAAATGTCGTTACTGCAACCACATTAGATGGTAGTATACTATTAAGTGGTGGAACTAATCTAACTACTGTAATTGAAAGTTTAGATACGTATGTTACGGGAGGTACTGTTTCAGTACCCGCAACAGATAATAGTAATGATGGTACAATAGGTTTATTCTATAAAAACTTTGATGGTACACCTAGAATACTTCCTTTTAAGGATACATTTACTACTGGTAGTACTTATGATAATGGAACTGCGTTAGCTACTTTTGATAGAAATGATGGTACTTCTTATACATTAGATTTATCCACTATAGATGTTAATGATACATTTATTACAGGATTCACTTACAATGACGCTAACACATTAACAATAAGTAGAAATGATGGTGTAGATTTAAGTACCTCTATTAATACTATGACAGGATTAACTGTTAATGGTGATATAACGGTAATAGGGACATCTAACTTAAATGCGGTTACTGCTACTACAATTGATTTTGATTTAAACTATACTGGTGCAACTGCTGAAGGTAGGTTATCTTGGAACTTTGAGGACGCTACTTTAGATTTAGGTATGGGTGGAGGAAACGTTACCCAACAGATTGGACAAGAAATATATTATAGAGTTAAAAATCAAAGTGGGTCGACAATTTCTAATGGTAGAGTTGTTAGGAACGCTGGTTCCGTTGGAGCATCGGGAAGAATATTAGGTGAGTATATGATTGCAGATGGTACTTATCCATTCGCAAAAACTTTGGGTATCGCAACTGAAGATATCCTTAATGGTTCAGATGGTCTAGTGACTGAATTTGGGGTTGTTAGGGGACTTAACACTACAGGTTCTCTGTATGGTGAAAGTTGGTCAGATGGTGATGTCTTATACGTATCACCAACAATACCTGGTGGATTAACTAATGTAGAACCACAAGCCCCAAATCAAATTTTAGAAATGGGTATTGTATTATTTTCAAATGTTAGTAATGGTTCCATATTTGTAGATAGACATTTATCAACTAAATTAGGGGATATTAGTGACGTTCAAACAACTGGGGTAACAAATGGTGATTTAATAGTATACAATTCTGCAACAACTGTATGGGATTATAGTAAAACACTCACAGGTGATTATGACATAAATGGTAGTTTATCCGCAACAACATTAGATGGAAATACAATATTAAGTGGTGGCACTAATTTAACTACTATAATAGAAAGTTTGGATACATATGTTACTGGTGGTACTGTTTCAGTACCCGCAACTGATAATTCAAACAGTGGAAATATTGGTTTATTTTATAAAAATTCTGATGGTATACCTAGAACGTTACCTTTTGAGGACACTTACACAACTGGTTCAACATATGATAATGGAACTGCATTAGCAACATTTAATAAAAATGATGGTACTAATTATACATTAGATTTATCTACAATAGATGTTAATGACACTTTTGTTACTGGAACAACATTTAGTTCTAATGAAGCCACATTAACAAGGAATGATGGTACAGAAATATTTAAATTATCTGGTGGTACAAACGTAACCTTATCTAACCCATCAACAAACAAAATAGATATAGATGTTACCGTACCTATAAATACACAAAATGTCTTATGGGTGGACAGTATGTTTGGTGATGATGGAACCGCATTACCCAATAGACAAGATAAGTCTTATTTAACTATCGGTGCCGCTTTAACTGCTGCTGTAACAACAGGAACAACAGTTATTGTTCGTCCTGGCACATACCCCGAAGAAGGTTTAGTTGTTAATGATAATGTATCTTTAGTTAGTGAAGGTGGGTGGCAAGTAACTACTATTGGACCAACACCTTCTTCCGCAACATCTGACATATTAGAACTAAAACAAAATGCGTATATAGAAGGTTTTAGTGTAAATGTACCTGAAGGTAGTTTTAATGGTATATTTGCTAGTAACTCTGGAGGTACTAATAGTGCTTACAATGTTACTTTTTATGGTAATGGTACTACAGGTAGTACAGGTGTTGGACTTTTTAAAAGTGGTGGTGGAAAACTTATCGGTACAGGTATTAGAGTAGAAGGTGGTGGAATACAAGATTGTTTAAAAGTAGATTCAGGGGTTTTAGCGTTAGAAGGTATTCACATACCACAATCTGATGGTTCAATAGAAAATGTGTTATTAGTTACAACTTCTGGAGGAACATTGGCGGGTAGAGCACAAATGTTAAGTTTTAACTCAGGTAACAATAATGTTACAAATGTAGTTAAAACTACTGGTGGTGTTACAGGAGTAATACCAACCGCTTTAATATTCACCCCAAATATATTTAACGCAACAAATGCATACACAGGTGACGGTGAGTTTGAAACTTTAAATATGTTAGGTGGTAGATTTGAGAATGTAACTTTATCGGTTAATTTGGATTTAGCTGGTACCGCACAGGAATCTACATACAGAATAAATGCAAATCACCAACCATTATATCTTTACAATAAGGAAGCTGCTGCGTTGGCAGAATTTAGTTTAACCTTTACACAACAATCAACAGAAGTATTTGATTCTAGTTTTAATGTTTTTGGTGCGGAACAAATGTCAGTAGGATTTGCAGAAAGAGGAACTTCAGTTTCCGTAGGTAGAGGGTCACCTTATACAGATGGTATGGTTGTTTTAACTACAGATAACACCGCCAGTAGTACTTCAGATGGTGGTAATTTAACTGATGTTTCAGTTGAGGCAAAAAGTAAAACGGGTAGCACATTCACTTTTCAAGGTGCTGGTGTTAACCATAGTATATTAGTAGGTGTACAAAGACAAGATTTAAATGGTGACCCATTAAAATTTTATGGTTTGGAAACTTTTGTTAATTCACAAGCTTCTTCAGGTGGAACTTATGTATTTGAATCATGGAACGGTTCTGAGTGGGTTGAGGTGATGGGTATGTGTACAAATGTTGATGAGGGATATTCGTATGGTACAGATTATTTTATACGACCTAATAACGATGAATTTGTTAGGTTGGGATTAGATGAATTTATTGAATCACCGATTGATGACTTTGCTGTGTCTGCAGTTACTTGGTCTAACAAAACTATTAATAGTGTAGACGCATATTGGTTAAGGTTAAGAATTGATACTACAGTTACAACTTTACCGAATTTTGAAAGATTTAAAATATTAGATAGTATTTATTCTTTTTCTAAAAATGGTGTTCCTTCCGCAAAAGGATTGGCACAATTTAGAAAAACTATAAACTTAAATGGTAATATATGGTCACCATCGGGTGGTGGAATGTCATTAGAGGATTATGACAGGAATCTTGGTACTGGCACAAATGCTTATACACATTATTTTGAAAATTCATTAATTGATACCGTTGGTGAGAGTGTTAGCATACAATTCCCATTACCCATTGGTACCTGTACCGCATTTCCAATAACAATGAAACTAGTAATGGAAGTACCAAATGGTGGAGGTATTATAGATAGTGCCACAATAGAAATAATAACAAGTGCATTACCTCAAGCAGTTGTAGGTACTTTAATTGCGGATTCTAGTGGTGGTATAGAACCAATAAGAAGAACTATCACACAAACAAACACAATGGATTCTTTAAATCCATATGAGAATATTATAGATGTTTTACCAGAAGGGTATACACCTGGTGTTACAACTTGGGTAGATTTAAGAGATAAAATATTTGAGATTGATTTGGGTCAAATAAATGTTCAGTCAATATATGAGGGAGACATGGTTTTTCTACAGACAGGAATCAACGCTTTAAATACAATAGGTGCTGGTGAGGTAATTGTTTATGGATTAATCATAGAAGGTGTTTCACACCAAGACGGTAAAGGTATATAATTTACAATATTTTTTTTTGTAGTATTATAGTAAAATGAAAACTGTTTTATATAAAAACAAATCAATTGAACCTAGAAAAAGTGACGTACATGGTTGGGGTATATTCACAAAAGAAAAAATATCTAAGGGAGAAATATTAGAAGAATGTCATTGTTTATATATGACAGAAGATGACGCTTCCTATACACACCATTTAAAACCAATAAGAATAAATACTATTAGAGTAGAAGATAATGGTACATTTCCTTATGTTATTCCTTTTGGTTATGGGGCGTTATTTAATTCATCTAACGACCCAAATATAATTTATAAGTGGGATAATGAAAATAAAATATTAGTATTCTACACATTAAGAGATATAGATAAAAATGAAGAACTATTTTTAAATTATGAATTTAATAGGGTCTTAGCTAATACGGATTTATTTACTCTTAATTAACCTCATCACCATAGATGTCTTTTTTAATTACACACCTTTCTCTGATTAATTTTTCTACAAACGCAAACATCTTAAGCCCATTCTTTTCGCAATACACTTTTAATAATTTATGTGTTTGTGGTGTTATTTTTAAGTTTTTATCCCTTTTCATATATTATAAATATAGGAGTATGACAAAAGTATGATAAAAAACATACCCTTTTTCATTGTTTACCAACAAAAATAACTTTTTCAAAAATATTCGCATATTTATAATTAAAAGAAATTAATAATAATAAAATTAAAAAATAAATTAAATGGCATCAACAGACAGAATTTTTGTTAGTCCAGGTGTATTCACATCAGAGAAGGACTTAACATTCGTAACTAGACAAGTCGGAGTTACAACATTGGGATTGTTAGGGGAAACACCTAAAGGACCAGCGTTTGAACCGGTATTTATCTCTAATTACGATGAGTTCATTAGTTATTTTGGAGGACTTAACTCAGAAAAGTTTAAAGGGAACGGTTTTCAGAAATACGAACTTAATTACATTGCAAAATCATTTTTGACACAAACAAATCAATTATACGTAAGTAGAGTTTTAGGTTTATCAGGATATGACGCAGGAAATGCGTGGTCAATTACATTGGATGCGGCACACGATCCGTCTACTGAAATTATCACCAATACAGATCCAGCTGCTGGTATATTAACATATTCTGCAACAAGTGCGGGTACACCACTTACTATGACTTTTGACGATCCCCTTTTACAGGCATTGTATGATGGTGGTGAGATATCTTCGTCTTTTAGTTCTATTGGTTTACTTAACACCGGACAAACAATTTCAATATCGTCACCAGCATATATAAAAGATGAGACGGCTTGTACTTTTAGTGGTGCAACGTTTGACTTAGAAATAACTGAAACAGGAAGTGGATCAACTGTAGACTTTGTTACTGGAACAACTTCAGGTACTGTAGTAACATACACCGCTAGTTGTTATAGTGATATTGATGGGAGTGTGATTGCAACACTTAGATCAAGAGGTTCTTATAATTCTGATGAAGAATTAATATATGATGTTACAGGTGCTACTGACGTAGTTATGGCTAACACAACAAGTTTACCTACAGATCCTTTAGCGTCGTTTTCAATTACTGGTACATCAAGTAATGGAACTTCAATAGATTATGATGTATCTATGGATAAAACTTCTAAAAATTACTTAACTAAAGTATTTGGTAGTTCAACACAAGATAAAGAGACTGAATTATTTGTAGAAGAAATTTATGGAAACGTATTAGAAGATTTAATAACTTCTAAAAAAGTAAGAGGTTTAGACACTACTTTTGTATCCATATCTGCCGATAGTGCAAATAATTTAAACGATTATAAAGAAAAATGGTTATCAGCTTATTCACCTTGGGTTTTATCAGAACTTAAAGGTACGGGTGCTGGTTCTACATTACAAAGACTTTTTAGATTTATTACAATATCTGATGGTAATGCTGCGAATGAGGATGTTAAATTTTCAATCATAAACATTAGACCAGATAATAGAACGTTTGATTTAGTAATTAGAAATTTTAACGATACAGATGATAATCCATCAGTTGTGGAGAAATTTTCTAACTTATCTATGGATAGTACTAGTAATGGTTATATAGCTAGAAAAATAGGTACTTCCGATGGTGAATATCCTTTGAGGAGTAAATATATAATGGTTGAATTGTATGATGAAAATGATCCAGATTTGAAAAATCATTTTCCAGCTGGGTTTGAGGGTGTGTTAAATAGAACATATATCGGTGATCGTACTGGAATGGCACCAAAAATAGAATATAAAACATCTTATAGTGAATTTACAACATCTAAGTTAAGAAAAACTTATTTAGGTTTAAGTTCTAATATTGGGGTTGATCAAGATTTCTTCGACTATAAGGGTATAAACGAAGTTAATAATGGGATATTTACTGGTAAAACCGATGGTTTCCATTTAGATGTTAACGCAACTAGCGGTACTATCGATGCGGGTGAAGATACATATGTACCAACACTACAAGTTGGGGTGTCAGCATTTACTACAGATAGTAGTTTAAGTGGTGGACCATATGATAAATTAGCAGCAAGAAAATTTACATTCGCACCATTCGGTGGTTATGATGGATGGGATGAGTATAGAACTCAAAGAACTAATGGTGATTCATATACCAAAACAGGTTCTAAAGGTTCTTTAGGGTTAAGTAGTGGTTTATTTTCTACACATGTAACTTCTGAAGAGGATGAGGGAATTACTTCTGATTATTACGCATTCTTAGATGGTATTTATACGTATAATAACCCAGAGGCGGTTAACATTAATGTATTCGCTTCACCAGGGTTAGATTTAGAAAATCAAATAGGTTTAGTAGAAAGTGCTGTAGATATGATTGAGGTTGATAGAGCGGATTCGCTTTATGTTATAACAACCCCAGATATCGGTGGAGATGTTGATTCTCCAGAACCATTAACGGTTGGTGAAGCTGTTGACTTAGTGGAAGATTCGGGAATCGATTCTAACTATTCAGCTACATACTGGCCATGGTTACAGATGAACGATACAGAAAATAATAAATACGTATGGTTACCACCTACTGTAGAAGTTATGAGAAACATTGCGTTAACAGATAACGTAGCGTTCCCTTGGTTCGCAGCAGCTGGTTTAAATAGAGGTACAACAAACGCAGTTAAGGCGAGAGTTAAACTTAGATTGGATGATAGAGATACTTTATATGAAGGAAGACTTAATCCAATGGCTACATTCTCAGATGTCGGTGTTGTAATCTTTGGTAACAAAACGTTACAAGTAAAAGAAACAGCTCTTAACAGAATTAATGTTAGAAGATTGTTGTTACAAGCTAGAAAACTTATCTCAGCGGTTTCAATCAGATTGTTATTCGAACAAAATGATGAGGTTGTAAGAAATCAGTTCTTAAGTTTAGTTAACCCAATTTTGGATAACATTAGAAAAGAAAGAGGTTTAACAGACTTTAGAGTAACGTTGGATGATACTCCAGAATCAATTGATAGAAATGAATTGAATGGTAGAGTATTTATTAAACCAACAAGATCGTTAGAATACATTAGTATTGAGTTTAACATCACTAACACTGGTGCTAACTTTGACGATATCTAAAATAAGAATAAATAAATGATAATTAAACCCACTATATGTGGGTTTTTTTATTTCCAAGAATATTTATATAAATATGAAAGTTAAACTTACCGAATCTCAATATAAACTATTAAAGGAATTTCAAAAAAGAGCCTACTCTTTTGACTGGGATGATAATATACTTATGATGCCAACAAGAATTCATTTAGATTATAGTGTTAACGGTTTAACTTGGGTACCAGTATCCGTATCAACGGAACAGTTTAGAAGTGTTAGACATAAGTTAGGGTCAGAATTTAGATATTTAAATGACGACATTTCACAATCATTTAAAGATTTTAAAGATTATGATGCTTTTTTAAGGGATGTTGAAGAAGCTATCTCATATAGAAGGTTTGGTCCTAGTTTTAATAAGTTTAAAGAAGCTTTAATTAGTGGTAGTGACTTCTCTATCATCACAGCCCGATCGAATCCCCCACGAGCGATTAAAGACGGTATAAAGTACATTATAAATAATTCTTTTAAATATGATGAACAAAAAGAGATGGAAAACAATTTAAAAGGGGTAACGATAGATGAATATCTTAATTTACAAGATTATCATCCTGTTTCATCTAAAGAGTTTGCGAATAAGTTTGGTTTAGAAACTAGTGGTACAAATCCAGAAGAAGGTAAAAAAATAGCGTTCGAAGATTTTGTGGATAGAGTTGTTGATACAGTTAGTTCATATCAAGATAATGATGAGTTTGAGGGTATCAGTATTGGGTTTAGTGATGATGACATCAGTAACGTTGAGGTAGTTGAAAAGTTAATAGAAGAAAAATTAAAACAGAAATATCCGGATATTAATTTCTTAGTGTATGATACCTCAGATCCAGACAACCCAAAAAAGAAGAGAATGATTATAAAGAAGTAACTTTTTGTAAATTACTTATATTTATATAAAAAGATAATAATAATAATAATAATAAAATATATTATGAAAATTAAGAAAAACGGAAAAGTTATAAATCTAACGGAGTCAGATTTAAGACGTATAGTAAAAAAAGTAATAAAAGAACAGGAAAGTGATTTAGAAATAAAAAGCGGTAACTTTGAAATTGCTGGTAACGATGGTAAAAAAAGAAAATTAACGATAAAAGGTGTTGAAAAAGTTAATAAAGAAACAAATAAAAAATATGTTGTATATTATGCTTATATGAATGGAAAACCTATTCCTGGATCAATTCACTCAAACGGTAAGATACCACCCAACACTTTAGTCAATATAGGTAAAAAAATAAGTGGATTTAAAAGTGCTAATAAGGGAAATTGGAACGAAAAAGTAAAAAAGGATTTATTCAGTAAGATTGGGGGAATACTTGATGTTGAGGTGTCATAATGATAGAACCTAAAATCAATTATTAAAGATAGTAAATAAAAAAGGGTAGACTAAATCTACCCTTTTTTCATAGTCTTTTTGTTTTTATTGATTACAACTTTGTCATATTAGTTATTTTTTCTCCCTCATAACCATATTCACAACCATATATTTTATTTAAATCACCATCAACATATCTATACTTATGAAGATTGTCGTTGATTGTGATTCCCATTATTTTTCCTTCATTGTTATAGTTAATGTCAATATTATCATATCTTTCTGAATTAGGGTATAGGATAGTTATTTTGTACATACCACCAGCTGGTGAATAATAATTGTCATAATATTCTTTGTCAATTCTAAGTATTGTTAAATCTTTAGATCGAACATCTAAATATTTCTGAATGAATTGTACGAAGTATTCTTTGTTTTGACTTGGATTATATACACCACCACTTAAACCAATGAAAGTTATATCTTCTTCTTGAACCAAATCTAATAAGGGTGTTACGTCCCCTGTTTCGATATATTTCACCAGTTCATTGGTCAAATTACGCTCATAAGTTTTTTTCATTACCCTTTTATGGGTTTCACTTCTTGTTTTACCATCCATATATTGAGCTGATACACCAATTGATAATCCGATTAAAATTCCGAGTATTAAAATTAAATTTTTCATAGTTTTTTGTTTTTATTAGTTGTTTTGTTTTTTAGTTGTCACAAATATAAGCCAAACTTTTCGATATCGCGCTATGTTTTGTAATAAATATTATTTTTTTTCTATTTTTTTATTAAAAATCCCCAAAAATAGGGTGTTTTACTAAGAAATTTCCTTCTTATTATAAATATAAACCAAATTTCCACAATCATATATGCGATATATTCCCCTATCATACATAATTTCTCTTTCAGTTTTTTTAATGTCAAATCCAGACTCAACCAATAAATTCTTACGATATTTAAATCTATGTTCCCTTTCATTATTAACAACATAAAAATAGTTTGGTGTTGAGTTGTGTGTCTTATTAAACCCCAATTGATTATATAGGTTACCTTGTGACCATCTTCTATCAGCGTAACTTATTAATTGGTTTGGGTTATAGTTTTTAATAAAATGTTTAAATAATTTACTAGCGCCACCGATAACAGAATGGTTAATTTTATTACAGAACCTTAATAACTCCCATTCATTTTTAACCCCATTCATTACAACCCTACCTTTACCGAATGTCATTATCGAAACCAGATCATCATTATAATATAAACCTAAATTAACTTTACTACCTATTGTACCTTGAATATGATTATCATTTAAGAACTTTGTCTTATCTTTAGTGTTAACTTCTTTTATTATACATTTTCTACCATATACTTTATTCTCAGTTAATTTAAATAAGTTTTTTAACCTACTTTTAACAATATCCTTATTATTAACCCATTCGTCTTCAAAGATATGTATTAGGTGTATCCCTTTAGACTCACACACATTAGTTTTATTTAAATGATAATCCTTGTCAACATATTTCTCACAATGCCAATATAACCCATTAAATTCTATACCAATATTAAAGTCAGGTATTAATATATCAATCTCCTTACCGTTAAGAATATCTCTATCACCCTTAATAAGATTTAACCCCAAAGATGATAAGAAATCTATAACTTCCTTTTCTTTAATGGATTTTAACTCACTTACGGTATTACATATAGTACAAGGGTTTATTTTATTTTTAAATCTATAAAATAATAGACTTCTATCTATATCATATTCTCCATCACAGTCATTACATTTAAGTTTAACATAATCACCAGAATCGTCAATAACATTTAACCCCTTATACTTTTCATTAAAATTAATTAGTTTGGAACTATGATTATTCTTACGAGAGTCATCCAATAATAATGTATTCGTAACACCGTACTTATTAAGGTTAGTTGATTTTCTTTTTTCTACAACACTATTTAGTTGGTTTGGGTTGGTAACACCTAACTTATCCTTAGTCTTTGATTTTATATATTCACTATCTTTAAATATATTAGTAACCCCATACCTTTCTAAGTTTGTCTGTTCTATTTTTTTCTTTATGTCCTTATCCCTTATTGGTGAACCACCATACTTTCTATTAAAGGTTTCTTTAACGTTGTTTTTATGTTCTTCGTGTTGGTTGGTACATTTTATTGAACAATAACTACCATACCCCTCTCTTAGACTTTTCTTAAACTTTAATTTTACCCCACAATTTTTACATATGGGAACCTCAGTTAAATTATTTATAAAGATATAAACTTTTTCTTTAAACGAAATATCCGAATTTAATTTTATATTATCACAATATTCATTGATTATTTGATAGATTTCATTATGATTTTTAATAATATACGATTCTCTGGTCTTTAAACCAGCTTTATTATTTTCTAAAAAAAACTTTTTATAATCCACTTTTTTTGGTTTTTAGATATTTATTACTAAAGGTAATGAAAAAATTTATCATATACAATAATAACTATAAAAAAAATTAAAAAATGGCGGATTTATTAATGCGAATGCCTGTTCCTTATGAACCATTAAGACAGAATAGGTTTATTTTAAGGTTTCCCGATGAACTGGGAATACAAGAATGGTGGGTATCAACAACAAGTCGACCAAAATATACTAGTAGTGAGGTGGAAATACCTTTCCTAAATACATCTACCTATGTGAT
>Ga0209631_10006387_pt1 | contig 12150 bp, 12 predicted proteins | sample COG_08_FD_184752 | JGI IMG/M metagenome (GOLD analysis project Ga0209631, IMG submission 184752) | Pelagic Microbial community sample from North Sea - COGITO 998_met_08 (SPAdes) (version 2) | ecosystem: Environmental > Aquatic > Marine > Neritic zone/Coastal water | place: Helgoland, sampling... | reverse complement strand
CTAATATCAACAAACAGAATGGTGAGTAATGGGTCAGCAGTAGCCATAGCTTTCACTCAGAGAGAACGGCATGTTCCTCCGAGATCATGCCATTTCCGGAAGACGCTTTGCAAGATCGATCATGGGCTTTCATTCCTGCCTTTTGTGCCCGTTGCCACAAAGACTGCCACAAAAACCCGTGCGTCTTTCATATCAACACACCTGTATATCTCTTCGAGGTCTTTCGTCGCTTCATTCGAGTGCATCCAAACAGTGAAGAAAGAGTTCTCCAGGAATAAATTTTTCTAGAAGCGACTAAAAAACTCCCACACGAGATCCACTGAGTGCACGCCCAACTTCCTTGTGCCAGGTACCATATGGCCCCAACCTTTCACCTCGTACAGCCAGACCTCACACCCTTCTACACCATTACCGTATCGATAGGCAGTTGTGTCTGCTGATACTTCAATGACCTCTTCTGTTGTGGTCTGATCGAGGTCCTTCCAAAATTCAATAATTGTCTTTTGATCTGGTGCTCCACCCCACCCGCCAAAGGGTCTCATACTGCCATCAACGGGAACAATTCGGTCATCCAACCCCGAAATTTGTAACACCGGCGTTGGTTTAATCGTGTCACGGTGTTCCCAGGTATAGCCACTCATCGTACCGATAATCGACCCGACGGCTTTAAACACCTCTGGGCGTTCAGCCGCAAGTGTGTAGCTCATGAACCCACCGTTTGAGACACCGCTGGCAAATGTTTTTTCAGGATCAAGGTCGTGAGTGTGCTGAAGATCCTTTGCAAGTGCTGTGAGAAAACCGACATCATCGACATCACTTATTTTCAAGCGAGCATTCCAGTGAGGAACATCACGTCTATCTGGTTTGCCTTGCGGATAAACTACAGCAAATCCATGTTTGTCCGCCACTCGACTCATTCCCATCTTGGCATACTTACGGGCATTACCATGGTACCCATGAAGAAAGAATACAAGTGGTGCATTCTCTGGAAGATTTTCTGGTAGGTGCAACACATACTGACGCTCAACACTATCGTGCCGAAAAACCTCAAACCCAGTCTCAGTGGCTGCCTCTTGTGCAAACACCGGACAAAATAAAATCGAGCATGATGCGATGATCCAAAACGGCACTTTATACTGACGATATTCCATATTGAAATCCATCTACCTTTCTCTATCTCACCAACAAGACAAAAGCTACACGTCTTGTTGGTTATTTTGTCGTACGCACAGCCTCCAGGAATTCACAAAGATGTTTGGCATTTTCTGCTGAATAAAAGACAAAGCCACCATGCCCTGCATCTTTGAGACGATAGACTGTCACCGGAAGATTATGTTTTTTATACGCTTCTTCAAGAGCATCGGTCTGATTCATTAACACGGTCGGATCTTTTCCTCCGTGAAAGACAAGCAGTGGCGCATCATCCGGTGTCACATGGAATTTTGCAGATGCCTGTTTTGCCTTCTCAAGCAGCGTATTTGCCGGGCCTCCCAACAGATTGTAAACAACTGAGCCTGGTTTATTCACTTTCCACGATTGCGTTCTACTTCTAAGTGGAAAATCTGTTGCTCCGTAGTAGTCAACAACAGCCTGCACGCGTGATGACTGTTCGCTGTTGCCTCCAACATTACCTTCGAGCTCTTCACTATCACCTGTAGTTCCAAGAAGTGCGACAAGATGCCCACCAGCACTCGCTCCAGCTGCAATGACACAGTCTGGGTTATATCCATATGTTTGTGCATTGGCCCGAAGCCAACGGATAGCCCCTTTACAGTCATGTAATTGAGCAGGCCATTTTGCGATATCGACCAATCGATAATTGATACTTGCAACCGTATAGCCAAAATTGGAAAGCCACTTCACAAAACAGTTTTGTTTTGAACCACCTTTCCAACCACCACCATGAACCCAGATAACCAGTGGTGAGCCCTCTGGTTTTTCCGGCAGATACAGATCAAGTAAAAGCGGCTTTCCGTCGACCTCTGCGTATTGCAGATTCTTCACCTGACTTCCTGCAAGCACCACTTCAGGAATTCCTTTTCCTGATGCTGGAATTTCCTGCTTGGTAAATTCATCAATCAGAGGCTCGGCCATGCAGGGAAGACCAAGGAAAAGGAAAATAATAAAAACTCGCATGCCAGAACCAACTTCAAAAAGACTATCTTGTTATTACTTTCAACTGCATTCAATCATCGCACTGGTTTGATCCCGTCAATTTTCAATTCTGAAAAACACCCAGAAGGATGGTATTATAGCTGAGTACTACTCTTCGTAAGATTGAACTCTCGGAGCATGTGTACTCAAGAAATCTGGAGAGAACATGTCAGTAACGATTGATCCACGATACCCTTCAATCGAAGACCTCCGTCAAAAAGCAAAACGTCGGATGCCGAAGTTTGCATTTGAATATCTCGAGGGTGGCTGTAACAGTGAGATTAATCTCGCTCGCAACACAGCTGAAATTCGTGAGGTTCGATTACAGCCAAAATATATTGGTGAATATGATGGTGCTGATCTATCCGTCGAACTCTTTGGCATAAAATATGATGCACCGTTCGGCATTGCTCCCATTGGCCTGCAGGGACTGATGTGGCCAAAGGCCTGTGAACTGCTTGCTGCAGCAGCACACGAACAAAATATTCCGTTCTGCCTATCCACTGTCAGTACGGCAAGCATTGAAAATGTTGCAAACATTACAGACGGTCGCGCATGGTTTCAGCTCTATCACCCAGCCGAAGAAGACCTGCGGGACAAACTCGTTGCACGCGCTGCAGATGCAGGGTTCCCAGTTCTTGTCCTCCTTGCTGATACACCAACATTTGGATATCGACCAAAGGAAATAAAAAACGGTCTATCGATTCCTCCACGGATGACGCTCAGCAATATTGTTCAAATGATGCAACGACCATCATGGTGCGCACACCAACTGATAGCTGGTAAACCAGAATTCGCATCTCTGAAACCATATATACCAAAGGGACTGAACATGAAGCACCTTGGCTTGTTCATGAATAAAACATTTCAAGGCAGGCTTACAGAAGACCGTATAAAAAAATTACGTGATCTCTGGAAGGGAAAACTCGTCGTCAAAGGTATTGTGACAGAAGAAGACGCCGAGAAGGTCTTATCGATTGGTGTCGACGGAATTATTTCATCAAATCACGGTGGTCGACAGCTTGATGCTGGTCAGTCAACGATCAGGCCAATGGCAAAACTTGCACGACAGTTTGGGGACAAAATGACCGTCATGCTCGATTCAGGCATTCGAAATGGATCAGATGTTGCATGCGTCCTGGCAAGCGGCGCACAGTTCACGTTCCTTGGTCGCACATTCATGTACGGCGTCGGCGCGATGGGAAAACAAGGTGGTGTCCAAGCAATTACGATTCTGAAACGACAACTTCAACAGGTCATGGAACAGGTTGCCTGCAAAACAGTGGCAGACTTTCCACACCATCTCCTCAGAGAATAGTCCTGCATCGAAACGCTGGCTCTTCAAGCATCGGCCGTGACACATTGGTGTGTATGGCTGCCACTCGCTGCATCAGGGAAGCGAAAGATTATTCTTTCAGCACCATATCGATGCACATGACGGCAGAAAAAATAATCTGACGAAGCGGATTATCCGCTGGCACTGAATCGTCAATCTCCAACACATAGTTGTCGGCACTCGTAAAAAGTTCCTTGCCGACACCAGACCATTTTTTTGTTACGTGGGCAAACTCTGTTCCATCATCGGCTACAAACCGAAAGTTCCATCCTGTCCACGAACCTTTTAAGTGACAGAGTTCTTTGCCAGCAGCACTCAATACAGTGAACGCACCGCCTAGAGAAAAAAGGTGCTGCTTAAACGATCCAATCTTTTCTTTCTGTTTATCCCGTACTTCAACAGTTGATAGAAAAAAAGAAAAGCCACGATGGACTGAACAGACAGGCTCACCAGATGGCGTAGTAATTTCAATTTCAAATGGAGTGAACCTCTTATATTCAGTAAAGCGAAATACTTTTGTCGCTATTCCAAGTCGTGGTTCACGACAATGCAGAACAACCTCCCCAGACTGCGGATCATAAATATCAAAATTATTTGCGGCTTTAAATAATCCAACATGCTCTTTCACAAGAAAAAGATTGTTGTTCAGTGCAGAATGCATTGGTTTCTCTTCATAACGTTTGTTTTGCGACCATCTGCATGGATTCAGTCGTTATCCAGTCAGATCTGGTGTGTTCCTCACTATTTTGTAACACGCGTGCTATTCGCCGTCCAAAACTGCCCGTTGTCATTTTTCAGGAAGAGGCGAAGTCTGGTATCGGTAAAAGGCGTTGCACTTTTCAACGTGAACTCATTCTTTCCCTCTTTTACGTTTGGAATACGTTCTGAGTGTTCCCAGCGGTCTGCAAATGTAAGTCCATCTTGCGCACCCCAATACACATCGAGTTCTGGAATCTTGCCGAGATGATCGATCCGGTACTCTATTTTCAGTCCTCCAGGAGTAACTTCCACTGACTGAACAGTCACTTCAGAGGGAATGTTTAAAAGTGACTCTTTATGCTCTGGTGCAAGATACGCGGGAAGGTCTTTGAGCTGGTTATCTTTTGCGAGATCAACGCCACCTGCAGAGAGTGGCTTATGAAAGCTAAGCCCTCCTGTTCGTAGAAAAAACCAACCATCGTCAGTCACTCCTCGATGCGTGTACGTCAGCCCTGTCTGCTTATCAACATCTCCACCCGACATGTGATCAAGCTGAAGCAATTGACCATCTTCCTGTACCACCCACCCTCGATATCGCATTTCACGAGGATACAGCCCTGTCCGCTGAACATGTGGTGGACCGGGCACTTCAACAAAGCTACCAACCCAAAGAGACTTGAGTGGCTTCCTTTTGTTGTACTTATTTCCCACGCCAAACAATCGCCACTCATTTTCATCAGCAAGATAAAAATAGCTGTAGTAGGTGTCATAGGTTTCTGACGGTACAACACGCAGGGCTAATACTTGTCGTTGACCTTGATGACCAGTGAGTGGATCCCAATCACGAATTTTGACACCTGTTCCTTCATGCCCAAACCCGCCGAACGTTGCATCACGATTACCGATTGCAAGAAGGTGAGAGAGTTGTTCAATCGGTGGTTCTTCCTGACCACGCCCATAAGACCAGAGTGAAAAATTAAACCCAGCATTGACCGTACCATCGGCCTGCCACGTTGGACCGTAATACCCAAATGGTGTTGTGATAGGTGCATAGAAACCAAGGTCACCAGGAACGGCATCCATCTCCATCACCCAGAGACGAACTGGCTTTTTTGCTTGAGAACTTGAAAACTTGGTATGTGCTGCTGATGGTCGCCATCGCTTCCTCATCACTGCAGCACCATCAAGACTCGGGCCGCTTAGTTTCATCCAATGAAAGCGAGTGCCCGCTGCTGCTTCCTCACACACAAGTCGCAGGCGATGCAGCCCAGGCTCAGTCACTTGAAATGGACATGTGAATGCCATGCCTGGTTCTTTTGCAGAATTCATGGAAAAAGATACTGACTTGTTATCCATCGTCAGCACAAATCTGCCACCGGAAGCCTCTGCTGTCATCCAAAGAGCGAGCGTTCCTGTACCGGCTTTCGGAGCAAACCATACCCATTCTGCCGCGTCACCAGCATCCCACTTCTCAATCCACGAGAACGACTTCCCACTATTTAAATTATCGAGATCCGGTATCTTTCCATCGCCGGCTAAGACGAGACCAAGCTTTGGGAAAAATGATTCGTTCGGTGTCAGATACAGCGCACTATCATGTGTCTTCTGAAGCATGCACAGGCTGTTGGGATCATCGCCACACGCCTGCCATGAAATAGGAACTCCGAGCTGCCCGTCACCAACCATCGGTGGTTTTTCCGCACATACGCTTCCAAACATGCCACACAGAAGCAGGCACGCTCCCCATTGAGTCCTATTGATCGTGAAAGCTGTGCTCATAACGAGTCCTTCCAGAGGAGGACATGGTAATTCACTAAGAAGTCACCCAAAAGAACCACCCAGACAGGATCGACCCAGACACCAAAACTATTCAGAGTCTATTGTCTTTATGAGTCCAAGAGAAGCACATGCTCAGAAAGAATGCTCAGCAGCCATAAATTAATGATACAAACACGTTATGGTTGCTGCCGGTGCATCTTCGGGAGAGAGCATTCCGGAGTGATGCATCGGAAGATTGAAAATGGTCAACAGATGCATGGCGAATAGTCACTGTTGAACAAAGGCATGAGGGTCGCCTCAGCTACATCAACCCTGGACGTTGATGTCACTCTATCAGCAATGACTTATCTTACCCAGACGAAGAGCATGACTGCTCTGACGAAGAAGGTCATCAATTTTTTTTCGCTGCGTCACTGGAAGAATCGCAGAAATAGAAGGAGATTCAACCTGATTTTTGGCACGAAAATTTCCGCCGCAGTGTTGACAGACAACGGATGTCGATTCCAGACTTTTTTCAATACGAACCGGGCGACCGCACACCGGGCACGTTTGTTGAATGTATGCTGTTTTCATTCTACTCCTCGGAGTTCGTCACCAGTTTCTTGACATCCAGCGGCCACAAGGTGCTGCTCTGCCAATCGCTTCCTCCTACTACCTGACTTTTGTTGGTGTAGTCGGAAGTCCTTCCGTTCTTCAGGAAAGCGAACGCGACCGTAAAGTTCTTGAATTTCTGCTATGGCTGCGACTGCTTCATATCGGTGGGGATCCATATTTTGCCTCCCTTTAAACTTAGCTTTCTTATTAAACCGCAAACAAATCAACTCCTTAACAGGCCTGCCATATCTTTTTACGAAAGGTTTTTCACCCCGAAGTGACGCATTAAACGTCACAAGGCGTAGTTACTACGTATTTCCTATTTTCTCCAAATGGTCTGGTACTGCAGCCACTGCTAAGGCTGATCGCAGGAGCACGAGTCTGTTGACACTATTATCTTCCAACGACTCAGACACTGCGTAGGCACGCTGGGTCACCATCCTCGTCTATCAACAAGCGATGTGGCTTCGTTTCTAGACACTGTAAGGATGTTGCCTACTATTTTTATATGGATTCAGACACTTTCCATTATCAGGATTCGATACAGCGAGGCTTCGTTCGTCGTGTCACGCCCAAGTCACACGAACATCGAACAGAAATAAAGCCAAAGCGATTAAAAAAAGAGACTGAAACGGTTTTAGTATTTGATCCAGACGGCATCTCTCAAAAAAAACTTCGCAACTTCCTTCGAAAAAAAGGATTTCAAGCGGTCTCCACTCAACGACCTGAGGGTGTCGAATTTCGCTTTAAGACATGGCCGAAACCTGATCTTCTGATCATCAGTGCACACCAGCACCTTCCTGTTGCTTTGAGAACATTCAATGCTTTCTCATGGAATCCTGCTCTTGCCAAATGCCCGGTGATTCTCATTGGTTCGAGTCGGCAAGAAGAACTTCTGACTAGCCATGCAAAAGTTGATCATCTCAGACAGGTGATTCTTTCACCTTTCAAAACAGAACTACTCGTACGTGTTATGAACTCTCTGATTTATCGCTAACGACAGGCAACCCTCCAAGGGCGGTTGACTCGGCGAATTCTGTGAAAATATAGCGTTTACAGAGAGATTTCCCATCTCGTACTTTTTGTACGTTCTGACCAATACGATTGTCGAATCAAAAGAAAAGCATGCCTAACTCTGCCAGGACTTACAGAGTTATGGATGAGAAACACTCCTGCTACCTCTTGGTCAGTCACGTTGGAACCAGAACATGATGACGTTCACGAGAAATACCCTTACTCCGTGTATCATCGCCAGCCTTGTAAGCACCTCACTTCTCGCTGGCGAACCTGCAGCCGTCATCGACAGCACGCTCATTGATTCCTATGCACAGAATGATGTACCGGCTCCAGTCACACTCATGCCACGTGCAGGTGTTCCTGATGAAGACGTATACCAATATCGTGCTGCCGCTCCCCAAGAAGCCGCCATTGAAGAAGGTGCCACTCGGTATCTTGAAACAGACTTTTTATTGAACCGAGGGATTGAAACCTACGGTTTCATTGACGTTGGTATTGGCGCCAATGCGTGGGGAGCAGATTGGAATGGTCCGATCACCTTTAATGATCGTGCCTGGCAGGGACAGATGAACCAGCTCTACCTCATCAATGAGCGGATTCTTAAGGAAGATCAGTTGAGCCTGGGTGGTCGAGTCGATCTGCTCTACGGCACTGACTTTCTTTACACTGTCGCTGGTGGGCTTGATACTGAATGGAATTCCAATCGCTACTACGGCCTGGCTATGCCACAGCTTTATGGCGAAGTTGGAAGCCAGGCACTGAATGTCAAGTTTGGACATTTCTATACCCTGATCGGTTATGAAGTTGTGCCGGCGATCGGCAACTTCTTCTACACGCATGCATACACCATGCAGTATGGTGAACCGTTTACTCACACCGGTGTACTCGCAACGTGGGTACCAAATGATCAACTCACAATTATTGGTGGTATTACCAATGGGTGGGATAACTGGGACGTTGGCTTGCCAACAAACCAGGCGAACCCTTTCCCTGGAAGTACAAGCAATGCATCGTTCTTGGGAGCTGTAACATTCTCAAGTTCAGATGGTTCGCAAGCCCTCACACTGGCCAACTCAAGTGGGAATGAGTTTACTGTGCCGAGTTTCGTAAACCCCGCCGGCGACTATGTTGGGAATCGAACGGTCACGAGTATCGTGTACTCCAATGAATTCACTGACAAGCTGACCTACGTTTATCAAAGTGACTTTGGTTACCAGGCATATGCTGGTGGAGATAGTCCCTTCTATTACGAAACACAAGGGCAGCAGCCAGGTTCTGCCTATTGGTATGGAGTGAACCAATACCTGTTCTACAATTTCACTGACTACCTTATTGGTGGACTTCGACTTGAGTGGTTTCGAGATAATAACGGCACCCGAGTACAATACGGCCTTCGTGATGGATCACCAGAAGCTACGGGGTTTGCTGGAAATTTCTGGGCCATGACATGGGGACTGAACTACCTTGTTGGTAACAATCTCGTCATCCGACCAGAGCTCCGATACGACTGGTTTAGTCAAGATCTGGGAAATGCTGCACAAGGCGTAGGATTACCATTCGGTAAAACTGCTGGTGGCCTGGGAACACAGAGTGATCAGTTCTATGGCGGCTGCGATATCATCTGGCAGTTTTAACTTGAGTTAAAACAAGCCTGACTACATCGCAGCACCTTCAGTATGGTCAGCGAGCTTGATGATCAGAAATCTTGAAGTTGTGAAAACCATGACACAAGAACATCAACGTCTTGAGACACTGGGCCGAGATAAGAATCAGGCCGAACAACAACAAGTGTTCCTTCATCAACTGCTAATGACGTAGCAAAGGCTCTCGCCTCTTCAGCAATCCTTCCGTCTGGCGTTGCTGCATCAATAGTCACCACATCTGATCCTGCTGCACGAATGACTCGCTCCCATAGTGTGTCAGGTATTGAACCACGACCAAGTCGAACAACCGTACAACCAGTTCCCGTAAACAGATCGTAGATTGATAAACCCTTATCACCCCATGAAACATCCGGGCAGCGTCGACCTATCCAACGGTCTGCTCCCGAGCGAGCAAGTGGTCCACCACAATATTCCACATCAACCTCAGAAAGCCGATTCACTGCCTCCTTACGTATTGGTGGTAGCCCAATGATATAGGGCAACACCCAACGACGAAAAAAACCAATAAGTGGATTCTGATTCATCATGATACGGAGCATCCGTCCGGAACCCTGAACAACTGCAGCCCCAACGGGATGACGCTCGTCTTGATATGTGGTGAGCAATGAACTCGTGGCTTGTCTCTTGATAACCATGGCAAGTTTCCAGGAAAGATTGACTGCGTCCTGAATACTTGTGTTCATGCCCTGCCCACCTGCCGGACTATGAATATGTGCTGCATCACCGGCAAGAATAACCCGACCATGACAATACTGATCGACCTGCCGCTCATTGATACGGAATTCTGAGAGCCACAGGGCTTTTTTTATCGTCCAATCAAGACCCGATCGTGATCGAAGGACGTGAAGCATATTCTCGCACGTTGGATCAATCCGAGGGCTTTCCAAATCAATTGGACCAGCATCAGCGATAACTCTCCAAACTTTATTTCCATAGGGAAAAAGTCCGAGTATCCCGGCTGAAGAAAGAAACATTCGAATGCGGTCCTCTGGCCCGGCTTCTGCCAACTCCAGATCAGCCAGAAGCCATCGGCGATCAATCGCAACACCTGGAAATTTTACACCAAGGCGTTTGCGTACAGTCGAGTGTGCTCCATCGGCACCAACAAGCCAGGCAAATTGGGAACATACACCATCAGAAAATTGCACTTCAACATGATCTGCACAGGATGAAAAATCCTTGACTGCTACTCCCCGTTCCACTTGTATACCCAAGCTCTCAAGTGCTTCATTGAGAATCGATTCTGTTTTGTTTTGAGGAATCAAAAGGCCATGTGGAAATCGTCCAGTATCCACACCAAAATCAATCTCTTGAAGAACGCTGCCATCAGCCTCGAACTGAATTCCAAAGACCGGCCTTCCTTGGGTGGTAAATTCTTCGACAGGAACAGATGCGTGGAGAACTTCGAGTGACCGACGCCAGAGAACTGCTGCTTTCGACAACTGTGATGGATTTGGTTCCGCATCAACAATGCGCACATCAATACCACGACGGGCCAGTTCGAGCGCGGCTACAAGACCAGTTGGCCCAGCTCCACACACAAGCACACTCATGGATGTCTCCATCAAAACCTCTGCAAATAGACGCTCGCTATGCAACAGGTACTATCCTATCTGAAGGGTAGCAAATACATGCATGACGTTCACACAATTAAAAATGGTCTTCTGAAAACAGGAACGAGTTGACGGAATCTGCTGTGAAGCATGAAATAAGATTCCAAAAATAAAGGATCTTTCCGAGAACACAAAGCAGGCGAAAGAAAATTGAGGAGTGCAGCATGAAGTCGAGTAGACGTTTATTTTTTCAGGCCGGTGCCGCTCTTGCAGCTGCTGGAATAACGCGGCATCATGCGAGAGCAGAAGGCACGCCACACGAGTGGCAAAACGGCCGCAGCCCGTGGCCGATGTGTCTTGATACCGCAACACTTGCAAAAGAATTACCACTCGACAAAAAAGTTGAAGTCGTTGCGGGCTCTTCTTTTGATGCACTCGAACCATGGGACAGGGAGCTCACGGCATACGAAAAAGCCGGCGAATCCCTCAAGGATCTTGGAAAGAGCATTCGCGACAAGGGTCTGTTTGTTCCGAGTGTCATTGGTCTGTGGGGAAGTCTTGGAAATACGAAAGAAGACTTTGAAACTCGGCTTGAAGAGCATCGCACCAGACTCCGCATGATTCGTGACATTGGTTCTGAGCATGTACAAATCATTCCTGATTTACAAAAACGAGAAACGTTTACCAAAGATATCGGTGCCTGGTGCTACCGGCGGATCAGTGAAATCGCACTGAATGACTATGGTCTTAAAACAGGGATCATTTTTCTCAACGCCGTCCCTCAGCTTAAAACACTTTCCGATGCTGTTGACGTCGGCATGATGTCCGGTTGGCCTGACGCAAAAGTGATTCCTGACACCTACCATAATTTTCACGGTGGCACTGAACCGAATGCTCTGCGGATGTTGAACCCAGATGCCATCGCTATTTTTCAGTTTGCAGACTCGCCAAAGGGTCTCGATCGTCAAGACACATGGTGCGATGAAAAACGAGTGCTGCCAGGTGATGGCATTCTTCCACTGGTTGAGCAACTGAAAATTCTTTTCGAGATTGGGTACACAGGATGTGTGTCTCTCGAACTATACAATCCTGCGTATCGCAAACGTGAGCCCAATGAATTCCTGTGGGAAGCTCATCAAAAGACTCTGGCTGTCATTGAACAGGCAGTGCCTCACCCCGGATAGTCATTGGCTCTGTGTTTTCGTAGCTCGTATTTTCGTATCAAGCTCATATTTTCGTATCATAAGAATACAAGGCGATTCTCAACAGAGACATCAGGCGATTGATCTATCTATCCTGGAAATTGATGCTCCCCCTTTTTTGCATCCTCGTAGACTTCACGAGTATCCATCGC
>Ga0209631_10006386_pt1 | contig 12150 bp, 9 predicted proteins | sample COG_08_FD_184752 | JGI IMG/M metagenome (GOLD analysis project Ga0209631, IMG submission 184752) | Pelagic Microbial community sample from North Sea - COGITO 998_met_08 (SPAdes) (version 2) | ecosystem: Environmental > Aquatic > Marine > Neritic zone/Coastal water | place: Helgoland, sampling... | reverse complement strand
CCATAATACGTTGTATCTTTAAACCTATTTGACAATTGGGGGCGACCGGTTTCGACATTTTAGAACGGAATCTTAAATCGCATGTAGAGCTTAGTACCTCTTTAAACTTCTAAATTGTATTAAGTGCCGACAATGGCCAAATGGCTTTTGCTTAATTGCTAAAAGCCCATCACCAGTAGACGTTTCTCATCGTTAGCTGATTGGTGTCATAAAAATGAGATAATTTATTATTCTGCTTCAGTTTAATAAGTGAAACCCTAGAAGATAGCTGTATATCTGTATGTTCTTGAACTGATATACAGTAAAACTAAATCAAGAAACTAAACATGTAGACGTTTACTTTTTCTCTACTTTGGACGGGAGTTCGAATCTCCCCGCCTCCACAATTTTGTTAATTATATCCTATCAGGATAGCTTGAAATTATTCCATCCACATTAAATTTTTTAATTTTATCAATTTCTGCTTTATTATTTACTGTCCATGTGAATACTTTAAAACAATTATTCTTAATTTTCTGAACATTTTTTTTATTTAACATTTTATAGTACGGATGAATTGCATAGGCATTTATTTTGTTAGCAAATTCTATAGCTTCATTAATAGTTTTTCTTCTGTCAACTAGTATTCCGATCGGAATAGTTGTATTCAACTGTCTTAGTTTTACTAATTCTTGCCATTTAAAACTAGAGACAATAAAAGAACTCTCTGGCCATTTCTTTTTTAAGGTAAAATCATAAAGCAAATCGGAGGTGGGCAATGCTGTGCCACTTCCTTTAAGTTCTATGTTTATAAAGAGAGGAGGCTTTACAGTTTCAAGAACTTTTTTAAGAGTTGGGATTGAGTATTTGTTCATAATTAAACACTCATTTAATTCTTCTAACGTTAATTCTTCAATCCTTTCTGATCTGCCGACTAAATTATTTAAGGTTTGATCGTGAAAAAGAACTAGTTCACCGCTTTTACATTTGAAAATATCGATTTCAACTCCATCTACGCCTAAAGCTATAGCTTTTTCAATAGATTCAATAGTATTCTCGGGTACATATCCACAAGCACCTCTATGTCCAATTTTAAGCATTAAAACTTACATTTTACTAGGCGCACTTATTCCAAGAATTGATAATCCATTCTTGAGTACAATTTGGGCTGCTTCACATAATTTTTTTCTAGCAAACGAAGTGTCAAGGTCATCATGATTTATAACTTTACGATTACCATAAAACTTATGATACCCAGCAGCAACTTCTTCTAAATATGTTGCTAACTTTCTAGGCTCTAAACTTTCAGAAATATCTTCCATTTTTTGGGGGAATTCAGATAATAATTTAATAAGAGAAATTTCGTCTTTTTCAATGAGTCTGCTAAGGTCAATTTTTGGATTTTCAGTTATTTCTTTTTCATATCTAGCAAGCAAATTGGATATTCTTGCATTAGCATACTGTAAATAATAAACTGGATTTTTTTCAGATTCATCTTTAGCTAAATCTAAATCAAAATCTAAATGACTATTTGCACCACGCATTATAAAAAAATATCTAATTACATCTGAGCTAAGCTCATCATTTAATTCATCTAAAGTTATAAAGTTTGCTTTGCGAGTTGACATTTTTACAATTTCACCTCCCTTTTTTATGGTAACAAACTGGTGTATAACTACTTTAATATGGTCTGTTCTCTTGCCTAGGCATTTGAGCCCAAGAATTACATCTGGATAGGTATCTATATGGTCAGCTCCAAATACATCAACAATTAAATCAAAACCTCTATCTACTTTGTCTGCGTGATAGGCAATATCAGGTAATCTGTATGTTGGTTCACCGGAACTTTTTACTAAAACCTTGTCTTCCTCTTTACCCATATCAGATGTTTTAAACCAAACAGCTCCATCTTTCTCATAAGAAAGATTCTTTTCTTTTAGAATAGATAACACGCTATCTATAGATCCATTTTTATAAAATGCACCTTCTTTAGAAAATACATCAAATTTGATACCAACCCTTTTTAACGATTTTGCGATATCTTTAAAAATTTCTTTTTCTGTAAAAGTTCTAAAAAGAGCATTATCCACAGTTAGCTCTTTACCGTGTTTTTCGATAATTAAAGCAGCTATTTCATCAAGGTATTCACCAACATACCCATTTTTTGGCTCTTTATATTCTACCCCAACTTGGGATGCATATTTTGCATAACATGATTCTGCTAATACACGCATTTGTTTGCCTGCGTCGTTGTAGTAATATTCTCTAGTTACATCATATCCTTTCCAAGTTAGTATATTGGATATCATATCTCCTAATATTGCTTGTCTTCCATGTCCTACAGTTAATGGTCCTGTTGGATTACAGCTTACAAATTCCACATTTGCTTTTTGATTAAGTTTTTTATGTTTGCCGAATAATTTCTTTTCTGTAAGAATTTGGCCAAGAACTTTAATATAATATTTATTTGTTATATGAAAATTAACAAAACCAGGTTTCGAAGCGCTTAAATCAAAAACCTTTTTATTGTTGTTACTATGATTAGCAATTTCTTCAGCTATTTCTAAAGGAGATTTTTTTAATAGCTTTGTAAGTTTCAATGCTACGTTAGAACTATAATCACCAAACCCTTTTTGGGTACTTTGATTAATGCTCCAATCATCAAAATCAATTTTATTTTTATCCAAATACTCTTGAATGAAATTTTCCATCAATTCATTTAATTTCATACTTTAACTACCTTTGCATCAAACCAAATTCTCTCAAGGTCATAATATTCGCGCGTTTCATTTAAAAAAATATGTACAACGATGTCAACATAATCTAAAATGATCCAAGTTCCATTTTCATAGCCTTCTGTCTTCCAGGGATGTTCATCAATATTATCTTTGATATTATCTGCTATAGCTTTTACTTGTATTAAGTTTGAAGCAGAACATATTACAAAATATTCAGATAAAGAGGTGATACTTGACACGTCCATGGCTACAATATTTTCAGCTTTTTTATCGTCAGAAAGTGTAACAATTTTTTTAAGTAATTTCTTTGCGCTCATTGATTCAAGTTTAGAAACTCTTGGTAGTCTTTCCCAATAATTATTTGAATATCTTCGTCAGGATTGGTTCTGGCATCAAATTCAACATTTCCAGCATTAATATTGGTACCCAAAATGGTTAATAGGTTTTCAATGTTAGGGTTGTCTTTGCTTAAAATGACAATAGTTGTCATTGAGTAATCAAAATGATCTGCATTTTCTATCCTAGTTACCTGAAGGCCATATCTATTTGTCAAAATATTTCCATATGCATTTCCAACTCCACTGACTCCACATCCGTTAAGAACAGCAACTTGGAGAGTTTGTGACGAATAGTTTTCAAAGAGCTTAACTTTACTGCTTTCATTAACTAAAGAAGTTGAAGTATTGATTGGCTTTGAAGATAAATTTTGGTTAAGAAATAAGTTGAATGACCATGCAAATATAAAAATTATAACTAGTAATAATCCTATGATGAAATTAAGCAAATAACTCAAGATTCAAGCTCCTCTAGCTGATCTGCTGTATTTACCCCTATTACTTCATCTGAATTTTGAATTTTAATAGCCTTAATTTTCATGCTAGATTCTTGAGCTAGTCCAATCGCGTCTGTCAGATAGTATTCCTTAGAAGCATTATTTGTTTTAATGTTGTTTAATATTTCAAAAATTTCTGCAACTTTAAAAATGTATATACCAGGATTCCATTCTTTGATTGTTTTCTCATGATCATTACAATCTTTTTCTTCAACTATTTTTAAAAGATTTCCATTTTTATCTCTAATAATTCGGCCATATCCTGTTGGATTATCAATTTCTGCAGTAATTAAAGTTAGGTCACGATTATTGATAATATGGTCATCAATAATTGGTTGAAGGGTTGATGCTTTGATATTTGGAACATCACCGTATAAGATTAATATATGTCCACCTTTATTTTTTAATAGTTCTTCGCTTTGCAGAACAGCATGTCCTGTACCCAGCTGTTCATTTTGAGTAACATATTTTAGATTACTTCTTGTGTTTGTATGTGAAATAATCTGTTCTTTTTTAAATCCAACTACCAGTATTGTTTCAACTGGGTTTAAAAGTTCGCTCTCATTTAATACATAATCTATAAGTGGAGAGCCCTTTAACTTGTGAAGTACTTTAGGCAAATCAGAGCTCATTCTAGTTCCCTTACCCGCTGCTAAAACCACTATTCTTAATTCATTATTCATGAAGTACCTTTCCTAAATATGGAATATTTCGCTTTTCAATAATGCCTCCACCAATACATAAACCAGATTTATTATATAATACAATAGATTGACCTTTGGTAATTGCCTTTATTTTTTTATCGAATTTAATATAACATTGATTGTTTTTTAATGATATTATTTGACATGGTTTATCGTCATCTCTATATCGAATTTTTGCATAGCATTTCATAGGTAGCCTATCTTCAATATTTTCATTCATGAAGATGTTTGATGCGATAAGTTCATCAGAAAATAAAGCAGGGTGTTCTCCTCCTTGTGCAACATATACAATATTTTTTTTTATATCTTTCTTTACAACATACCAAGGCATATCAAATGCTGATTTTTTTGCTCCTATCCCCAAACCTTTCCTTTGGCCAACTGTAAAGAACATATGTCCATCATGATTTCCCATTAGTTCGCCATCAAGAGATATAATGTCACCTTTTTTCTTGTCAATAAATTGCTCAACAAATTTATTATATTTTCTATCACCAATAAAACATATCCCGGTACTATCTTTCTTTTTTGCATTAACCAGTTTATTATTTTTTGCTATCTCTCTAACTTCATTTTTATAAAGACTCCCCAATGGAAATTCAATATTTTTTAAGATATCAGTAGTTAATTGATATAAGAAGTATGATTGATCTTTAGATTTATCTTTTGCCTTACCAATAAAACACTTTTCATTTTTAATTAATACATTGGCGTAATGTCCTGATGCAATTTTTTTAGCTCCAATTTTTTTAGCATATTTTTGAAAGACATCAAATTTAATTTCTTTATTACATAGCACATCTGGATTTGGAGTTAATCCTAGCTTATGATCTTTAAGAAACTGACCGAAAACCCTCTCTTTATATTCTTTGGTATAATTAATTTTTGTAAGTGGTATATTTAGAGCAGCGCATACGCTTGATGCGTCTGCATAGTCGTCTTCAGCGTTACAAATAGCATTTTTATCATCCCAATTTTTCATAAAAATTCCATGAACATCATACCCCCTTTGCTTAAGGAGAAGCGCTGCAACAGAGCTGTCAACTCCTCCACTTATACCTAATACTATTTTTTCTTTTTTCATTTGATATGCATTATTATCTTTTTAGATAAATTTATGACTTCAAAACATTCACACAAAGCTATTGTTTTTGGTTCAATTAGTATTGACAAGATTATTAATAAGCATGGTTCATTTCCAGATATTTTAGGGGGTTCAGCAGCTTATGCTCTTTTAGCAAATGAATCAAATACATGTGAACTCGTAGGAGTTGTTGGTGATGATTTTCCAAATAGCCACTTCCAACTTCTATCAAATAATTCTTTATCTACTGAATCATTGACCCAATCCAAGGGTAGCACATTTTGTTGGGGAGGAAAATATAAAGACGACTTTTCATCTAGAGAAACATTGTATGTAGATCCAGGGGTGTCAGAAGCCTATTTTCCTGAACTTTCTAATGAATCTAAAAATTACCCTTTCTTAATGTTGGGTAATACTGCTCCTCACTTACAAATTGAATTGTTGAATCAAATGAACAATAAACCATATGTTTTGTTAGACACTTTTAAGCTATATATAGATATCGCCAATGATGAATTAAAAGAGTTAATTAAGCGCGTTGACTTGTTCTGTATAAATTATAATGAAGCAATTGCGTTAACAGGTTTAGACGGTAAAAATATTCATGAAATGGCTAAAGCTATATTAGAGCTTGGGCCAAAAAGCTTAATAATCAAAGATGGAGAAAAAGGTTCATCGTATTTTGATTGCGACGATAATGTATTTGAAATAAAAGCATATCCATTAAAAGAAGTTATTGATACTACTGGTGCAGGAGATGCATATCTCGGAGGAATCTTGATGGGTAAACTAAAAGGAATGCATATTTTTGAAGCAATAAAGGTTGGCGCAGTAATGGCATCTTTTTGTATAGAGGGTGTAGGCGTAGAAGGCTTATTAAATGTTTCAAAAAAAGAATTTGAAGATAGATTGGACTGGATGAATTCCAACCATACTCCTTGAAAACTCATTATAAAAATACTAACTTCCAAAATCATATAATAGGAGAACAAAACATGAATCATTTTAGAAATTTTTTTGCCACTGTAATTTTATTTTCAACACTCTTCGCTGGACAAGATTTAACTTCTGCTAAAATTAGAATAAATGAAAATGATTTAAAAGGCGCAGAAAGTTTTCTTCTTAAAGCTCTTGACCACCCTAAAGATAAATGGGAAGCTGCCTTTCATTTAGGCGACAAGGTATATCCAAATCAAAAGGAGTGGGGGTTAGTTAAAAAATATATGGACATAGCTTTAACTTCCCCAAAAAGCTTAAAAATTAGACCTTCAAAAAATGATAGAAAAGTTGCAATGAATACTGCTGTCGAAAATTCCTTAATAAATTCATATAATATTATCTATCAGGATGCCTCTGGATACTTATCTAAATTAAATTCTTTTCAAACAGAGAAAGAAAGATTTGAATTGATAAACGAAGCAATCAACTTGTGTATTGTTGGTATTAATTTAAGTTCCAATCAACCAGGATTGTACGCATTGGCATCCATTTACTCATCAGTGAAAGGTGATAAGGAAGCTACAAATAAATATATAAACCAGGCATTGGCAATTACAGACTTAACAAAGGAAACTAAAATTGCAATATTAATGAGCGGTGGACAAAGCTTTGTAAGGATAGGAGAGTTTAATGAGGCGCTAAACTTTTATAATCAAGCGCTTAAAATTAATCCCAAAGAACCTTCCGTTCTAGAAAGTTTGGGGTCCTTGTACTTAGCACAAAGCAAGTATGATTTAGCTTTACAGTATTTAAACGAGGCACTCGACATTTCCACAGATGATAAAAAGAGAGTAGATTTATTTTTTAACAGAGGGTTAGTTTATTTAAAAATGAAGAATTTTGACGAAGCAGAGTATAATTTTGAAGAAGCATATTTTTTAGCCCCTGAAGATTTGGAAGCATTGCTTGGACTAGCCCAGGCACTAGAAGAAGCCGAAAGATGGAGAAAAGCTAGAAATTACTACATGGAGTTAATTGACCAAAATCCTAATGATCCACAATATTATTATGGAGTATATAGAACTTTTTTTGGCGAAGGTAGACTTGAAGATGCTCAAGAATATCTTAATAAAGCAACTGCGTTAAAATCAAATTAATATAGAATAATACCAAGATTTTCTTGGTAGAAACTTTTTACTGATTTTTCAAGAATAACAGCTAATGCTCTATATGCATTAGCATTATCTCTAAATCCAGCATAAAAATAATAGTAATATGTTAACTTTAATAAGTAATTGCTTCATTTCCATTTTGTGTTCCTCTTTTATCTGCGCCCGAAATAAATGAACCATTTTTTCGTTGAATGCCATGTGTTCTTGCTAGATAAAAATTACCTGGCAAGTTTTTGTCATTGTAAAATGCATGATTTAACATTTTTAATTCATCAATTTTATTTTGATCTAACGCGCCTTTTTCGTAAAAAATAAAATCAGGCAACCACTGTGAATGGGTTCTTGGAGTATCAATAGCTTCTTGTATATTTAAGTCATGATCTAATACGCTGATAATGATTTGTAATACAGCTGTGATTATGCGAGATCCACCTGCAGCCCCAACCGTTAGTATTGATTGACCATTCTTATCTATTACTAAAGTAGGAGACATAGAGCTTAACGGACGCTTATAAGGTTGAATAGCATTTGCTTCTCCACCAATTAATCCAAATGCATTGGGAACATTGGGTTTTGCTGAGAAATCATCCATTTCATTATTCAATAAAAAACCAGCATTATCTACAATTTTTTTATTCCCATAACTAAAATTTATAGTAGTGGTAATACCAGCAGTATTCCCATCTTTGTCCATAACAGAGTAATGAGTTGTTTCTACGCTTTCATTTTTGGTTGTTCCAGCAGCAATGCTAGTGCTTGGTGTTGCTTTTTCAAGCGAGATTAGACCTAATCTCTCTAATGCATAATCTTTTGAGGTAAGCATATTAATTGGATTACTCCAAAAGTCAGGATCTCCTAAATGTACAGCTCTATCAGCATATGCTAATCTTTGAATTTCTGTTAATAGGTGAACAAATTCTGTTGAATTTCGTTCCATATTTTGTATATCAAAGTTTTCTAACATGTTAAGCATTTGAATTAATAGTACTCCACCAGAACTCGGTGGACCCATAGAAACAATAGTATAATCTTTATATGAACCCACTACAGGTTTTCTATAAACTGAATCATAATCTTTTAAATCTTGATAAGACATTAACCCATTATTTAATTTCATTTCATCAACAATATACTGAGCTGTTTTACCTTCATAAAAACCCTTATTACCATTTTTTGCTATTCTACGTAGAGTATTTGCTAAATCTTTTTGAATAAAGATGTCTCCAGTTTTCCATTCGTCTATTTCATTTAACATTATTTCGTAGTCTTTAAAGTTTAATTCTCCATTTTTAAATTTGTTTTCTAAATCAGTTATAACATTATCTTTATTTTTGATGAATATTTCTTTTGAGCCTGCATCTTTGATAAAATGATTTTTATTAGTATCAAATCCACGAGCAGCTGTTGGTTCAATAGCAAAGCCATCATCTGCCAGATCAATAGCAGGTTGAAGTAGCTCATTTAAAGTAAATTTTCCAGAACCATAATCGTTAAAAATTTTAATTAATCCATTAACTGTACCTGGAACTCCAGATGATATATGGGAGAACAGTGCAAGGTCGCGAACATAGTTACCATCTTTATCTAAGAACATATTTTCAAAAGAGAGTTTTGGAGCTTTTTCGCGGAAATCTAAGCTTATTAATTCTCCTTCAGCTGTTCGAGCAACCAAAAATCCTCCACCTCCCAAGTTTCCATTTGAGGGGGAGGTAACAGCAAGAGCAAAACCAGTAGCAACAATTGCATCAAAGGCATTTCCGCCATTCTTTAAAATATCAATTCCTACTTGTGAAGCTATCCTTGAAGTAGAAGAAACCGCACCATTAGTATCCTTTTTTGGTTGGCCACAACCATGGATGAACATGGTCAAAAAAAGTATAATGTTTATGATAGATTTTTTACGCATTTTGTATTCTTAAAAGATAATAAAAAGCCCCTACAAAAAGTAGAGGCTTTTTATTTAATTGATTAAATATAAGCTTTTAAAGACTCATATCTAAACGTGAGTATACATAACGTCCACTAAATCCAAAAGGACTGTATCCAGAGTGTTGGAAAATTCCGTTAAAACTATTTATTTTAATAGTTTTATCAGGATATTGATCCAGTAGGTTATTAACACCGAATGACATTCTAAGTTGACTATTTACCTGGAATGAATATTCCATATCAACTGTCCATTGAGCGCTAAGCACCTGCTCTCTTTCTACAGTGCCTGCTGGTATTGTAACCTGACCCCAACGATTCAGTTTTGCCATAAACGTTGAAGTTGGTTTTTGTAGCATAGCAGAGAATTGGAAGTTTTCTTTTGGTGATGAACTTTCATATCTCACTGTATTTTGTCTTCCAAGAAGTTCATTATCAGTGTAGTCTATAAGACTTTCAGGAACATCAAGCTCACCTTTATTTGTAACTTCAGTGTCATTGAAATTCATCGCTGCTTTTAAAGTTAATGAACCCATAGCAACATCTTGTCTCATAGAGGCAACAATATCAAGTCCTTTTGTTTCAGTATCAATACCATTAAAGAAGTATCTACCTGCAGCAGCTGGAACACCTCTAGCTGCAAAAAAGTCAACCATTGAAGTAGTTCCTGACTTATTTTTGAAAGTTTCACTCATACTAATACGATCATCTACGTTAATTTGATATCCATCAACAGAAACAGAAAATTGATCATCTTTGTATGTTAAACCAGCAGACACGTTGGTTGAAGTTTCAGGCTCAAGATCTTTTGATCCTAAAGATCTTGCTGCTTCAGTATCTACAGGGAAAGTACCTACTTCTAGCGGTACACCATCAATAAAGTTTGTAGCTATTGATGAGAAATAAGCTTCTTGAAGAGCAGGAGCTCTAAATCCAGTACTAAATGAACTTCTAGCAGCTACACCTTCCATGATTTCATATCTCATAGCAACTTTACCATTAGTTGTTGTACCAAAGTCACTGTAATTTTCAGTTCTTAGTGCTACATCTAATAATAAATCTTCTCTTACTTTACCACTCATTTCAGCATATACACTAACAGCTTCTCTGTCTCGATCTTGCTCATTAGAAGGTGCTAATCCAGGTAAACATTGACAACCAACAGCAGCGGAAGCGCCAGCATTTGGACCATCTAATACATCATATCCATAATCTGTATAACCAGCTTCTTCACCAGCTTCAATTGTGTAGTTTTCCATTCTCATTTCTGCACCAAATGCTAAATCAACAGGGCCAACAAATCCTGCCATGTCTCTTTGAGTACTTATATCAAAATTTATTGTAGTTTGGCTGTAACCAAGTGTACCTAAATCAAATTCAGATTGTTGGTTTGGACCAGTACCTGCAGTTGCATTGTGACTATTAACCATACCCCAAGCAAATTCATTGCTACCAGTATTTACACTTAGATCATAAGCCATACCATTATTCATAAGGCCTTTCATACCAACAGCTAAAGAAGTGTCAGTTAATTCAGGACTTATAAGTGGTAAGAAACCGTCTGGATACCAAGCTCGAAGAGTTCTATTGTCTTGCGCTCTTCTATAATAACAACCACTTTCACCATCTCTAGTATTCATACCACCAAATGCATAAACAGTACCTCTTTCCATAGGGAAGCTACCATTGAACATTAAACTTACTTGTTCAAATTCACCCCCACCTATACGATGATTTTCTCTATCAAAGGCACGTTCTTGTTCATCCATTCCAGCAAAATACTGTCTTCTTGGATCTAGACCCGCACGATTTGTGCGGCCACCATCACGAATTTGACCACTAACATAAAGGTTTCCACCTAATACATTTAGCCCAGTTCCTCCATGAAGAATAAGGTTTTTACCATCTGTTTTTAAAACTTTTTCAACACCCGGACGAGCCCAGCCTCTATCAGCTGTGTATGGTTGGTAACCAGTACCATCATTTTCGTTAACATCCCATCCATATGTTGTATCATCTTGACCATCAATAAGGCCTTCACCGGCATTATATCCTCTTTCAAAATATGACAAATTTTGTCCAAAAGTCACACTAACGTCTGTTCCGCCGGTTTCTTTTAATACAAGATTAATAACTCCTGCTACTGCATCAGAACCATATTGAGCTGCTGCACCGTCGCGAAGCACTTCAATTTTTTCAATTGCACTAGCTGGAATTGCATTTAAATCAACCTGTGTTGAACCACGACCAACAGAACCATTTACGTGGACTAAAGCACCTTGGTGACGTCTTTTACCATTTACTAGTACTAGAGTCTGATTAGGGGCCATCCCTCTTAAAGTTGCAGGTCTCATATGATCAGAACCATCAGTAATATAACTTTTTGGTGAATTATATGATGGTACAAGCGCTTGCAACAAGTCATTGGTTTCTGTGAAACCAGATGCACGAATTTCAAGCTCAGTGATAACTTCTACAGGAACAGATTGTTCATCAACATTTCTAGAAAATCTTGATCCTAATACTGAAACAGAGTTACCAGATACTGCACTTGATGCTAATGCAAAATTAGCAGTTGCAGCACCATCTACATTTACAGAAACACTGGCAGATTCATATCCGATGTATGAAGCAGTAACCAAATATGTTCCACTTCCAACACTGTCGACTGAATAAGAACCGTCAGCTCCTGTTGCAGCACCAGATGATGTACCTTCAACCGTTACATTTGCACCAAATAGGGCATTCCCATTCTCATCAGAAACTGTACCTGATA
>Ga0209631_10006385_pt1 | contig 12151 bp, 6 predicted proteins | sample COG_08_FD_184752 | JGI IMG/M metagenome (GOLD analysis project Ga0209631, IMG submission 184752) | Pelagic Microbial community sample from North Sea - COGITO 998_met_08 (SPAdes) (version 2) | ecosystem: Environmental > Aquatic > Marine > Neritic zone/Coastal water | place: Helgoland, sampling... | reverse complement strand
CCAGGCCTATAATCGTGCCACCCAATCGACCCCAACGCAGGACGCTACCTTGGATTTTTTCGGCAAACGACTCTCAGGGCCCTTTACCATTCCTTCCGGAATCGTAACCACCGCCACTTCGATCATTCAGCACTTTTTCGACGAGGTGCCGGAAGTTGGCGTTATGACCACCAAGAGCATCGGGCCGGATCCAAGACAAGGCAATCGAGAACCCATATTAAGTCAGTACGCCCCCGGCAACTTTGTGAACGCGGTCGGGCTCACCAATCCCGGCATGCGTGCCAGCGCCGAATTACTGGCAACTTTATCGATCCCGGAAGATCGCTTTTTGCTGACCTCGATCTTCGGCGGCAGCCTGGAAGAGTATGTTGCTGTCGCCCAGTGCCTTGCGCCCTTCTCCGACGGCTTAGAGCTCAACCTATCTTGCCCCCACGCCAAAGGTTTTGGGATGGCCATGGGCCAAGATCCGGAACTCGTCTTCGAAATCATTAAAGCTGTCAAAGCGGCGGTCGATATTCCCGTCATCCCCAAACTCACACCGAACACCGACCGCTTCACGGATATTGTGCGCGCGGCCTGTGATGCGGGCGCCGATGCGCTTTGCGCCGTCAACACGGTTGGGCCAGGCTATACCAGCGCCTATGGTCACGCGGTTTTAAGCAATGGCGCCGGCGGCATGTCGGGCAAAGGCATCCTGCCCATCGCCTTAAAATGTGTACGCGACATTCGGGCAGTCTGCGATCTACCAATCATCGGCTGCGGCGGCGTGAGCTCATCACACGACGTCCTTGCGATGCAGGATGCTGGTGCGTCGATCATCGGTGTGGGCTCGGCGCTGACGGGCATGACCACCGCTGATATCAAAGCTTATTTCAAAGTGCTCGCAAGCCCTGAGCCTATGGTCGCCAACACGGCCGAAAGTAAAATTCGATATGATCTTGATATGGCGTTCAAGCCGGTAACCCTCATCGAGAATCAAAAGGTTTGCGATGACATCGTGCTTTTAACCTTCGCAGAGGATTTCCAAATCCAGCCGGGTGAGTTTGTCTTTCTTTGGGTCCCAGGCGCAGGCGAAAAACCATTTTCAGTCTTGTGTGACAAACCATTGCAACTTGTGGCCATCAATGTGGGTGAATTTACTGAGGCCTTGATGGACCTTGAACCGGGTCAAGAGACCTACCTTCGCGGGCCTTATGGTCAGGCCGTCGAGCCCTCAGCCCACCAAAAAGTCATCGCCGTTGCTGGCGGCACGGGTCTGGCTGCGGTTTATCAACTCGCGCGCGATAACCCGGGCTCGGAGGTTTTCACTGGGGCCCGAACCGCCGAACGCTTGTATTACCTTAACGAATGCCGCGATATTGCCTCGGTTCACGTTGCGACCGATGACGGCAGCGCTGGCTTTTCAGGCCGGGTAACGGAACTGCTAGAGGCATACCTTTCGACCTTATCCAGCGAGGCACTTAAAGATCTGGTTTTTTACAATTGCGGGCCTGAGCCCATGGTTCACGCAGCCGTTGCCGTGCAAACTCGCTACGCGCAACCCCACCAGATTTTCAGCGCCATCGACTACTTAACCAAATGCGGCGTCGGGATCTGTGGCGCCTGCGCAACCCCTGATGGCAAAAGATTGTGTGTAGACGGACCTTTTTTGAATCCCCCAAAAACTGCCTCGACCTCATGACCCAACGGGCAGCTGTTAGGACGCCTGCAGGTCGGTCTTCTAATCACGATGGCGGGCTAGCGTAACTTGCCGCAAAGCCTGCCCAGTTTTACCCTTGCCGCGACAAGCATTACGGCATTGTTTACTTGGCTCGTGGTCGGTCTGTTTGTATTGGACGCCGGTTTACATGGGCTTTTGCTCACCGCACTGATGAGTCTCACCGGCCTTGGATTGTGGTTGGGCGTGCCCTATCACACGCTCCGAAAATTCGTTTTTGACGGATTAGCCGCGTCCATGCCGGCGCTCATCATTTTCATCTTGATCGGGGTCGTCATCGCCGCGTTGATTCAGTCCGGAACCGTTGGAACCTTGGTTTACTATGGCTTACAACTGCTCCGCCCCGAGCTGTTTTTACCCGGAGGACTGTTGCTGTGCAGCTTTATGTCGTTCGCGACAGGCACCTCTTGGGGTACCGTTGCAACCTGCGGCATCGTTTTAATGAGTGTTGGTGAATCCCTAGGCTTCCCGCTGCCACTGATCGCGGGCATGGTGATCGCGGGCGCCAGTTTTGGCGACAAAATGTCCCCGATATCGGACACCACGAATTTAGCGGCGATGTCCGCCGGCACAGACCTCTATCGACATATTCACGCGATGAGCCTTTCGACCGGGCCCAGCTATCTGGTCGTGCTCGTCATTTTTTCAGTCCTTGGCAGCACCTATGGCGCGGTTCCCGCCGAGCAGACAGCAGCAGCGGCTCTGCTTGCCGCGCTCGATGCGACCTTTACCATTGACTGGGTCACCCTGATACCCATTGCGCTCATGTTGATCCTGGGCTGGCGGCGGGTGCCCCCCGAAGCGGTGTTGATTGCGGCGTCGTTTTCCGCACTGATCATCGCCTGGGGTCTTCAAGACGCGTCGATCGCGGGGCTGTTAACCAGCCTTTATACTGGAGTGTCGCAAACAACCGGTGCGCCAATTCTGGACACCCTAATTAATCGTGGCGGCATCGGCGCCATGGCTTGGACCTTGACCCTTGCGATCCTTGCCATTGCGATGGGCGCTTTGCTGAGCCAATTGAACTTGTTAAAGGCCCTGCTTACACCCATTGCTCAGCGCATCCAACGGCCCGCGCAGTTACTGACAGTATCAACCACCGCGGCCGCGGCCAGTAATGCCGCTTTAACTGAGCCTTATGCCGCGATCATCCTAAACGGCCAAGTCTTTCAGGACGTGTATGATCGGCAAAATATCGATCGGGCAATGCTGTCGCGAACCCTCGAGGAAGGCAGCACACTGACCGCCGCCCTCATCCCTTGGACCACTACCGCCATTTTTTACAGCGCCATTCTTGGCGTCAGCACCTTAGATTATGCGCCGCTTGCGCTGCTCAACTGGATGAACCCCCTGATTGGCATTGCCATGGCTTGGCTGGGCCTAGGCTATCTGACATCAAAGGTGAATGCCGCGAACACCGAATGACCCGCTGACTCATGATATGCTTTGTTGATCACCAGGTTGAAAGCATGGAGTCCCCATCATGGCAAATCCCCAGCAAGCCGGACTTGATCCGGAGACGAAAGCGGCGCTACGAGAAAAATACCTGCTCGAGCGCGACAAACGTTTGCGTGCCGATGGCAATGATCAATATGTCGAGATCCGGCATAACTTCGATCAGTTCTTAACCGACCCCCATACGCCGATAACCGAACGAGCAAGCGTTACCGATCATGTGACCTTCACTTTTATCGGCGGCGGATTTGCTGGTTTGGTAACCGGCGCACGACTCAAGGAACAAGGGATAACGGATGTTCGGATCGTTGAGAAAGGAGGCGACTTTGGCGGTACTTGGTACTGGAATCGATACCCTGGTGCCCAGTGCGATACGGCCTCGTTTGTTTACATGCCATTGCTCGAAGAAACTGGTCATATGCCAACCGAAAAGTATGCCCATGGCCCTGAAATCCTCGCCCACTGTCAACGGATTGGGCAGCAGTTTGAGCTCTATGATCAAGCGTTATTTCACACAGAGGTCACTGATTTAAAATGGCTTGAGCAACCGCAATGTTGGCAGATCACAACCCAGCGCGGTGATTGCTTCACCAGCCAATTTGTTGGCATGGGAACCGGACCGTTGCATGTTCCCAAATTACCGGGCATTCCGGGGTTAGGCGATTTCAAAGGTAAAGCGTTTCACACCAGTCGCTGGGATTACCACTATACCGGCGGCGACGCCAATGGCGCCGCCATGACCAACCTGCACAACAAACGGGTTGCGATCATCGGCACCGGCGCGACCAGCGTCCAATGCGTGCCCCATCTCGCAAAAAGCTGTGAGACCCTTTATGTTGTCCAACGCACCCCCTCCTCGGTGGATGTGCGCAACAATCAGCCCACCGATGCGGAATGGTTCAAGATGATCGCCACGCCCGGTTGGCAACAACGTTGGCTAGAAAATTTTACCGCCAACCAAACCGGCGGCATGGCCAGCGAAGACCTCGTCATGGATGGCTGGACCGATCTGTCGCGACGCATTCAGGCTCGCATCCGCAACCTCCCTGAGGCTGAGCGAACACCCCAAGGCATGATGGCGGCCTGGGAAGACTCAGACTATGAAAAAATGAATGAAATCAGAGCGCGCGTTGACGAGGTCGTGGCCGACCCCAAAACCGCCGAGGGGCTTAAAGCTTGGTATCGACAATTGTGTAAAAGGCCTTGCTTTCATGATGACTATCTCAAAAGTTTCAACGAGCCCGGCACCCATCTCATTGATACCGATGGTGCAGGCGTTGAGCGCATCACCGAAACCGGCTTGATCGTCAACGGCGTCGCCTATGACGTGGACTGCATTATTTACGCTTCCGGCTTTGAGGTGGGCACGGAACACAAGCGCCGAGCAGGTTTTGATTTAACCGGCAGAAATGGCGAAAAGCTATCTGATCACTGGGCGAATGGCATGAAAACCTTACACGGGACCCATGTTCACGGTTTTCCCAATGCCTTTATTGTCCAACCGACCCAAGGCGCAAATTTGATCTCAAACGTTCCTCATAATTTGACCGAGGCGGGTCAAACCATTGCTCTAACCGTGCGACATACGCTTGATCAAGGACAGCAGGAAGTCGAAGTGACCGCGGCAGCCGAGGCCGCCTGGATCGAGATCCTCTTGTCCGGACCGGGCCGTATGATTGGCTCCCAAGACTGTACGCCTGGCTACTATAACAACGAAGGCATTGACCCTGGGCCCGGTGCCAAATTCCATGTCGGCTATCCACAGGGGGCGTTAGCGTATTTTGAATACCTCAAAAAATGGCGCTCTGATGGTCAATTTAGTGGCCTTTGCTTTCGCGGCAAACGAGACGACGTCGAAGCAGACTAAGGCTGCCTGACAGCGGCTTTTTCAGGGCATGCTTTGCGCGACGCATCCGCGCGAGCAATACGGCCAGCCTGTGCAGTGCTGCCGGCTTAACCCGTCGCAGCGTCGGAGGCAAACTGCGCAATTGACTGTCTCAATTGTTGCGCTTTACCTAGGGCTTGCCCTGCCGCTTTGAATCCTCTGCGGTTGATCACCGTCAGCGCTTGTTTGATCGATGACACCATCGCCCACACTGCTAAGAACGCCCGTCACAGCATGGCCCTTTGCGTTGCTTGCCGGTTACCGTCGTCAATCAAACCAAAGACTTGTCGTCAATTTCAAGTCCGCAGCCGAGGACCCAACCTGAATTGTGCAGGCGCCGGCCGCCAACTGAAAAGTCTTCGCGTCCGTATCCCAATACTTAAACCGCGCAAGCGGCAAGCCAAGCGTGACGCATGCCGAGGCGCCGGGCGCGATCGTGACCTTGGTAAAGCCCGCCAAACTCAGTGCCGGTCGGTTGACTTGACTGCCTGGAAAACTCAAGTAAGCCTGCACGACTTCTTGTCCCGCCATTCTGCCGGTGTTTGTAACCGATAGCGATACCAACACCACTGCCTCGATATCATTCAACTCGGCGTGCACCTCGGCGTAATCAAACTGGGTATAAGAAAGTCCGTGTCCAAAGGCAAACAAGGGCTCAGTCTTGGCGGCATAAAAGCCTCGATACCCAATATTCAGACCTTCTTCATAACGAACCTGCCCATTGCTGCCCGGGTAATGCTTGATGGCAGGCACATCTTCAAGTTGCTTCGGGAAGGTGAGCGGTAACCGGCCCGACGGATTTGCCTCGCCAAAGAGCAGATCTATTAGCGCGCGTCCAAATTCCTGGCCGGGAAACCAACATTGCAAAATCGCGGGCGCTTGATCCACCCAAGGCATTGAGATGGGCGCGCCACTATTATTAACCACCACCGTATTCGGGTTCACCGCCAGAACCCTTGCGATGAGCGCATCTTGCGCTCCCGGCAGACTCAACGTGTCTCGGTCGTTGCCTTCAGTTTCCCAATCGTCATTCGTGCCCACCATCAAAATACAGGCATCGGACTCACGCGCGAGGGTCACCGCTTCTGAAATGGGATCCAAGAACTGAGGCTCCAAGATGCCATAACGGAGTCCTTTAAACAGGGTCTCGGCGCTCACTTCGTATTCAATGAAAATCCGAATGCGACAGCCCGCTTCCAAGAACCGAGTCGCGCGAACTTCACTCGAACCCTGCATAAAGAAGGCTTCGCCTGGCTCGGGTGCCGTCCAATTATCAATGATCGCCTCGTCGTCGACCCACATCCTTGCCCGACCCGTTGACAGCAGTCCAAAGGCGTAATCTCCAGTTGTTTCACACAAATACTCGCCATCGAGGGTCATTGCATTCGCGGCGCCCGCCAGGAGCGAGGCATGGACCGTTGATTGACTGATCACCCGCTGCCGAATCAACTGCGTCCGCTCAACATCCTTATAGAACCGGACTCGCAAACCTCGCTGGGCATCCTCAACGACCGCCCCCTCATCCACAGCCGGGGTTAAAAGATCGCGTTCCGGCTCAGGGATATACTTATACGTTGGGCAACCCGACTGTGCGGACACCGCCATACCCGGATAGCGGTCATGCAATGCCGCCAAAGGCGTGCTGATGTAATGGGGCTTAAGCGCAGAAGACCCACCCCCCATGACCCGAAAATGACGCACGTTCGGCCCGATCACGGCTAACTTCTGGATATTGCTTCTGGCCAATGGCAGCACACCCTCATTTTTCAACAAGACCATGCCCTCAACAGCCGTCTGATACGCAATGCTTCGATGCCCGGCAATATCAACACTGCGCTCAGGCGCGTCAGTTGGAGACTCAAGCCGACCGCTCCATTGCAGCACACGTAATAAGCGGCGGACCTTGTCATCAAGCACCGACTCAGGCACTGAGCCTTGCGTCACGGCGTCGCGTAACGCATCACCCCAAACGCGGCTTGGCCCAGGCATTTCAAGGTCAAGACCACCCAGCGCGTTGTCGAGGGTTTCTTTCGCAGCGAACCAATCCGAGATCACCAAGCCCTGAAAGCCCCATTCTTGTTTCAAAACTTGATTCAGCAATACGTCATGAGAGCAGGCGTAAACCCCATTGATGCGATTGTAGGCCGCCATAATGGTCCAAGGATTGCTCTTCTCAATCGCAATTTGGAAGGGTAACAGGTAGACCTCGCGCAGCGTCTGCTCATCGAGCTCAACCGAAATGGTGTGCCGCTCAAATTCAGAGTCGTTACAAACGAAATGTTTTAAACAGGCCCCGACGCCTTGGCTCTGCACCCCTTGGGTGAAGGCCGCGGCCAGCGCGCCGGATAAGACAGGATCCTCTGCATAACATTCAAAATTTCGGCCCCCAAGCGGCGTTCGGTGCAGATTAATGGTCGGCCCAAGCACCACTTGGACATCTTTGGTTTTTGCTTCCTCCGCGATCGCAACCCCCAAAGCTTCAATCAAGTCAGGGTTCCAGGTTGCGCCCATACAGATTCCAACAGGAAAAGAGGCGGCACGCTCGCCGCCATCACCTCGCACCCCATTGGGACCATCACTCACTTTCAATACTGGAATGCCAAGGTCAGGGATCGGATTTGTTCGCCACAAACTCGCCCCGCTCACGAGCGTGACTTTTTGATCCAACGTCAACTGTCCTAACAACTCCGTGATGCTTGCTGGGTCTGTCTTCATCCAATTATTTCCTTCTTGAATGGGGCTTCATGGGCAGCGTTTTTTAAAGCCGCCTGTGCTGAGCAAGTCATTTTCAGCCATCTTTTTGATCCCCAGAAAACGATCACCGGTTTTCCCTGCGCCGAACCGTATCCATGCGCTGCGCTTCACCCGGCGCCAAAACCAGCGAGCACCTTAAAACTGGATTTCTCCAGGTTGTCCTCAAGCTCCCACATCCGGTGAACCCTATTTTGATTTAACGTAAAACCGGCCGACAGCAACACCGTACCACTTTTGGTTTTGATATCCTCTGCCAACTGCATATCGGATCGTAATTGAAACAGTGAGACCACAGTGTACTTTTCCCGTCGCTCCAGCGGGATGTGCTGCGCCTGATGGGGTATTGGCTTTGGCTTGTAATCGCCGCCCAGCTGAAGCCGATCGACATCAATCACAACATCGCTGTATCGATGATCAGGGGATTCGCAAAAGTTTTCGGACAACGCGATTAATAACCGCTTGATCAAAATAGGCGCCTTGAAGGGCTTTTGCACAAACCCATTCACGTCCAACGCCAAGGCGGTGGCAAGCGTTGCCTCGTCATCCAAGCTCGAGACCACAATGCACGGCAGACTCGCCGCTGCGCTAGACTGCCCCGAACGAATTCGCTTCAACAGCGACAGACCATCCATATTGGGCATCTGAACATCGGTGATCAGTAGGTCCGCCGCCTGCTCTGTTAAAAGTTCTAAAGCCTGCTCGCCGTCATTTGCTTGCACGATCGCCTCCAGTCCTAGTAGGCCCAGTAACTTCTCAAGCACACCCAAAATAAATGGATCATCATCAACCAGCAAAATACGTTTGCGATCAAAAGAATCTAAGAACTCGAAGTCCATCGCCATGAAATCGTCTCCTATAACTACCGCTGTCACGACAAGCTGACCGATGCATTGTACTATGCCTTGAAAGGCCTTTGTGCGAGCCTAAACTCAGGATCCGGCGCCAGCCAAAAACGGGCGTCACCACAAAAAAGGAACGTTTATGAAACTCGGCATTAACGGAACCGGCCTCGTTCAGAGCGCCTCCGTCGCAGCAGTTCAAGCCAATGCCAAACAAGCTGAAGCGGACGGGTTTCATAGCTATTGGCTGGCAGAGCACCCAACGGGTGGTTTCGATGCCCTCACGGTACTCAGTCTGGTTGGGCAAAGCGTTCAAGCAATGGAACTGGGCACCGCTATTATTCCGACCTTCCCGCGCCACCCCATGACGCTGGCAGGTCAAGCGCTGACGGTTCAAGGCGCTTGCAAAAGTCCCTTTACGCTGGGCATTGGCTTATCACATGCCTCGATGATGGCGGCGCTCGGCATTGCCTTTGACAAGCCCATTGGTCATCTCCGCGACTATCTGTCGGTTCTCATGCCACTCATCAACACTGGCATTGTTGATTTTGAGGGAGATTTTTATTCTAGCCATGGCCGATTCTTCAAAGCGCCTAGTGTGCCGCCAAGCGTTTTAGTGGCAGCCCTCGGGCCCCAAGCCCTTAACGTCGCCGGCCATCGTTGTGATGGCACGACGCTGGCTTGGGTGGGTCCGAAAACTGTCGCAGCGCACATCAAACCAAGACTGTTTGAGGCCGCTGCAAAAGCTGGGCGGCCTGAGCCCAGAATTCTCGCTACGCTCCCAATCTGCGTGACCGAAAACGAGCGTGCTATTCGAGACTTGATCAGTAAAAACCTGGCGTTTTATGCCACGCTGCCCTCGTACAAAGCCATGTTCGTCCGTGAAGGCGTCAGCGCGCCAGGCGATTTAGCACTGGTTGGCAGTGCAGCCAAAGTTGAAGATGGCCTTGAAGCACTGGCCGCTGCTGGCGTCAGTGATTATGCGGCTTCAGCCTTTACCACCAATGACGTTGAGGCGTCGGCGACGAAGGCGTTATTATTAAAAAAGCTAGCTGATTGGGGATCCCGAGATCATGATTAAAGGATAAGGCGCTTGAGTCTCATCAGACCAAAACAGATTGTCGTGCATCCAACCTAAGGCGCTCATGGCGTCCTAAGTGGCATCTTGAGTGGCATCTTGAGTGGCGTCTTTGGTGGCGCTCTGAATAACAACGGCACAACGCATTGATCACGAACAGCGTCAATCGGGCTTTCGATGCGCGAGCGACCAGGTAAGTTTCGCGAAGACATCATGATCCTTAATCGGTTCAAATCAACTCAGCACCGTTCTTGAACCGTGCTGTATTAACCAGCATAAGACAGCGCCCTATGCCAAAGCACGCGATCATCCTCGGCGCCGGCGTCGCCGGACTGACCGCCGCAAATGCCTTAGTAGATCAAGGTTGGGCCGTCACTATTTTAGAAGCCAGTGACCGCGTCGGCGGACGAACCTTTACAAAAAAGGTTGACCAGCATCTCGAGGAACAAGGTGCCGAATTTGTGCACTGTGACCATCATCCAAGGGTGATGGCGGCTTTGCATCACTACAAGATCGCCATCCAGGCCCCGCCGAGCACCGACACAACTTGGTACTGGCAAGGCGTGGCCGCACCCGCGGATCCCCGTGACCCAAGCTTGCAGTTGTTGCTTGCGCGCATCGACGAAGACCTGAAGCTCATCGATCCAGAGCGCTGGATCACAGCGGACAATGCACATCTCGATCGCCCCTTTCGAGACTATCTCGAGGCGATCGACGCGCGCGCCGCAACCCGAGAAATGCTCCTCGCCTGGACTGGGACCCTGACAGGCGCGAACCCCAGCGTATTCAGTGCGCTCGGCATTCTGCGCGATTTTAGAATGTTCGGCTCAGCAAAGACCGCTTTAGAAGCTGAGGAACATCGGATTGTTGGTGGCACGCAATCGCTTGCGACCGCGCTGGCTGCATCTTTAGCTGCCAACATCGCGTTCCTAAAACGTGCCGTGAGTGTGCGCCGGCGGCCGTCAGGCTTTGAAATCAGTACAGCAGATCATCAGGTTTTTCCTGCCGATGCGGTGATTGTCACCGTGCCCTTTAACACGTTGCACGCACTGGACCTGCCTTTTTTGACGGCTCCATCACTGTCGCAAGCCAGCCGACGCGGTCACGCGAATCGCAGTGGAAAGCATTGGTTTGATCCAACCAATCCGTTTGAATCACGGATTTCGGCCAGTCCGAGCACCTTGGCCTTCATGGATCGAACCCAGACTTCGGGCTGCATCATCAAAGACGACCAAATTTCGGCGCAAACCGCCGCACAGGCACTGGGCATTGCACATCGGCACCTCTTGAACGCCCGCACTCACGCCTGGACTCACGATCTCAACGCACAGGGCGCTTGGATGACCATTCGCCCGGGGCAAGCTGCCGTGGTTGATGCAGCCTGGTCCATCGGGGACAAGGACCCGACATTCCAGATCGCGAATGCTGATGTGTCACCGGTTTGGTCTGGCTGGATTGAAGGGGCGCTTTATGCCGGCCATTATGCCGCCCAGCGCTTACTCAACAATTAAACCGTGTATTTTGCGCAAAGGCCTGGCATTGCGCACAACAAAATTACCGCAACACTCGCCCAAAGAACTTCAAAGAATAAAGAAGAATGAAAAAGCGCCATAAAGCTCATTCGTCAGTACCTAATCAAACGGGTCGAGTAGCGGTTCGAAAGCGATTATGGCGAGTGGCCTCGACGTTGCCTAAGGCTGCAAGATCGCTCGCAAAACCATCCGAGAGGCCGCCAGCTCGGCAAGCGTTCGTTGCACCCAACCACGATCGATAGCCCTTGATGACTAACCACTTTATAATGACAGTCATTATAAAAGACTGTACGCTGGCCTATCGACAACCACAAAATTCAGTCACATGAAAAAGCTCGTCATCAGCATCGTCTTAGCCAGCCTCATCGCCGGCAGTCTCTGGCACAACCGACTGAATATTTTGCTGGCGATTGCACCAACCCTTCGAGACTGGCAATACCCGGTTGGCCCAAACCAGCCTATTCAATGGACGCAAGGGCCAGCGCAGGCCAGCTTGCCGCCAAGTCAGAGACCGCCAAACATTATTCTCATCCTTGCTGACGATATGGGGTTCAATGATATTTCGCTGCATAACGGCGGCGCCGCCGATGGCTCCCTACAAACCACAGCCATCGACGCCCTTGCACAAGATGGGGTTCAGTTTAGATCGGGCTATGCAGCAAATGCGGTTTGCGCACCTTCCCGAGCCAGCATATTAACCGGTCGCTACAGCACGCGATTCGGTTTTGAGTTCACACCTTTTTTTAAAATTGGCGCAACAATTTTTCAATGGACGCAAGACTTAAACCCCGGTGCTTTACCGGTTTATTTTAACCATGCTGGCATTGAGGATATGCCTGACATCAACGCCCAAGGACTGCCGCCATCAGAGATTACGATCGCAGAACTCTT
>Ga0209631_10006384_pt1 | contig 12152 bp, 9 predicted proteins | sample COG_08_FD_184752 | JGI IMG/M metagenome (GOLD analysis project Ga0209631, IMG submission 184752) | Pelagic Microbial community sample from North Sea - COGITO 998_met_08 (SPAdes) (version 2) | ecosystem: Environmental > Aquatic > Marine > Neritic zone/Coastal water | place: Helgoland, sampling... | reverse complement strand
CGTAGGCGGTAATCAGCGCCAACCTTTGTTCATATTCTTTTAAAGGATGATTGGCTTCCTGGTGCAGTACCAAAATATCTTGCAATAAAACTGCCGGAAAAACACACCCGCCATTCTTGTTGTACCAATTCACAAGTAATGAAAAGGGAAGACCAATGTCTCGAAAAATAGCTTTGAGCTCAACAGCCATAGTCACTGGCGATCCATTTAAAAGAATGGCTACATGTTTGCGTAACTCGTCCGCCTCGTCTGGTTCAGCCTGGGTAAATCGTAATTGCTCAAGCGCAAAAGGATTCAAAATTTCCAAATCAAGCTTAAAAATATCTATGCGCAAAAACCAGCCGACACAGGTTAAGATGTCATTGTAGGGAACGTCGGAAACAAAATAGTGCGCATGAACACAGATGTGAATGATTTGGTACAACTCACTTGCGTTTTCCGGGTGCTGTCGATAAAAATGCGCTGTATGCTTTATCCATTCGGTGACAGACGCGGTGGAAGGAAGACTCATAATAGTTGTAACAACGTCAGCAAACGTGCAAAACAAGTCTTTCATATGCTGTAATAAAAGCTGGAGTGGTAAGATTTTTTGTAATATCGTGTACAGATTTTGTTTGGCACCTGGTGTTTGTGCATGCAGTAATGCAACATCAGGATCACCACGTGGTAGCACCATTTGCACCAACAGGATAAATGTAAATAATGGTAACTGTTCAGCCAGACCTTGCATACTGGATTTGTTACCGGATAATTTAATGTCGCCAGGTAAACACCATTCGGCGGTGCGTTGATAACTGCGGCGTTGGGCAGACGTAATCTCTGCGCCATTATAAAAATGCATTTCACGGGCTAGTAAGACCGGAGCACACGGATACTCTAATAAACACGACAAACGAAACACATGGGCTTGTGATGGCATAGTATAAATATAATAACTTTGCAACATCCCTGCAAATTCCTTGTCCATGGTAATTGCTAATCCACATGCCACAAAAGAGTCTTGTAAACACTCAACATTACATGGCAATATTAATGCACGCTTGATTTTTTGAAGCGTGGCATATTCTTCCCCCAACACGGAAAAGATCATGTCCGTTGGAATTTTGCCGGCACGTAATATCGGGCAAGCATGGCGCATAATCTCGTTTATAGGTTTCCCTTCCACTAGGGCACATTTGAAATTGTCAATACTTGTCTTGTGCGATAAAGTCTCCATCACATGGTCATGTAGACAAAAAATAGTTAAAACCCCAAAATCAAAATTATGACCTTTTACAAGTCTAGCGTAAGGCAACGAACAAAAGTTTATTTTTTTCTTTTCCCAGTATTGTAAAAAAAACATTTTTTTCCTATTTAAAATTACATAATTAGAGCCCTCCATGTATTATTCAGGATAGTGATCAGGGGGTCTTGATCACACTCCTGACGAGCCGGAGCCCTCCTCCGGTCCGGAAGAGGCTGACATTTCTTTGTAGGTGTCTTTTAAATCTTGTATTTTAGCATCAAATTTGGAAATTACAGCTTTGTAAGTTGAAGGTACAGTTAAATTTAAATCATCTATAGTCACGCTTTTGCAAAAGTCAATAAAGTTGCTTTCGAGAAGGTTAGCAGCTTCCTCGTCCGGAGATTCTTTTGCGTCCAGCAACTTGAATTTAGCGATTAGCGCATTAAATTCTTTTTTTTTATTCTCCTTTAAACATTGTTTTAAAAAAAGTTCTATTGGAAAATCCTCATCACCCATCATGTTTACAAAATATGGCATGAGATGTATATACTGAAGCATGTCTGTTCTTGTCGCAATCAATTTGCCCATGTCATTAAACTGAGTGGTCTGATAGCCTTTTAAGTCGTCAATTTTATCACCCAATAGCCCAATAACCGCTCCTTCATAATTCCGATCGTATTTTAAAATATCGATTTCATCACTCAATTGTGCTGTTGTTTCAGTCTCAGTGGCCTGATTCATTTTTAGTTTATCGATTGCATCACTTAATTGTACTGTTTTTTGGTTCTCCTTCTCCTTTTCTTTATTAAACATTAAAAATAACGTTTTTAAATCATGATATTCTTGATCCTGCCGCTCTCTCTGTTCTGTAAACAAGTCATATATTTTTTTAATTTCTTCCTCGCTTGCTTTTGCCCCGGATGTCGACACGATTGAAGCTGTGCCATAGAGGAATAAAACGCCTGAACGTAAATGAGGAAGTTCAAATATTATGACATTAATGCGTAGGTAAATTTGTAATGTTGTTATGATCCTATGCTTTTGTGACGATTCATTGTAACTTTATTGGCGGGTTTTGCATCCATTGACTTAGCCGTAGGTAGCATTTTTTTCGTGTTAATTTTATAAGTTACAGATAATTTTCATTTTACAATGAAACTGTGTTTGTTCCTATGTTTATATCTGGCATTTGTACCTATTTTATCGGCATTTGTCTCGGTGTACAATCATGTTGCGGTGTGTGTTTGTCACGATCCTTACTCATCAAATATCATTGATTCGTTTTCAAAAACATCATTTATGCAAAATCTGTACTCAAGTGTGATTGATACCATTCGACCTGACGATAAAGTGCGTATATATATTGGTATAAATCCAGCAAATCAGAATTGGGAATCATTTATAAGGAATACTGACGCAATAGACATTATCCACATTGTAAAAATAAACGATTTAGTAGACAAGCATGAAATGTTTTCCAAAGTAATGTTCGAGGCATATTTGGATGGTGCGCATTTTATAGTAAATGCAGACGAAAACACAACGTTCATTCAAAAAGGATGGATAGATAATGCAATCCAAAGTTTACGACTGATTAATACACAAGGCATTGGCGTACGCATACCAACAAAAGAAAAAAATGCATCGATAAAGATGAGTCGATGCTTGGATTACATCAAGAACGCTTAAAATGTAAGCTCTAATGATATTAACAAACAACAAAATTGTTGTTTTTCATCTCTTGCAAAATAGATTGCCTTACTGATGGAACAGAACCTGTTATATGAACAGACCAATCTCCTGGAGTCCATATACTATTTATGTCGTCTGTTTTAAAAAAATCTACCCCTTTTCTTAATATAGAGTTCATTACTCGCGATGAAACTATTGACACATGAGCGGTATGAACAAATTCCGTTCTTGCAAACAATGCATTGCCTTCAGATTTTGCTAACATATTAGTTAAAACAGGCTGATCCACTAAAGTATCACTTAAATATTGATGAGTTTTCAGTCGGCTACTATAGGCAAGTTGATTTAAAATATGCAATGTCCACTTACTGTTTTTAAACACGATTATACCACTATTTATTGGGACCATCAGACGTTTCCATTGTGGATCTCGTGCAATAATAATATCATTATTATATTTTCCATAAATAGTTTCAACTCGTATACTATGGTTTGTTATGATGACATCACAATCAAGTAATAGTACCAATGTTGAATCAAAATTTTGCAAGACTTCGTAATATTTTTGAAACTTGACATGCTGTATTTCTTTATGTTGGATTAATTCCTTTTGTACATGAAAATTATAACCATGTTGTAATGCGTACTTACGCGCTTGCAACTCACCACAATTACACACAGCATTTTTTGCGGTGTTTAACATAACTACTGTTACCGACATGTTTTGTTGTTTTAACCTACCCTGATATGTTTCCATTGTTTGACGTTTATCGTTTAGAGATTTCCTTGATGTATTTCCATTATGGTTTCTTACATGTAATGTTTTATTTTTTCTTACAGGACCATGTATCATGGTTAATTCATTGTGAGTTTCAAGTGGCGCCTGTAAATCATCTATTACGATTGTAAACTTTAGTAGAATCATACGACATAAAGTTAGAAGACACAATAGACCAAATAAATTGTGTAGACTGCAACGCGAGCTCATGTTGAGGCGGTAATATGAAAGATTAGTATCTCATTTTACAATCCAACAATTATGCGACCGTCATATTATTTTAAAAACACGCGGCGTGTTTATGTATTATTATTCATGTTGTTAGTTGCTCGGTATTTGTATTTGCACAGGATAAGCAATGGAGATGACCATCAAAATTCATTTTCAAGTATGACTAGGAACAAACATATTCGTGAAAAAAAAACAGAACAGTTGCAAAGAACATCATATAAGATGTCCATCCCATTAAACGTTAACAACTCTATACAAACACACAAACTACGCTTTTCTGTTTGTAACGCTAAGGGAAACTTTCGTCAAGGAAAAATGGGAAAACAGTGTATTTCTCAAATTTGCAATGGTCCAGCATTTACTTGGATACGCTGGGGGGATGGAGAGACAATGCAAGCTACACATAATTCTCGTTTGGTAAAAGCATTTCAAGTTGCGTCAACAAATCCCAGAATTTTTCTTAATGTTGGTTTATGGTGGATTTGTAAACAGAAACAATCATGGGATAAGTTTGCCATTGCTAATGGGACTTATTGGGACGATTTCTATCTTGACATGGGTGGCCGATCTGGATTAAACAATGAAATAGGGTGGAAAAACGAAATAACAAAATGCAACAAAACAATCATAGCAATTGTTCCCGCTCACCTGGAAACAATTCCAATATTAAAAAATGCAGTTTTTATTCGGTCGCCGGTTTATAAAAATTTAGATGAGTGTATTAATCGTGTAAGCAAAAGTTTGGCTCAAGGTCCACCAGCAGTAGTCCTAATTGCTGCCGGCTATATGGCAAAAATAATTGCTGTCGAATTAACAAATCGAAATGCTAATACATCAATTATTGATATAGGGTCTTCTTTGGATGCGTTTGCTGGCGTTCATTCGCGCGATTATAATAATCCTGCCATTTGGTGCCAAAAAACACCACCCGACCAAATTAAAAAACTATTTGCGCCAGGCGTTTGCGACAGACATGTCAGCAACAAAAAAAATATTGTTCGTTGACGAAACATTGTTTTGTATTAAAGAATTGGACAAGAATGCGCATGCACAACAAATGACATTTTCCCGGTCACGCGGCATATACCTTGCTGTGTAGTGTAAGGCAGCCATACGGCGTGGCCAGATTGTATAACGGGCATAAATTGGCTAGTTGCGTAACGTTCTGCTGTGGAAAATGTCCCTTCAAAGACAGGTCCAGCATATCTAGGGCGAAAAGCAATAAAATCTGTATGAACTAATCCACAGCTAACCTTATTTTTACACCGACTAAAACAATCGGTAAATATTCCATGCACACGAGAATCATGCATATTGCTTATCAAAAACGTGTCATTATTAATAATTACATCAGGGTTAATTCGCACAATCCAATCATATCCTAAGAACCAGCCTTCGTTTAAACCTCGTTTCATTGGGACAACAGCACCTTTCTGGTATCCATGATTTCTATCAAAAATGAATGTGACGTTATTTTTAAACATGCGCTCATAAATGGCTTTATGATTTGTAATATTATGGTTTGTTGCGTAATAAATTAACGCATCAGCATGTTTAAAAATATCTAAGTGTATGATTTTTGGCCAACAGTATAATAACATTTTTTGATGATAGCTTTGGCCATTACTTGTTATAAGTAGAAGAATTTTAGGGAAATCTCTCACAGGAGCAGCAAAAAAAATATTTAAATGAACAAGCAATAATAAAGTTATTAGTAAATATAAACTTGCCATTTTAATTGCATATGCAAGAGATCATGCGTGCTATACACCATAAAATGACAACAAGAGTCTCCTGATACACGGCCTAAAATCAGATAATTATGTCAACTGGATTACATACATTCCAGATCGACCTTTTAACGATCAACGGTATTACATTAGTAACCAAAAGTTAAAAGACTTAGGTTGGTCCGTTAAAATAGATTTTTGTGCTGGACTGAAAGCATCGTTACAATAAATCCGTTTAAAGATCGTACATAATTGTATGGTAATTTTTTTAAAATATAATAATTATTTAGCATTTTAGTGACAAAACAACCTTTCCGAACCAAATTTAAGTATTGTTCCATTTTACGTTATGATGCAAAACATCGTAATGACTGTAACACGAGTCAAAATGATGATTAGTATAATCTTTGTGGTTTGCAATCGTCAATGTTTAGGTGTTATATATCATCATAAAAATATCGGGTTTGGAAAGAATTGCTGCTTAAATAACAATATCATGAAAGTAGCAGGAATAATAGATAAAGGGTGCGACCTTGCAAGACAAAGCGATATTGTTGTTATTCCAGACATTTTATTGCATTATAATACAATCTTGCCGTTGATTATTAACCTAACTGACATCAAAACTGTTGCACGAAATCATGGTTGTAACTTGATGACCAGAAACGATCTTCCTCTGAAAAACAATTCGTTCAAAATGTATACAGCAAAAATGATGGACCGTGGCAGATATCTTAAAGTCTTATACAAAACTGCAACCCTTCCATTTAAATTAGCAAAAATTTATGATAAATGGTATGGATTTTTGTCAGAAAATGAATACACAGCAATCCACATGCGTATTGAGAAGGATTGGTATCCATATTGTGGATTTCGCTCCAAAAGAATAGGCGGTGTAAAAACATGCTTTACACCAGAAGAAATTTTTACAAGAGTAAAGATGTCCCGGACAAGCCTAAAAAAAAATATTGTTTTGCTATATGGTGACACCAATTTTGATGCTGTTATGGATACGGCAAAGCAATTCTTTCCTAATGTCACCATTACACATGCAAGGTCATTAGAAAAACTAAGGAGTACGCTATCATATAATGAGCAAGCAGCTTTAGACTTTTGGCTGGCGATACGTGCGTATAATTTTATAGGAATTATGTCATCAACATTTTCAAACGGTGCGGTACAAGCAAGATTTTATCGAAACGGTCATTCGATGTCACTAACATACTCGTGCCCTCATGTAAACGGTCTTGGGAAACGAATAGATAATGGAGTCTTAAGGGGTAACACGGACATGGGCAATTGTTTACATGGTGTTAAAAATAATGTGTTAACAAATTATTAGGTTTTGCAAAGTTTGACGCAATGCATTACACAATAAGGTTAGGGTTATTCACATTATTATCCATTTTACATCATGCGCCATACCCAAATATTTTTAATATCTGTACTTTTACAGTTATTATGTGCTGGTGCATCATGCCAGTCGTGTGCATTACTCTTCTTCGGGGTATTAAGAGGGTTTGATATCGTTCTTCCAAGTATACAAAACAAAATATTAGACGTGAATCCAGCTTGTCATGTTTATGCACATACGTACAACATTTCAAAACTAATAAATCTCAGAAATGCAGAAAATGGATCTGTGTTCTTTGAACAAATACAAAAATTAACACGAAATGTGTCGATTGACACGCGTGAATCGTTTACTGCGATTCGCAACTTAACCTATTATAGAACACTTTTTCCAGGAAACGTTATATTTGGATGGAAGTATCCAACATCAATCGACAACATGATTATGCAATGGCATAGTATAGAACGTGTATGGGATTTAATGATGATAGCGGAAAATAAAATGAATATTCGATACCAACAAATCGGCCTGTTTCGTTCTGATGTCAAGTACATGACGCCTATAAATATTTATGCAGGTAACGCAGTTATACCAAATTTTGCAAATTGGCCGATGAACGATCGTCTTTTTTTTGGCAAACGAAAATATGCCAAACATTGGGCAACTGCACGCTTTGACATGATTGCAACATATTTGAAAAAAAACAAACATGTTGGATTGCACTCTGAAACCTTTATGGCATTTTTGATGCAAAACATACAAGTCAAAAAGTTACCGATATGCTTTTTTCGTGTGCGTCTTACCGGAAAAATAAAAACAGATGATTGTGTACCATTAGTAACAATAAAACGGGCATTTAACAAAAATGACGCAAGGCATGTTTAATTTCCGTGCAAACATTAGGAGCAGGGTAGATTTATAAATATAAAACATCCGTTTTTGAATTAAGGATACTTTTATCAATGTCAACGTTAAATGAAAGTTGTTCTCTCATGCTAGCTGTTCTTATGGTATAAGACCAAAATCTTGAAAAGTTCTTTGTGCGAAAATTTACATAATATGCTATACACATTGTGTCGGGCATATTTGCAACATATCCTGATTTAAGTTTAGATTTGTATGTTAAAGCAAGTTTATCAATATCATCAAACACTGATTTTGATTCGTTGCGTTTTTGCATGTGATTTTTTGTGGCATGAAACTCGTCTAAAAGTGGACGTTTAAATCTGGCAGGATGCCGTAGAGTAATAACATCTTGCTTTTTATCTCGACATGCTAGGACAAATTTTTGTAGTGGACATTTCATATCACCATAAAATATTCGTTCTGCATTTAAAAAAATCTGAGGGGCAGCGGTTTTTGTATAATGCGCAAGACGTTGTACTTCGTTTGAAAAATCTCCAATGTAAAGAAAGTTAGATACATTTATGTTTATAATATTCCAACCATTTACAATTTTTGGCCATTTTAGGTTATTTGAGATAATTATAATACCACACGAATTTTGTATCCAGTCGTAAGAAAACGGTTCAACATATAAATCCTTTACAGAAATTCGACGGCCTGATTGCGTAGAAGGAAAAAACGCTACTTTGAAAATAACAGCTTTGCAATGTAATATTTTTTTATTGGTTATTATTTGTAAATGTTTGTGAAACTTTTTGTATAATGCAGCTTGAACAAAATCACCCCTCGCATCATTTAAACTTCTATCACTTAATATTGTGCCACGCACGTGTTCAATGCAATACACAAGACACATTAAAACTTTAATTACATTCATAATGGTGTGTTATTTTAGAAAGAGGATTCTACTAGTCTGTGAAGATAATAATGAGTATTCACTATTTTGTTATAAGATATTGTAAAATGACACGATCTTGTGTTACCATTGTGAAGGTGAAAGCAATATTTTTAATAAAAAAATTACAACAATAGACATTTCAAATGATAAATTTTAATAATAGCGGAATAAAAATCAATTTTATGGCCAGCCGTGTGAACGAATACCGTGCTTGCGGAGCTTAAGATGTAAGGCATACGAGTCGGCCAAAGTTCCGCTAACTTTGGTTTTCCACCACTTTAGCATGGTAGGATTCCGCACATGGTGTTCAAAAAAAAACTCGTTGACAATAGGAGCATAGTTTTCGACATCGTCCAGTAATTGTTGGATCAAAGGATTTTCAATACTAGGCGTGTCAATATCAATTTTCAAGGACACAAAATCAAACCGTTTTACCATTTTCTTCAGCATATTAAGTGGGTTATCCAAATCGTATTTCCCCGACTTTGCCGGAATATTAAAGTATTGATATGCATGAAGGTACTTGGATGGTACTTCCGCAAATACTTTTGGCATATCTTTTTTTGTGACTTCCCACAGTAACGCACGATCTATTTGCAATCCTCGTTTCTCGTAAGTTTTAAAAAACCAATTTTGACTTGGTCCTCCAGCACCTGAATTCCACGTGGATGCACCCAAATCAATATAAAAATTCGTGGAACCGTGGGTCAAAGGTTTGAGTGCAGGTCTGTCTGCAAGCAAGATATAATTTCGAGAAAGAAGATTACGCGAATCTTGTTGTGTAACACCATACGCCCGTAATAGCTGAGTCAATGGTTCAATAAGATATACTTCTTCTCGGGGTTCTTCTCCAAGCTCCCTGACTTCGTAAATAAAACGGGAAAATATTTCTTTGTTTCGTGGCAAATTAGGGAGCTGGGTAGTGTTTGTTTGCATCATCAATGCAATTCCCGCAATCACATCTTTTTCGTTTTGTAATTCTTCTGAAGATTTTTTTATCAAATTGTGGTACGTTCCTGCATCAAGATCCCCCCACTCCTTGATATTACTTATCCATTTTTTTTCCCATTCACAGGACTCATATCGCAGAAATCTACGATACTGTGTTTTTTTTTCTGCACAAGGTAACATTTGCACTAAATTATATATATCCCGCGTATCCACAACAACACCCACATTTGGTGGATCCATTTTGCTCAATTCATCTTTCCCAATCTGTACCCATCCTGGAGTCACAAATTCAGTGTCCTCATTTACCCTGACAATATATTCGGCGCCGTCATCTTGCGCACGTTGCGTGATTTCATTAAATGGGATACGCCCATCCAATAATGTCTTATTTACAATGACCACCGTTCCAACACTCTCAATAACTTTAATAAACCGATGCCAGTAATAGTCGTCACTGTCAATCGCCACATACAGACGAGCATCATCTTTTATGGTTGTTGTGTATCGAAAACTTGGAACTAAAATATTCATTAAGGGTGTATTACTTACACTAGTAACAAGATCAACGGCACTACTTCGCACACACACACATACTGCAGTAAAGGCACAGACATAATCAATGCAAAACACAAGACAAAGGAAAGGTTTTATTAAATTGATCATTATTGTAGAATGACCATGTGAATGGGGTAAGACTTTACCTACGCAGTAAGAACATACCCGCTTGCCCGACCACTCATGCCTTTAATAATATACATCAGTAATGCAATAACTCCAAGACCACCTAGCGTTGCAATGAGGACGATCGCCCATACGGGAAAATCATCATCTTTGTCCTTCGCAGATTCCAAGTGGCAACGTATGCCTTCATAGCCATTTTCACAAACACAGACGGGGGTCGTGCCATAATGCAATTCACACCGGCCCTGGTTACTACATGAATTGGTTTCACATTGTGCAACTTGTGCAACAATCGCAAAACGAGGACTAAAAGTAGAATTCTTTTGTTCATCTTGCCATTCGTCCCAAGTTTGGATTGCCCGACGAAGAACAGCAGCGGCTGTATTATCGTTTACAGTAACATCAATACGTATGGTCTCGTCCACACTGGAGGTTTTATTCAACGCGGTGTGAGTTATATTCGACACACCAATTTCAAAATAATAATATCCATGGATTTTATGGGTTATTTCTTCGTGTGTGCCATTATAAAATGTAGTGCAAGATCCGTCGGGTTGACATACCTTGGCTTCAATATTGACATGGCGGTCAAAATCAGTACTATTTGAACCAAAGAAAAAGTCATCCCCTTGATTTTCACCCTTGCCTGCAAAAACTACCCAAAAATGTGATGTTGTTACTGCCTGTATTGCGGTGAAATTTTCAGTATATGGAGCAGTTAAATCAGTTTGCCAATTATATAAATTATATTGACATTTGTCTCCAATAAATCCAGGTAAACAATCACATGTATATTTGTTATCGTGGTCTGTAATGCCTGTCGTATTTAATTTTTTTTCACATTTTGAACCGTGCATGCATCCGTGTGCGCCAAGGCCACCACAATCCGTGGTAGGTGTATTACAATCTGCACCTTGCCATTCCGGAAGATGATTACAATCGCACGCGACTACATTGTCATTCATGTAATAATTTCCATTATTTTCACAGGTAGTTGCAACACGGTCTTTGCAAACGACGTTCGTAAGGGAGAAATTTGAAAATTTCCATCCGTCTTTACATGTGCAGATCGATTTAGTATTCACCTCGTCTTTAGTGCAACCAGCAACATGACCATCGCATGCATTTGATGTACAGGGTTCAAGAGCAATATTCACTTCAATGTTAACCCCGAGATCGGTCAAGTTCCATGCTGAAATGATAACATTACGGAAATTTGCTGATGTAACTGTAAGCTGACTTTTTTGGCCATTAAAAGTTGCTTCATACTGAACAGTCGTGTTTAAAAGACCTGCAGTATTAAGTTTAGTTATCAACGAATCCGGGGAAAAGGCATTCAACGAGTGCCCACTCGTTGTACTGTCTGTCGTGTTTTTTTCATATGTAGAAAAAAGAGTATTGTTACACGTAACGACATTATTAGAGTTAGTATCGTTTGCACATAACTCATTCGCATTTATATGAAACGTTATCGTGTATTTGGCATCTTCGATCGAGTCTTGGCCTGAAAATAATGTGCTAACATTACCTTCGGGCATAGAAGAATCCGAACGTAAGCTTTTGCAATCGGATACGCCCCAGTTGTAGCCAGTTGGAGCATCAACACATGTACATGTTGCCGTATTATTCACAATATCGCAAGATGTAGCTTTTCCACATTCATTTTGTTGACAAACGCTTCGTTCTGTTTGACAGTGAATTCCAGT
>Ga0209631_10006382_pt1 | contig 12157 bp, 14 predicted proteins | sample COG_08_FD_184752 | JGI IMG/M metagenome (GOLD analysis project Ga0209631, IMG submission 184752) | Pelagic Microbial community sample from North Sea - COGITO 998_met_08 (SPAdes) (version 2) | ecosystem: Environmental > Aquatic > Marine > Neritic zone/Coastal water | place: Helgoland, sampling... | reverse complement strand
GCACACCCAATTTCTTCGCTATTGCGACTTGGCTAGGGGTGAGTCTAACCTTTTTCCCACTGCGCCCAGATGAATTTCTTGAGGCTCCTACAACCGTCTGAGCGGGTCGTCTGTTAGAAGCCGTAGCACCCATATTAAACTTAGAATTAATACGGTTGTCTAACTCAGTATAGTAGTCATCGCTCTGAGGGTCAAATCCTTCTTCTTCCACCAATTTTTTGTGGATTCCAAAAGCAGCGTAAGTCATTGCTTCATCGGAGCCAAACCAGCTATTTTTTAAGGCCCATTGCTCTGCTTTAGGGTCTGGCCTTTTAGGCTGTTGAGCAGGCATAGGCTGGCGAACTTGTTGCTGCGCCGCGGCTTGGGCTTGTTGTTGAGCCCTTGCAGATTGCGCTTTTGCTTGCGCTGCACGATCCGCTTGTATAGCTAAACCAGTCAGCGCACGTTGCGCTTCTACGGTGGCTTGACTATCGCCAATTTCAATGGCTCTCGCTAAAGCAGACTCTGCTTGTTGCATTTGCGTAGACACACGGTTGCTATACTCAGACACGTAATTCGTGTCCAATGTCTGCATACGCTGTTTAATTTGTTGCGATTCGCTTTGAACGCCTTGAGCGTAACGTATAGCTTCTTGCTCACGCCGCTCGGCTTCTCGCATTTTCTTGGTAAGCCTATCAATCCTCTTTTGTGTAGAGGTTTCAGCTTTTTGAAACTGATCGTCATCATTCGACGAACGTTCGTTATCATTTGAAAGGTCCTCAGAAACTTCTACTTCAGTTTCTTGTGAATCCCCCAAGTCTAGTTCGACTTGTTCTTTTTCGGCATCAGCCATAATTATCTCTCCTTACGTTAATTGGTGAATATCTTCAGGATCAAGAATGGTAGATAGGATTTCGTCATCGTTAAGAATACGAACCTCACCACCGTCTATCTGGAACCTAGAACCAGCATAACGGGCAAACATTACCCATTGCTTTTCTTGGCACCATGCACCTGTTGGGAACTTGTCTTTATCTTTGTAAGCCAAAGGACCTACCTTTAAGACGTATCCAACTTGGGTTGATACTTGATTTTTCTCTACTGTATCGGTGGGTAAGAAAATACCGCCTGCGGTCTTGCCTTTACCTTGATAAGGTAGAATTAAAATGCGCCACCCGGTCGGGTTAGGCATTCTGTCCAGAAGTGTTTTACCAATCATCTCAGGATTGAGACGAGGCTTTTCAGTGTAAGCGTCCGCTAAGTTAGGCGAAGTGCCTTTCTTTTCTGGCGCTTTTTTGATTGGTTCTGACGGACCCGATTCGCTTTCTATTTGAAAAGCAGCATTGGGTGCGGCAGACAAATCTATTTTAGATTTAGTCATTAGATCGCTCCTGTTTATCTAGCAGGCTCTTGAGTTCCTGTTCCACGTGATTTAGACATTCCAGATTGCCCATAAGCTCACGATATTGCTCCATAGACTTAACATTACCATATATCATTAAGTCTACCACCGATTGTCGCCTTTCTCTCAAGACTCGAAAGACCGCTTCGGCTATATAGATGTCGTCCATTTACCCCTCGCATATTATCGAACAATGTCCGATATTATCGTAGCACATTATATATAGGATGTGCTAGGACAAAGTGTTACTTTATGCGATTATCTCGAAATGAGGTCCATCTATAAAAGGTCTACGCCCTTGGCTTCTACGCAAGTCAATGTAAGCATTCATGGCATCTTCTGCCGTGCCTTCATAACCGCGAATATCACCTTCGGACCAAGCTGCACCCCACTTTATTGAGATACCAACTTCTATTGCTGCTTTTCTAAAAGCATCACAAATATCATCGTATACGTTTATTTCCCAAACCACGTCTGAGCCATCATAAGCAACTACGTCTACAGCATGGCAATACCCATCGTCTTGTAGCAAATGCTTAGATTTCATTGTTTGTGATCGACCCGCGGCAACAAGCCTTGCTTGTTCTTCAGGATCGCGTACCCCATAAGTTACACCAAAGTCTACGTTAGTGTAGCCTATCGCTAACTTAACCACTTCTTGTAATTTAGGGTGAACGCCTTCCAGTTTACCTAGACTGCGTTGTGATAATTTAAAACTCATTTTGCTACGCCTTTCGTCTTCTCGAATGACCTGAGTCCTCCTAGACCCAACATTCCCATTAATACGGGCATCATTACTGACATGTCCGCTTGTGGCACTGTTATGCCAAAACCTGCGGCAATTGGCGAGATTAAAAAATTGACGGCTAAACCAAGAACGCAAACATGCCCGCATAAGGGTCTCCAAGAAGATTGGAAAAAGTTACCTTTAGCATCAGCGGTATTTAGCGCAATCTGCGCAAGGGCAATCTCCTGCCCATGTTTTTCTGCCATGGTCCCAATCTCATGGGCCAATTTTGCTTTTTGATCTTTATCCTCAATGAATTTATCGAGTAGGCCTGTAACAGGCCCTATTAATTGTTGTAACATTTTTAACCACCCCCAGCTAACGAACCCAGTCCTTGTTGCGATTCGGGTCGTCTAAACGGGTTAGCTGATACAGGCATTGTTTGTGTAGCGCCGGTCAAACCAAACGAACTGGCTGAACGAACGTCTGGTGGGACATACGGTGTAGTAACGTCAATAGGGTCACTCGCGTCGCCGGTATCATCACCTACACCTAAATCGCCAACAGGGTCTACGGGTGTAACGGTGTAATTACCGTCGCCTGTTCCAGTATTTCCGCCGGGATAGACCCCACTGAGGTCTATGTTACCTATACCGGAAAAGTCCATACCACTATAATCAAAACCATCTGGGTACATTTCGTAGAAATTGTTAAGACCTGCCAAGGCATCTGGAGTCATACCGTCAATATTAACCCCATCCGGAATAAACGGATAAGGGTTGTCTGTATCATTTACGGTTGGATTGTACGGATCACCGCCTTGGTTACCCATATTGTTTCCGGGGCCATTACCCATACCGGGACCGCCGTTAGGGCCGCCTTGTCCGGGTCCACCGAAGGTGAAGTCTGGTTCAAAGCCTCCGGCGTCAAATCCTTCTCCAAGGTTTAAGTTTAAACCGGATAAATCAAGATTGCTCAAATCGGGGGTAAAGGTAGTGCCGAACGCTTCATCTACCGCGCCTTGTGGGGGATTAAACACCGGTGCGCCGCCTGCGGGACCGCCATTTATCTCATTTCCATTACCATCGTAGGAATAGCCACCATCAACAGCAACCGGTCCAAAGCCAATGTTTCCTCTATCAAATTCGGGTTCTTGACCGCCACCTAAGTCTGGATCGCTATACAAAGAAGGGTCTACGCCGCCGGGGTTAACGTTGCCTAATTCAAAACCGCCAAGGTCTTGGCCTATGCCACTTAAATCTAAGTTTCCAAGATTAAAAGTGCTGCCGTCGGGCAACTGTATAGTATCTGCGCTTTCACCAAGATAATCACCTTGTCCAACAGACTCGGCCACGGTTTCAATACCTGTTGGCTCGCTTACATCTACTCTTTGACCGGGAGGCACCTGACCGGGACCATCTTTAGGTTCAATATAATTAGAACCCATTAGTTCTCTGGGGCCCATAGGCGACCCCCCACGAGTATCACCAGCACCGGGTTCTACACCCAAATTAGGATCACTGTACAAAGACGGATCAATCGTAGGTGTTACAGGTGGTGGAACAACAGGCGGCGCAACAGGTTCTGCTTGTACAACCGGAGGAGGTACTTGTACGGGTGGTGGAGCAACCGCTTCTGGCGGTGCTTCGGGCAAACTTCCAATACCACTTCTTGGTCCGCCTCGCATACCGTCCATGGCCAAAGGCTCTTCAAACTCATCTACAAAAGTAGGTGGTGGAACCTGAACAGGCGGGGGTGGAGGTGCTACCGCTGCCGGAGGAGGCGGAGCAGGTTGCATAACCGGAGGAGGTACTTGTACGGGTGGCGCTACAGGAGGAGGTGCCGGTGGCGCGGCCGGAATATTAAACTGTTGTTGTATCTGTGCAAGAATCTCTGGATCAATTTGAGGTATAGCCGGAGGGACTTGTGGTTGCACAGGTGGTGGTGGCGGTGGTGGAGCAACCGCTGCCGGAGGTGGTGGAGCAACCGCTGCCGGAGGTGGTGGTGCTACTGGTTCATCCCTATCGTCTACGCCATTGCCATTGCCATCTTGAAAGTCTGCTGTTCTAAATGATGGTGGAGGTACTTGCACAGGAGGCGGTGCTTTCGGTGGTTCTTCAATTCTAGGTGGTGCTACTTGTACCGGTGGCGGTGGAGCAACCTCTTTGACCGGTGCTGGTGCCGGTGCTGGTGCAGGAATATTAAACTGTTCTTGTATTTGTGCTAATACCGCAGGATCAATCTGTGGAATAGGTACAGGAGCGGGTGCTGGCGCTACCGGAGGTGGAGGCGGAGCTACTGCAACGGGGGGAGCTACAACAGGTGCTACACCCACAGGAATTTGTATGGGCTGACCTTTAGGTGGTGCTATAACAGCTTGCGGCAATTGTTGCGGCGGCATTGTATACAAATCAATTTCAGGAACTGGCGCTACGGCCTGTTTGACAGGTGCTGCCGGTTTAGTGGGTATACGAGGCTCTAAACCCTTACCTCTTCCTCTTATTGCCATTAGAAAACTCCTTGAAAACGTTGTGGCCGCGCAATTGGGCTAAAACCCTTTACCATTCCGCCACGTGCCATACGCTTGGCAGGCGTTTCCCCAGCCTTAGACAAAGCAATAGCAACTGCTTGATTCTGTTCATAGCCTTCATCCATCAACTTTTTGATGTTCTGGCTTTTCGTTTTGTTGCTACTACCCTTCTTTAACGGCATCTTAACAACCTATGTAACTACCACCACGTTTCGCGGCACCCATGCCACGAGCGGTTTCTCTTTTGGTAGGCGATGCGCCATTATAATCTACAACAGATTTTGGTACAGAGACATTTGCAGTCTTGCCGTAGGGAATACGACCCTGTTTATCAATCTGTGCATACTCCACCGGCTTTGGTGGGTTTTTCGGTGCTGAACCGTTTACTTTTACTTTACCTTTCATCTTAACCTCCTTCAGGTCTTTTAAATACACTACCGGGTGTCGAATACATAAGGTATGAACCCTGCTGCGGAGTAAGATACGATCCCACTCCTTGAAACTCTGGCGGCGTATAGGTTGAATATTGTGTCGCTGTTTGTTGCGGATTTTGTGCAATAAATTCTTGATAATCCGATTGTCCCGCATCTGCACCTAGGCCCGTCATATCGGTAAACGTAGTAGGCGGTGGTGTGTATGTAGGATAATTAGTCGGTTGATATTCGGGCGTAACCGTCGCGTCAGGCAACACAACGTCACCAACATTAAAACCACCCGTAGTATCTACAGGTTGTTGGTCAAAAGGACTGGCCAGGTCTACCCCCGGAGTTGCCATACCCGGTGATTGTGCCCTAGGATTCCCCGCTAAATCTCCACGAGCCGCGGCCTCCGCTAAATATCTCTGCGCATCGGCAAGTGCCGCCGCATGACCGGCTTCACTAAAATCTATATGCGGGTTAGCGGCATGAAGCGCTTCCCGCGCAGCCCTAGATTCTGCAATAGAAGCTTCTGCGGCTATTCTTCGAGCATTTGCTTCGTCAATTACTGCGAGTTGTTCCTCGGTATAAGCTTGAGGCTCAACAAGTCTAGGAAACTCCATACCAACAGGTACTGCGCCACCTTCTGCGTATGCGTAACTAAGGCTTTTACCCATCATTATTGGTCACCTCGCTGCTTTAACAACTCACGTTGCATAGCAGAGTCAATACGTGCCTGTGTTTGTGCTTCTTGTGAAGCCAGACGCCTGTCAAACTGCGAACCACGCATCTGCTGATTCTGTGCATCCAGTTCAACCTTGGCTTGGTCAATCGCTTGATCGGCCTGATCGCCTTGCGCCTTAATCTGTAGTTCTTGTTCTTTAAGCTGAACCAACGGATCAGGGGCCCCGGCACCTGACAGTTCGCCAGATAGCTGTTTAACCTGCTGCAAGCCTTCTGCTACAAACTGAGCAGTCATCTTCTCAACTTCTAACATTTCGTCATCTGTTGCAGGTTGGCCACCTTTTTGTTGCACTTGTTGTAAATATGCAACAGCCGCTTGTTCTTTTGCAGCAATCTGTACGTGTTCCATCACATGTTTTTGCAAGCTAATAGCAACCGGAGGCATACCACCAACCATGGGTGATGCGCCAAATACCAAGTGCGCCGTGATATGCGCTTGATGGTTTTGCCCTTCAAAAGCATGTAGCTCCAACATGTCTAGAGCATTAATGTTTTCTTGTGCCGGATCAATAGGTACAGGCTCATCTGTCGGAACCGCTTTCATAATACGGTCAACGTCAGTTACGCCAAGTGCCTCGTACATGTCCCGATACACTTCATTTAAATTGTGAAGTTCTGGCGCTTGTGACGCCAGTTGTAGTTTAGTCTGCGCCATAACAATACGCTGCGCTTGGCTAAATACATTAGGATTGCTGACCGGAACTACGTCTACACGGTCATCAAAGTCCTCTTTCATGATGGTTTCGTCGCCACCCGGTACAGTATACGGATACTGTTGTGGCAAACTTTCTGACATTACACGCGCAAGAATCTTAAACTCCTGCCTCATTGCGTAATGCAAACGCTTATGCACAGCACTCATTACACGAGTACCCTGCTCCATCATAGCAATGGTTGTACCTACCGCAGCCTGCTGATTACCGTCACCAACCTTGAGGTCCGTGATCGTCGCAAAACGCTGACCGGCTTCTACTACAAAACCTAGTAAGTTAAATAGCGTCTGGTCAGGGCCTTTAAATGGCAGCGGCATAAGGCTGTCACGTATAGCCCCTCCGGGTGCGTCCACATCTCTGAACTCACCGGGCTGCAACGGATCGTCATCGTCCCTGATCCGTAGTCCGCGGGCCTTGAAGCCTGCTGGGAGGTTGGACAACGTACCAGCATCAATCAATTGTCGCAGCGCCGCTGTAGCGGTTCGTGACAAACCACCAATCGTATGGATCAAACCTAACCCGTAGAAACCGAATCCCGGTAAAAACTTAAAGTGGGTAAAGTATTGTATTTTTCTTTTTAGCTCATCTTCTTCAAGGTAGTTACGACGAATCGACAACACCTGACCATTGTCCTCGGACAACGTGACAACGTAAGGAACCTTAATTCCTGTAGGTTCTCCGTCAGTATCTAGCTCTTCATAACCTTCCAAGTCTAAATCGACGTGGCATTCTAAAATTGTGCAGTCATAATCTATCTGGTTAGGTTCCATACCTTCGATACGGTCCATCTCACCATCTAAATCAGACATTTCTTTCTGTGCAGGGATAACTTCAACGTCTAAATACGTGCCTGCAATCTGCCTTTTGCGCAGATCGTTAAGTGACATACGCACCACTTGCGTGATGTTAGGGCATGTTTCGAGGTCCGAGGTCTCATACGGAACAACCAAGTTCTCCGCAGGGACAAACTTAGATACCGCACGGCCCATTGTTTCGTCAAAATATGTCTTCTTAAACGTAGAACCTGCAAGAGGGAGATAAAACAACATCTGATCCATGTCAGGTGTGTATTCTTCCATAACACTCGTGATGTAATAGTTCATGAACTGACGTACACGAGAAGCTTGCTGCGTTTTAGAAGCAGTTTCCTTACCCATTACTACAGTACGGACGGGACCCGAAGCAGGTAAAAGCTCGTTAAAAGCTTGCGCTTGGAATTGCGTTGCAGCTTCTGCAAGCAATGGATGGGTTACTCCGGAGGCTCCCCGGAAAGGCTGAGTACGCTCATCGTAAGTAAAGCCCAAAAGCTCCAAACCATTAGTGTAAGCATCTTCCCACTCTTGGCGACTTGCTTTGTTAGCATCAAACTCACCCAGCAAATCACTTGAAATACGCGCCAACTCTCTGTCGGGCATCTCTTCTGCCAAGTTAGCATAAAAATCTTCGTTAACACCACGCTGGTCCTGTGGGTCAAAATCAATGATGACACCGCCATCATCTTCTGGGCTTATCTCAATGGAGCCAACATCTTCAGCTTCAATGTCTGCCATCACCACGTTAGCACTATCCGGCAACTCAATCTCTACTTCAGCCGCTAAATCGTCCGGGTCTAACTGTGATGGTACGTCCATCAACCCTGCGTTTGGTTTACCATTTGCCATTGCTACTCCTAATATTCCGATATGAAGTAACCGTACTGATCTCTGGGTATATAGAGATCGGGGCCCTTCTCGGGACTCTTAAAGTTACGATCATTCGCACCACGTCCCATAATTACATCTAGCTGTTTAAATATCTTTTCGTCCACCATCTTTGCCAACTGAGCAGGTGTCGCATCTATACCAGCCGCTTTAAAAATTGAAATACCTACCGCGTTGTTCCGCTTATCCATAGCACGATGTAAGCGATTTGAGAAACCAATATCTTCTCCAAGGTTTCCTACCGTCATTGCGGTCTTTGGGCCGTAGTCCGCGGCCATCAAAGCACTACCCAACATGTGCCCACGAGTGTCCGCTAGTTCTTGAGGGGTGGGTAAATCTTGGCGACCGGCTGGCCGACCATGACGATTTGGACCCTCTATAGGGTCTTGAACTAACGGATAGTCGTAGTCTTGTTGTAGGGTTTCGTAAAAAGTATTACCTTCCGGATAATATGTTTCGCGGGCCTCGGAACCCGGATTACCAGACGCTCTTATCTCAGATTGTCTGTCCGCATCGAACCGTGCGCCTTCCGGAGGGTCCATGAAAGGTGTATATTGTTCTGCAAAGAAGGTTCCTACGCCGCGCTCGTCAAACTCTTCTTCTTGTACAGGTGGAGGTAATTGCTCACCACCTAAAACGACCGTAGCTCCGCCGTCCTCAAAGTAGGAGACAAATCCGCCCGCTCCAAGATTTACCGCGGCACTATTCATTTGCAGGCCTTCCATAAAAAAAAGTTAATAATACGCTTTCACTTTAGCATGGTTTTCGTCATCTTCCCAGTCATCTGTTGGCAGTTGTACAAAGTTTCCTTGTCTATAGCGCATAAGCGCCTGTGTCATACTATCTACCAAATCATCATGCTCACCATTAGGAAAAGCAGCCACTTCTTCGATTAACTCGTCCGAAAAAGTCTCATCGGGGGCCCAAACCATCCCTGCTTCAAACAATGGCGATACACTATGTACTCTACTCACCTTATCGTTACCGCGGCTCGGTGTAAAGTTAACAACTGGTATACCCATATTTCTTAACTCGTGTGTCAAAGGCATACCACTAGCTTTGGCTTCAACAATAACTGTATCAGGTTCCCAAAACTTATAGTTGTCAAGCGCAACTTGTTTCAACTCAGGAAAATCCCAACGTCCCTTTTTACTATCTAACAAAATTAAGTTGGGACCCGAACCACCCTCGTTCGGATAAAATACACCCCACGTAGTAATCGCAGAATAGTCCGCCGTTTCCCTTTTACTAAAAGCCGTATCGTAACTTTGTATCACATATTCCAATTGCGGAATCTTTTCAGGCTCCCAAACACGCCACCACTCGCGTCGAATGATCGCATTCTCTTCACCCGTAGGATTTTGTTGATACTGCGCGTTCCACTTAGACGGAGGAATCGACGCTTTTACCGCAGTCAAATCCTCCAAACTCCAATACTCAGGCCAGCACGGAGTCCCATCTTCAAAAATTGCCGGTAACTCCACAACTTCCCATTGGTCCGCCAACGGGTCTTTTGCCATCGCACGTAATAATTGGCCCGTCATGTCCTTCTCAGACCATCTAGTCTGAACAATAACTATTGACCCGCCCGGTTGTAAACGCTGTCTAGGACCACCTGTGTACCAATCCCACGCATCATCAAAGCCAGTGTTGCTCATCGCCGTCTGCTCCGAGTGCGGATCATCAATAATCACCAAATCACCACCACGACCAGCCAAGTTCGAGCCAACACCTACCGCATAGTACATACCACCACGGTTCGTGTCCCACCGACCAGAGGCCTTACTGTCCGCAGCAAGCTGAACTTCAGGGAAAATATCCTTGAAATCATCACTTTCAATCATGTTTTTTGTCTTACGACCAAAGTTAACCGCTAATTCTGTCGTGTGCGTCGCCTGAATGATCTTCATTTTCGGATTACGGCCCATCATCCACGCCGGGAACAAAAAGGATGCGAACTCAGACTTCGTGTGCCGCGGTGCCATGTTGATGATTAGGCGCTTTAACTCGCCACGAGCAACACGATCTAGCTTCTCAGCAATGATTCTATGGTGACGGCCAGCAATAAAGTCCGGCCAAACGGTTTTTACGAAAGTTAAAAAATCATCACGGCACTGCTCGTTCTTTTCAAGCTGCGCGAGCCGTAGCTCAAGCTTCAGTTTTTTGTCTTCTAGCAACGTGTTTTGCGCTGTACTCATAGGGGTCCCTAGCTAATTTTTCATACGCAGTTTTTAATGTTTCACGTGAAACAATTTGCGATGTTCCACGTGGAACATACCACGCATTATATGCGATTTTAAGCACAAATATAAGACAGTTAATTCTGATTCAAAAAATATGGTAATTATTCGTCAGAAACATGGCCCTAGCCACCGCAGGCAGCCGCGGGGGCCGGGGTCGCTGGATCGCGTCGATTGGGGCGCGGGCTGGGGCTTTTGACCCGATAGCCGGGGGACCCTGCGCAATTATCGCGGCCCTTTGCCCATTGGCAGCGGGCACCGGTCCGGGGATAACGGACACCGGCCACGGTGCAACGTCCGCGGTTTAACTTTCACCGGCTGGGGTCCGGGGTTCGGGAACCGGGGACCGGGGATAACTGCCACCGGCTGGGGTCCAGTAGCCCGCGGCCACCGGCCCGGTAGGTTTGAAGCTGGGGGCAAGGGGCGCGGCCCGCCTTATTTAACTGTTTAACACGGGCATAAAAAAGCCCGCACGGTGGCGGGCTTAGTGGGGCACTGGGGCGGCTTTAGAAGTCGAAGCCAACCCATACAAGCTGCGAGCCTTTAAGCATGATGTCGCGGCTTATATCGTCCCAATCGTCGCAGCGGTAGCGTTTATAGCTGCGGTCATACTCGCCCCGCGTGTAAGTCTTTTTTGCGTCCAGCTTGCGGCGCAGGAACTCACCGCGGGGGACATCTTTAAGGGGCATTTGTTGGATAGTGTCGATCATGCTGCGCCCCCTTCGATAATGGTGACCCTTTCAGATTCGCCAACGTCAAACAATCCCCCGGCAGTGATGACCCGCTGCGAGTGGTCCCGCTGGCAAAATCCAAACGGTGCGCCCAGTTCCTGACAGATACCGTTTAAACGTTCGCGGGTTGTGACGGTGCCCCAGCCTGCGAGGGTGACCCATACGCTGCCGTCATCTTCCCGCTGCGCTATGCGGTTGCCATGTAGCCAAACAGTTCGCCCGTCTGTTTCAGTTCGCGCAGCTTTTGCCGCTTGCCCACGTGCGAAAGCTTCCGCGATTTTTTTAGTTTCTTTTCTCATTGTTAAATTCTCCGTAGTTAACACGCGGCCACCGCGGCCCCGATGTATAGGATTATACGCGATAGATCGCATAGATGTAAACAGGCAAAAAAAAGCCCGCACAATGGCGGGCCTTTCAGTATTACCGGGGGCGGGGTTTAACTGTGGGTGTAGCCGTCCGATTCAATCCCCAGCCACATCCCGGACCACTGGACCATCACACAATCCCAACCGGGTTGGACGGTTGCGCGAAATTGGCGGTAGGTCATCCCCTGCGGGTTTTGCTGCCATTTGCGGGCCAGTGCGGACCGCTGCGCTTTATTCAGATAAACCATATTTTTCTCCGTAGTACCGGCGGCTTAATTGCTGCCGATGTATGGGATTATATGGGATAACTTTATAAAAAGTAAAGCCCATAAAAAAACCCCGCACGATGGCGGGGTCTTAAAGGGTGCAGCGGTTGGTTTTATGCTGCGACTTTGTTTAACAAAATCCCGGCTTTTTTCTCCACTTCGATGCGGGCATCTTGGTGGGGTATGTCGCGGGCTATCGCGGTGATAGCTTGGGCGGCGTCCCAAACGGTTTCTACCGGGCGGCCCTCTTCTTTCAGGTGGCGAGCGTTTGCAGCCTTTGCCATGCGTCCCGATAATCCTGCGCGTTTGCTTAAAAACTCCAAACGGCTTTCATCATCGTGCGC
>Ga0209631_10006374_pt1 | contig 12168 bp, 11 predicted proteins | sample COG_08_FD_184752 | JGI IMG/M metagenome (GOLD analysis project Ga0209631, IMG submission 184752) | Pelagic Microbial community sample from North Sea - COGITO 998_met_08 (SPAdes) (version 2) | ecosystem: Environmental > Aquatic > Marine > Neritic zone/Coastal water | place: Helgoland, sampling... | reverse complement strand
GGTCTTGCTTTGAAAAAGAAAGGATTTTGGAAAAGTCAGCATTTGTACTTTCACCCGCAAAGATGGAGAATTCGAGCCCTCTTTCTCCAGCACCAGTCCCTGTGGTCGAATCACCGGCATTTCGATATCTTCCACAGATAAGAATTCTTCCGTTCTTTTCCTGTATAATATTACCACCGCCAAACCAAAAGCCTGGTTCCTGTTTTTGTGCTGGTATAAGTATTTTGGCTGAGTTCTGGTCTATAAGCCTGAGCCCTAACTCCCTTAATTGGTCTACCTGTTCATTTTCAAGATTCATCGAAGCATCCCGGCTGCAAGGGTTTCGTTTGTGAATGGATCTACCAGAATAAAGCTACCAGTATTTCGATTTCTACGATAGGTGTCATAAAAAATAGGATGCGATGTACGAAGTGACACTCGTCCAATATCATTCATGTCGAAGCCCTCGATATCCTCCATTTTTCTGAGTGAGTTAACATCCACTTTGTATCGAATATCTGATATGATGACTTGGGCTTCTTTGGTCGTGTGACGCAAAATGAACTTACCGCCTTTTGTGAGTTTTTTTGAACCGGAAAACCAACAAAGAAATGCATCTAAATCCTGGGATACTTTTGGTTGATTATTTGGCTTTACGATCATATCACCACGACTTACATCAATTTCATCTTCCAACAAGATGGTAACAGACTGTGGATGAAATGTTTCTTCAATTTCTTGATTACCTTTTAAGATTTTTGCAATTTTGGTAGAAAATCCGGAGGGTAAAACAGTAACTTCATCTCCTGTTTTAAAAACACCTCCAGCGACACGGCCGGAGAAACCACGAAAATCATGGTGTTCGTCTGAGTGTGGCCGGATGACCCATTGGACGGGAAAGCGGGCGTCCACATGATTACTATCTGAGCCGACATAAATATTTTCTAAGTGGTACAATAAGGGAGGCCCTTTGTACCAAGGCATATTTTCAGAACGGTCAACAATGTTGTCACCCTTGAGTGCACTGATTGGAATAAAGGTTAAATCAGTAACATTCTCAAGTCGTGAAGCAAAATCTGTGTATTGCCGGAGTACTTTTTCATATGCACCTTCTTCATATCCGACCAAATCCATTTTATTAATACATACAGCAACGTGCTTAATGCCTAAAAGGTCTGCAATAAAGGTATGCCTGCGAGTTTGTTCGACCACGCCATTTCGTGCATCCACTAAGATTAATGCAAGATTGGCGGTAGAAGCACCGGTCACCATGTTCCTTGTGTATTGGATATGACCAGGAGTGTCCGCAATGATGAACTTCCTCTTGGGAGTGGCGAAATACCTGTAAGCAACATCAATTGTTATACCCTGTTCGCGTTCTGCACGGAGGCCGTCAGTTAAAAGGGCTAAGTTAACATGTTCATCCCCCCTTTGCTTACTGCTTTTTTCAATCGCTTCTAATTGATCTTCAAAAATTGCTTTGGTGTCGTGAAAAAGTCGGCCGATCAGGGTGCTCTTTCCATCATCAACACTTCCGGCTGTTGTGAACCTAAGGAGGTCCATATCTAAGTAACTATTTTGGTCTGTCATGTAATTTAAAGTTTAGAAGTAACCTTGCTTTTTTCTGTCTTCCATTGCCGCCTCTGACCTTCTGTCGTCAGCGCGAGAACCACGCTCGGTCACACGTGATGCTGCAACTTCTGCAATTACATCATCTAGGTTTGATGCGGTCGAGAGTACCGCACCTGTGCAAGTTGCATCCCCTATTGTTCTAAATCTCACCTTTTCCATTGTTGGACTTTCGTTATCCCGAGGAGACACAAATTCAGAGACAGCCAATAAGCTACCATTCCGGTCAATTACTTCACGTTCGTGGGTAAAATATAGGTTAGGCAGTTCAATATTTTCAATTTTAGCATATTGCCAAACATCCATCTCCGTCCAATTGCTCAATGGAAAAACCCGGAAGTTTTCGCCCGGCGATTTCCTACCGTTAAAGAGATTCCATAATTCAGGTCTTTGGTTTTTCGGATCCCATTGACCAAATGCATCTCGATGCGAGAAAAATCGTTCTTTTGCCCTGGCCTTTTCTTCATCTCTTCTTCCACCACCCAAGCATGCATCAAGAGATTCTGTTTCAATTGTTTCTAAAAGAGTAACCGATTGTAATGCATTTCTGCTCGCATTTGGTCCGGTTTCTTCAACTGCAGTCCCGCGGTCAATTGAATCTTGAACTGCTCCAACAATCAATTGCACTCCGTTTTCTTTGATGAATTTATCCCTAAATTCAATGGTCTCCGGGAAATTATGCCCAGTGTCCACATGTACAAAAGGAAATGGTATCTTTGCCGGACTGAAAGCCTTGGTTGCAAGGTGAGCCATAACAATCGAGTCCTTTCCTCCAGAAAACAGGAGACCGGGGCGTTCAAATTGGGCAGCAGTTTCGCGAAGTATAAAGATTGCTTCGGATTCAAGCTGATCAAGGTGCGTTAGGTTATAATTCTGCATATGAATATTTTAAATTTTCACTTTGTTGAAAATGGCATCAAATAGTTTTTGCGATGACTCTGTCTGTTTCTCGAACTCAGTATCAATTGTCATCCACGGATTGGTTGGTTCTTCGAAAGAAGATTTTCTCCCTGTTAAGTTTTCCACCCCACCCTTTCGCTCTTTTGCGTAAAGGCCTTTAACATCACGCGATTCACATTTTTGAAAGCTGGCTTTGATGTAAATTTCATGAAAGAAATCACTTCCAATGATTTCTTTTGCTTGGTCCCGAAACTTTTTTCTGGGTGTGATAAAAGATGCAATTACTAAAAGACCATTACTGACAAGAAGCTTAGCCATTTCGCTAACCCTTCTAATATTTTCCTCACGATCATTATCACTGAATCCGAGGTCCTTATTTAGGGAATCCCTCAAATTGTCACCGTCGAGCACAATCGAGTGAATTCCAACTTGTTGAAGGTCCCTTTCAAGTTGAACGGCAAGTGTGCTTTTTCCTGAGCCTGATAAGCCGTAAAGCCAAAATACATTTCCCTTTTGATTAAGCACCAACTCTTTGTCTTCGCGTTTGAGCAAAAGATCATTGATCGGATGAATGTTTTCTTGATTCATTAGGATTGGAAGAAAGGGAGTATAGAGGAAATACTAATAATGTAAAAGCGAGAACATGTCATACATGCTCTCGCTTGAAAAAAGGAATAAAAATTTATTCCTAAATGTGAATATTGTTACTTCTTAGGAGCTGCTCCAGCAAGGTTTAAGGAAATTTCGATATTGTTTGCAACTTTTTCAAGTTTTTCTCCTTTTTGTATGTCAAAATCATCACGTTTAACCGTAAATTTTGATCTTATAATCAGAAGGTCACCCGGAGTGCGATTCCTTTTGATCAATAAATCTTTAAGATAGGTAATTTTGATCGGTATATTCATTTCTATTGTAATATTGCGAATGGACATTTTCCCTTTCGCTTCGGCAAGCAGATCATTCTTCGTTTTTTTAATATTATGAAGCTTAGACAGTTGAAATTTGATTTGCCCGTATTTCTCAACATTTAGCCAATCTTCGCCATGCATGTGCTCCTTTAATACGGGATTGCCCACATGAAGGCTCTTGGCATCAAGGAAAATCGTCCCCTTGGTATCTTCTGGCTTTTTAGGATTGTAGGTAATCTCCCCGTAAATCCCATCTCCTGATCCATTAATTGATTCTAATGGCGCGTCCATTTGAAAAATGATGCTATTTACTCCCTTCGGATCCTTGAAGTCGAAGTTAATCGCACTCGCGGAAAGGGTGAGTAGTGACATTGCCGAAAGTTGAACAAATAAATTAGTCATGTTTAATGTTTAAATAATAAACTCAGGCTGCTTCAACTTTCTTTTTTGAAAATTTGTAAAAAAACTGAAAAGCAGAACACCAAAATAGAACCGAGAACTTATGCTTTAAGACATAAGACGGTATTTTGATCTAACTTGTTCTTAGGGCGTGAAAGATAGTGAGCTTCCAATTATTGCTACATTTAGCTCCCCCCTCAACTGCTTTCTATCAAGCAGTCCGAACACTGTTATTCCCTCAAAGTATGAGAGATGCAATAAAGTATAGTATACCTGCAGACTGTAAGTTTTCAGCTTATATATGGATGTTTTATGCTCGAGGGTGAGAAAGTCCGTGTACCTCTTTCAATCGGACAGCAGAAACATGTGTATAAACTTGAGTGGTTGAAAGACTTGAGTGCCCTAGCAGTTCCTGTACAGCTCTTAGGTCTGCTCCATTGTTCAGGAGGTGAGTTGCGAAAGAGTGTCTTAATTTGTGTGGAGTCAGGTCGCTTGGGAGATCAGCAGACCGCAGATAATTTTTAAGCAGAATTTGAACCGAGCGAATAGATAATCTTTTCCCGTTCTTATTAATAATGACTGGTGCTAAAGGTCTGCAATCTTTTGCAAATGAATCGCGAAAATTCGTTAATGTTTTAAGGGCCCGATTACCAATAGGAGTATGTCTTTGCTTACCCCCTTTACCAGAGATCTTAATTGACGCGTTTACATGATTGATATCGCCATAATTTATACCGACTAATTCACTTACCCTAAGACCGCCAGCATAAAGTAATTCAAGGATTAATAGGTCGCGAATCGATTTAAAATCAATCTTCCCCTCTGTTTCAGAAATGTTGGGTTGCTCCAATAATTTAAAAACTTGTTTTTCTGTAAGTATTTTGGGCAAAGGTTTGTCTGGTTTGGGGAGGGGCAAATTATGAAACGGGTTAACAGTAACCCAATTTCTAGCCTGGCAAAATTTGTAAAAAGTTCTAATTCCAGAAATGTGAGTCCTCAAGGTTCTACGGGAATATTTAGCTTGGGACTCGATAATATAAGACCTACATTGGGACTTAGTTACTTCATTTAAGCTTAATTTTCTGCCCTCAAGTTCGCTGAGCCATAAATAGAAACTATCAATTGCATACTTATAGTTACGTGCAGTGTAGACCGACAATCTCCTTTCTAAAGTGAGATGATTAATGAATTGAGCGCACTCAGGGAAAGAGCGCTTTCCTGAATCGACTTTTACTTGAATTTTTGCCACGTTCCAACCGCAAGCTCGTAAACAGAAAAAAAGAAAATAGTGATCACAGTAATAATCGCTATTGAAAGATAAACCCCGAAGTTTGTTTCGGTTTTTCTCGGTTGCTCGGGACGATACGCGTCAGAAGTATTATCGTATGGCTCAATCGAAACAACATTGTGAGTACGCTCCTCCCTGCTTTTTAATGGTTTCCTTAGACTCATTTATTGTAACTTGATTCGATTAGGCGCGAAACGCAAGTTGAAGAGTAATGATTTTATTAGCCAAAAAGAAAAGGTTCTATCTTTGACCTACAACCCTCAAGGTTATCTTCAAGTAAGTAATGCCCAGACTCTTCAAATTTATGAGCAATAATATGTGGTAATTTTTCCTGCCAATTTTCAAGAAACCCACCATGAAAGCAAAAGTCTTTCATCCCCCAGCATGCTAATATAGGAGTATCTTTATAACTTTGCAGTGAGTTCTCAGTTTCCTGTAAAAGTGGATATGTTGGATGATTTGGCTCATAGGGTATATCCTTAACGAATCTCCATACTGCAACTCTATTTCTCCAATTATTATATGGGTGAAGGAATCCATTTTTTATCTCAGTAGTCATTGGATTTCTGACTGCCATAAAGGTTGCAGGTCCCGCAAATCCATTTAAGCCTCGAACTAGAATGCTACCAATGATGGGTAATCGGCAAAGCAATATTCTCTTGGGCACATTTCGTGATACAAAAGCAGCTGTGTTCATAATCACAATTTTTTCAATTCTATTAGTGTGATTACGAAATGCCGATAAACCTATTGCCCCACCCCAATCGTGAACGACTAGTCGAACCTTTTTGATTTTTAAATGGTCTAACAGTTCAAATAGGTTATCCCCATGACTCTTCAAGTCGTAGGGGAAATCCGGAAAACTTGGCTTATCTGAAAAGCCACAGCCTATATGGTCAGGGGCAATACACCTGCCATGTTCCCTTAAGCTTAAGATCAGACGACGATAAAAAAAAGACCATGTAGGGTTGCCGTGTAGAAAGATGGTTGGAACGCCAACATTTTCTCCTTCGTCGATATAGTGAATGTCCAGTCCACTACTCAGTTTATGGAATTTCCCCTTAAATGGATAAAGAGACGAAATTGTACTTGGGATGCTCAAGGATTAATGGAAAGCATTATACTAGAAAGCCCACTGCCAATCCCGAGTAAAACGGATGGTTTTGTTAGAAGCAAAGGGTTTTGCTCGCAGGCATGAGTATATGTCAATGGAAGTGAAACTGAACCACAGTTCCCTAAGTTTTCAAATGTTGAATGATTTTTCTCAATTGGAAGCTTCAGTGAGTCGAAAACGGCATTTGTATGTGCTTTCCCTACTTGATGAGTTACAATAAGACTTGGGTTTTCAGCAGTCCAATTACTTGCCTTCATGAACTTGTCCCAGCCTCTGGATGCAACTGATATACCTGCATGGAGTAGTTCCTCAGAGTCAGTTTGCATAACCAATTCATCTCCGGAAGAATCACCTTCGCATAAATGGTTATAGGATGTGTCTGTTTCGGAGATAAAAGTACCCAAGGTCGGATTTCCTGGAGGGAGTAAGTCTTTGTGTACAATGGTCCAGGCAACGGCCCCAGCTCCGATAGTTAAATTGGCAAAGAAGGGTTTTATTTCCTTTCTTGACTGGTTGCCCTGATTTAGGATTTTAATTGTTTTATCAACAAGGGGTTTGCCGTTCTCACCCGCCACGATCATTGCTCTTTTTATCTGACCTGACTCTATCAGCCCAGCGGAAAGTATAATTGCATTTATAAAACCCAGGCACGCATTAGAAATATCCAATATCTGGGTGTTTTCGTTTAATCCTAAAATTCTATGAACATAAGAAGCGGTTGCAGGCTCTAATCTATCGCGGCAGACTGAAGAGTGGATAAGTAAATCAATCTTATCTCTGCTTATGCCCCCACTAAGGAGTTTCTTGCCAGCCTCTGCCGATGCTTCAGATGGGCGGTGGGAGGCAGGCCAAAACCTTCTCTCCTTTATGCCGGTCATCAATTCCAGCCTGCCCTGCGGTAAGTTTAAACGAGAATAAAGGGGAGCCAGTTCATCCTCTAGCCTTGCGGAAGAAAAAATTTCTGAAGGTAATGCATAGGCCATTGCTTCAATGCCGACATTAGTAAAATTCTTACTAGTCATTAATTTTCATAGATGACTGGACAACTTCGCTGTCAAAATAGTTTAATCCCATTCCAGCATCGATTACGATGCCCTGTCCGTTAATGCCGGATGAGCGAGGACTTAGTAGAAATGTCGCAAGATTTGCCACTTCAGTAGTCGCAAGTGCTCTTTTGCGAAAAGTTAATTTTTCTGCATATAAATAATTAATCAAGTAGCCCGGGATGCCTGCAGATGCACTAGTCTTTAATGGACCCGCATTCACTGAATTAAACCTAGTTTCACCATCGTGAGAAAAAGATTTTGCCAAGTAGCGAATACTTGCATCGAGGGAAGCCTTGATCGGTGCCATGTAACCGTAGTTCTCAGCTGTTACTTCTGTTGAAGAAATTCCAATCGTTACTACAGAGGAAGATTTAGATAGTAATGGCTTACAGATTCTTGCTAACTCAACAAGTGAGAAAGACGAAATTTGAGTAGCTTGCAGGAAATCAGATCTTTTTGTTTCATGAAATTTCTTTAACCCTTCAGTGTAATTAGCAAAGGCTACCGAGTGAAGAACCCCATCAAGCGCGTTCCCATTTAATTCAGCTTTAATAGATGTACCTAAAGTCTCAATTTGATCTTCGTATTCAAAGTCACAAACAAGGACTGCTTTGCCTTTTAAAGTTTTCTCGAGTTCTTTCTTGCGACTTTCACTCCTCACTGAATAGATAACTTTCGCACCTTCATCCTCGAGGAGCTTGGCTACTGACCATGCTACACTTTTACGGTTTGCAACTCCTGCAACTAGGAAAGTTTTCCCGTTAATCCCGAGGAAGCTCATTATGCTTAGGCTGAATCTTTAACAAGAGCCAGTGCAAATGAAATGGTAAGTGCCGTTTTACCCTTATTCTTAATTTCACCAGTAAGGTTATAAAACTGCCCCATCTGTTCTTTCAGAAACACAGAAATCTCAATGTCATCTCCTGGCAAAACCATTCGCTTGAACCTAGCATCGCGAATACGAGAAAGAACTGGCGTGACATTTTCATCGGTCAAGGATTGGTTACTTAAATAATCTGCTAGAAAAATAGCACCGGTTTGAAAAACTGATTCACAAAGTAAAACCCCAGGCATAATTGGATTCTCCGGGTAGTGACCTTTAAAGAAGGGGAAATCTGGTTTAATGAACAGGCTGGCTTTGGCACTGTCCTCATTTATTTCAATAATCTTGTCTATAAATAAAAAAGGTGGGCGGTGTGGAATCCTTCGGTGTATTTCTTCCATTGTTAATGAATATTTAGGCAGTCGCCAAGTCATCGGCGGGCAATTTTTGCGAATCAGTACTGAATTTATTTCTAAGAAAAGAATCAACTTTACTCGCTGTTATCACTCCATAATTAATTGTACCTAGCCACCCAGACATAATAATTCCTACAGAACCTGCGTGAAAAAGCCCAGGTGCATGCTTCGGAAGAGATGAGGATACGTCCAAACCTTCAAATTTCGTACCAAAAGATGCACCTGATGCATGTTGAGTATAGTGTTGGATCGTGCGTGGTGTAGCAGCTTCAATATGATCGATTTTATTCCTGATGTTTGGGATTATTTTCTCAAGTGCAATGATAGATTCTTCGCATAGTCTATCTTTTTCTCGTTGGTATTCTGTATCAGAAAGATTGTTCCAGTCTTTCCATTTCGCATTAATTGATGCAACTATGCTATACATAGCATTTTTCCTACTTGGTCTTGTGTCGGGATAGTATACGGAAAATGTCCTGCTAGTGGTATGAAAATCTGTTAGTTCTTCGGTCGAGAAGGAGCCAGACTCAGATGTAAATATAAGATCGCCTACATTAGGAATAGACTCACCTTTCTTGATTCCAATATAAACTTGGCAAGATGTTGAGTTTAAGCGAACGGAGGCAGCTTCTTTAGCAAATGATTTAGGCAGTTTCGATAGTCCAAGCAGTTTCTCGATCGTGTTCTTTAAGTTAGCATTGGATAGTACGGCTCCACAGTTGATTCTTTTTCCATTAACCATTACACCAGAAACATGGTGTTGCCCGTCATGCTCTTCGGTTATTAAGGATTCAACATTACACTGCCTTCTAAGATCCGCTCCATTGCCTCTTAACTCACTGACCATTTTCTTTATTAAGGAATCAGTACCATCTTTAAATGTGTAAATTCCCTTCTTCATGAAGTTGGTAAATACGATTCCATAAGCAATAGCTGGATCCTTAAAGGATGATCCATTCGCATAGGAAATAGGCTCAAGTAACAATCGTTTAATGTCGTCGCGACCAGGAAAGAACTGTTCGAGTAAATCTCCAATAGTTCTGCCATCTTTAGCAAAGTAGTCCATCGTACGAAGGTGCTCATAGAAATCTTCTACCTTACTTCGTGCAACTTGGAATGAATCTTGGAGTATTTGAGTAAAATCCAAGCGGTCAAAAGTTGTCTTCAAGTCGTACTGTGGATTTACAAATCGAATATTCTTCAGCTGTACGATTGAGTCGGCGATCTCTTTCGTCCAATATCTTCTGCATGATTTAATCATACCCACGGGAAATCCGTGAAGGGATATATCGAAGATATGGCCACCAGCCCTCTTGAACCATGTTGCCAAGCCACCAAATTGGTAATGATGCTCAAGAAGAAGTACGGAGTGACCTTGCTTGGCTAGAATGTTGGCTCCGGTTAACCCACCCAAGCCGCTACCGACTACAACGACATCGTAGTAGTCTTTAATATCTCTAAGGGAACGGGCAGTCACAGTATTACACTATTTAATTTAAACGATGGGGACAAGTTCTGAATAAGAATATATCTTTTGTAAGTAATCAGTTTTCTAGTTTTTTTAAAAAATCTTCAGGGGTTTGATTATTAGGATCTCCTGGTGAAATTAAATATTTTAATTTCAATTGCTTAACAATTTGAATTTGCTCATAGGTTAATTGCTCTCTTGAAAGAATTAACTTCCTTAATGGTAAGTTTAAAAGAGGCGAAAGGTCATCTATTTTTAATCCCACAATATTAAGTTCGGTAATCGGGCAACCTACGATTTTATTTAATGAACTTACTGGCGAACCTGGCAAATACAGAACTTCAATCGGGGAACCGGAGAGAGGGCTAAGGTCACTGACAAGGGTTGCTCGCAACTCAATTCTCTTTATCGGGCAATTTGATAAGGGAGAAAGGTCATCAATTTGAGTTCCGCTCAAAGTAAGTTCTTCAATCTTCGTGTTATTAAGGAAGTTTATATTTGAAATAGCACATTTAAATAGATCTAGCCTTCGCAGTGGTTTTTGACTGAGAATTTTCAATGTGCGATCAGTCACTTCTGTTTGCGAAAGATTCAGGATTTCCACAGGAGATTCCTGAAGGAAGCCTAACGATTGAACTTTTGTTTTTCGTAATGAAAGCTCTTTTAATCGATGAACTGATAAAGACTCAAAGTCAGAAGCACCGACTCCATCTAAATGAAGTTTTTTTAAGCAAAATTGACTTAACTGAGAAAAGGAGGTGAGGGTTGACTTCGAAAACTTGAGTCCCCTTAACTTAAAAAAGCTTAAATGCTCAAGCGGCACATCCCCCTGATAATCGAAATCAAATTCAATAATAGGCAGATGAGCAATTTGTGCGAGTGGAGGGTGGTTCTTATTTAAAAGTTTTACCCCTACCCCTCCGTGTAAAAGAAAGACCTCGGTCTCAAACCCTTTATGCATTAATTCATCTCTGCAGGACAATCTAATTTCCTCAAAGGCCGGATGATTGGAACTATTTTCTGATTTTTTTTTGCTTTGCTTGCCTGGGAACATATGCGTGAACCTTAACGATGCTTAATAATAAATAATCAAACTTTACTAACTAAGGCGTTTCTCGTTGTAAGCCATTGTTAATTCTTTAGCAATTTAAACATGTCTCTTTTCATGCATTTATTAGGTTGGCTATTTTTAGCGATCAATACCCTCTGCCTTGTTCGCCTTGGGCTTTTACCTGCTGTTTTCTTTGCAAGGAACTACGCCCTTTACAGCAAGATATTTTGGGTGTCTTTAGTCGTCACATTCGTTTTTTTATGTAGTGAGGCTATGTTGCTGCAAATTCTGCTAACCATTGAAATTGAATAAGGTTTTTTGTGATCTATTTTCGAACATGTAAATAAATTAATTTATCCTTAGATCTAAGCTCGTCGGTTCTAAATTTAACTCATTAATATCGTGGAGAAATAAACTAATTCTGTCCTCAAGTAATAGTTAGATCTCCTGGGTTAAAGTCTCTTGATTCTAATATTCCTGAAAGCAACCGGATCATTATGCCCAGCAAAGCCAAAATGCCCTTCAATATTTTTTAATCCTGGGTGTTTCTTGTTAGCCATAAAAGATTCAGCTTTAGATAGATCTGAATCAAGGATTAAGCTTCCATTTAGGATTACAATAATATGAGAGCCCACAACTGTTACCTCTTGCTGGTTCCATTCGTCTATTCCCTTTAAGAATCCTCTTCGGGCTGCTGCTATTCCGTAAGCGGAACCGTGGTATTGCCTAGGGTCTAACTTTTCGTACCTTGAGTGCTCGCTGTCTAAAACCTGAAGCTCGCACATTCCATTGTAAGCAGGATTGCCCTTGCCTGGGTATCGAATCGCTAAACCATTATTTCCACCAGCAGGGAGTTTGAACTCGAAATCCACAATAAAATCATTGTACTTATCTTTTGTGTATATTGTACCGCCTTTTCCTTTAATGCATTGAATTGAACCTTCGGTAATTTGATAGTTTTCGGTCGGTCCCATCCATCCATTAAAGTTCTTTCCATTAAAAACTGATTCAAACTCCTCATCGTCACAGCAACTGGGTTTGAGTTCTTTAATGAAGATATTCCTCCAGCTAATTTCTCCGCCATGAGTCTGCAGTTGAATAGGACCTTTGGCGATGATGGGTTTTCTTTTCGATAGCTCAGTTTTTC
>Ga0209631_10006372_pt1 | contig 12170 bp, 11 predicted proteins | sample COG_08_FD_184752 | JGI IMG/M metagenome (GOLD analysis project Ga0209631, IMG submission 184752) | Pelagic Microbial community sample from North Sea - COGITO 998_met_08 (SPAdes) (version 2) | ecosystem: Environmental > Aquatic > Marine > Neritic zone/Coastal water | place: Helgoland, sampling... | reverse complement strand
TTATTGAATTGCATATATCTTTTACTAATTTCAAATTAAGACATATTTGTGTTTTTTCAATAAAGAAAGCTTATGAATTTAAATAAAAACCTCATTTTTTTAGGTATGATGGGGTCCGGTAAATCATCAATTGGCCATTTAGTTTCTAAAAAACTAAATCTAAATTTTTTTGATATTGATAATTTAATTGAAAATAGTGAAGGTTTGGATATTTCATCTATTTTTAAAGAAAAAGGTGAGGCATATTTTAGAAAATTAGAGGAAAAAATTACTCTTAAAACATTAAAATCTAAAAATAGTGTTATTTCCTTGGGTGGTGGTAGTTTTATTAATGAAAAAATTAGAAATGAAATTTTGAAAACTCACTTATCTTTTTGGTTAAACTGGAGCGAGCATATCCTTTTAAAAAGAATTGAAAATAGCAAAAAAAGACCTTTGGCTTTTGGTTCTTCTCGTCAAGAAATTAAACAATTAATAAAAAAGCGTTCAAAAATTTATTCAGAAGCACAATTCAAAATAAGCTGTAATAAACTTTCAAAAAATGAAATAGTAAAAGAAGTTATTAAAATTTATGAACTCTGTTAGATTACAAGTTAAAACAAATAGTAAAACCTATCCAATTGTTATTGGAAAAAATATCTTGAATAAATTACCAAAGTTTTTGGGTGAAAATAACTTGGACTTTCTTCAGTGCCTTATTGTTGTGGATAATAATGTTCCAAAAAAAATTATTAAAAATTTATTAAAATCCTTATCAAAGAAAAAAAGTACTATTTACTATTTTGGTGCAAATGAAAAAAATAAAAATCAAAAAAGTGTTGATAAGATTTTATCTATTCTTTTAAAAAAAAATTTTAATAGAAATGATTGTTTAATTTCTATTGGAGGTGGGATTACAGGTGATGTTTCAGGGTTTGTGGCAAGCATTTTTAAAAGAGGACTAACTTTTGTTAATGTGCCAACAACATTGCTTTCTCAAGTTGACTCATCAATTGGAGGAAAAACAGGAGTTAATACTAAATATGGTAAAAACCTTATTGGGGCATTTTACCAACCAAGCCTTGTTATTTCTGATGTTGCCTTCTTAAAGTCATTACCAAAAAGAGAACTAACGTGTGGTTACGGAGAAATTTTTAAACATTCTCTAATTGCCGATAAGAAATTTTTTTTATTTTTAAATAAAAATAAATCTAAAATTTTAAATTTACAAAGTCCTTTTATTGAAAATGCAATACACAAAAGTTGTTTCATTAAAAAGAAAGTTATTGAGTTAGATGAAAAAGAGTCGTCTTTAAGAAAAATATTAAATTTTGGACATACGTTTGCACATGCTTTTGAGTCTACCCTCAATTATTCTAAAAAACTTAATCATGGTGAAGCGGTAATATTAGGAATTAAAATGGCCTCAAAATTTAGTTTAACAAATAAACTTCTTAACAATACAGAGTTCAAACTTATAGATAATCACATTAACAAACTTAATCTTAAAATTAGTATTAATAGTTTATTTAGTAAAAATGACATTAATAAAATCTTATCTTTTATGACAAAAGATAAAAAAAATATAACCAAAAAAATAAATTTGATTTTATTAAAAAAAATTGGCTACCCTTCTTATGGATTTCAATTTACTAAAGAAAAAATTAGATCCTTTTTAAGCAAAGAGTTAATTAAATAATATTTGAATAGAATGGATATATTTTTTTAATTCTATTTCTAAAATTGTATAAATTTTTTTAGTTGATGCAATTTTACTTAATTCATCTAATTCTTCTGACTTGATAGTTATTTTTAAATGAAACTTGCCTACTTGGTGACTTTTATGATTTTTATGTAAAAAACTTTTATCTTCTATTTTTAGATCTTGAATAATAATATTATTCTCAAGTTTATTTTTTACAATTGTAATTAATTTATTTATATTCATAAATAATTGATTAATATTATATAACATGAAAAATATTTGTGATTGGAATAATTGTTTTGAAATTGGCGAATATAAAGCGCCTATTGAGAAAGATAATAGTAAAAACTTTCGATTATTGTGTCTAAATCACGTCAAAGAATTCAACAAAAACTGGAATTATTTTTCTGGAATGAATGACGAGCAAGTTTTTAATTTTTTAAAATCAGATATGACGTGGCATAAACCTACACAAAGCTTTAGCTCATCTGATAATTTCTTTAAAGTCCTATGGAACAACACTTTAAAAGATGAGTTTGATAAAGCGAAATTAAAAAGTGAATACAACCATATGAGTCAATTTAAATTTGACCACAATGATATTAAAGCCTTTGGAATTTTAGGTGTTTCTGTCGGTCTAAAATGGGAGAAAATTCAACACAAATTCAAAGAGCTTGTCAAAAAATTTCACCCTGATATTAATTTGGGAAATAAAAAATACGAAGAAAAACTTAAACTAATTACTTTGGCTTACACACAGCTTAAAAATACATATAAGGATAAAATTGGAACTTGATATAAATTCACAACCAGACATTAAGATATCTCTTAATCAAACATTTGGTATTGATTCAGATATGCAGGTAAATGCGTTCTCAAAAAAAAGTAAATACGTGCCTGATATTGATAAAAATTATAAGTTTGATAAGGACACAACCTTAGCAATTATTTCAGGTTTTGCCTTTAACAAAAGAGTATTAGTGCAAGGATACCATGGTACGGGGAAGTCTACCCACATTGAACAGATTGCTGCAAGATTAAATTGGCCATGCATTAGAGTTAACTTGGATAGTCATGTTAGCAGAATAGATCTAATTGGAAAAGATGCAATTGTTGTGAAAGATGGAAAACAAATTACAGAATTTAAAGAAGGAATATTACCTTGGTCAATTCAAAATCCGGTGGCACTTGTTTTTGATGAGTATGACGCAGGAAGACCAGATGTGATGTTTGTGATTCAACGAGTGTTAGAAGCGGAAGGGAATTTTACTTTACTTGATAAGAACAAAGTCATTAAACAAAATAAATTTTTTAGATTATTTGCAACATCTAATACTGTTGGACTAGGTGATACTACGGGTCTATATCATGGTACACAACAAATTAACCAAGGGCAGATGGATAGATGGAATATTGTTACATCCTTGAATTATCTAAGTCTTGATAAAGAAATGGAAATTGTTTTAGCAAAAAATAAAAATTTAAATAATCCCAAGGGTAAAGAAAAAATTGCTAATATGATTAAAGTAGCCACTTTAACAAGAAAAGGATTTATTGCGGGTGATATTTCAACAGTTATGAGTCCTAGAACTGTTTTGCATTGGGCTGAGAATGCAGAAATTTTTAAAGATATAGGTTACGCTTTTAGAGTAACATTTTTAAATAAATGTGATGATATTGAAAAAAATACAATTGCTGAATATTTTCAAAGATGTTTTGGAGAAGAATTACCAGAATCTATGATTAATATTCAAATATAAATGAGCAATAAAAGTGATAATTTCAAGGATCAATTTAAACAAGCCTTAATCTCCACAGCTAAGGTAATTTCGGATGACTACAAAATAAGTTATAAAAAAAATGATAAAGAAACTTCTGAAAAAAAATACAATTTTTTTAATGTAAGTGATTTATCAAATAAATATGACTTTATAAAATTAAGGGCAGAAACGGATTCTGAAGCTGTAAAAAAAAAATTTTCAAGTACATCTATATTTAATAAAAATTTACCCAAAAATAAATCTTGTAAATCACTTTATAATATTGCAGAAAAAACTCGTTATGAAATTTTGGGCGGAAAAATGCTCAAAGGAATAAAAAAAAATATTAGTGATAATTATTATTTAAAAATAAATAATATTTCTAAAAATCCAATCAACAACAAAGATGATGTTTCAATTTCTGAGGCTTTTGAATTATACATGCTTAAGAAATTTTACAAATTAAAACTTAATCCATTTTCTTTAAAAAAACTAAGTTATTGGGAGAAAGACTTTGACTTATCAATAGAAAAGCATGAAGATTTTTTAAACAAGAATTTTGAAAATCAAGAAAAATATTGTTCAAAATTTGCTGAAATTTTTGAAAGTATGGATGTGTTTAGTTCTAAAAATGAAGAAGAAGAAAAAGATGATAACGAAAAAGAAAATGAACAAGAAAATAAGTCTGAAAATGAAGAAAATAATCAATCAGACGAACAAAATGATACTAAAGAAAATGAAGCACAATCAAATTTAAATGCAGGCTTTGATTTGAGTGATCAACAAATCAATGAACAATTAGAGGATTCTCAAGATTTAAAAGATACCACGGAAAATATTTTAGAAAAAACTACTATAAATAATATTGATCAAGAATATAAAGTTTTTACTACACAATTTGATGAAATTTCAAAAGCTGAAAGTCTTGAAAATTTAGTAGAAATAAAAAAATTAAGAAAAAATTTAGATCAGCAATTAGTTGGTTTCCAAGATCTAATAACTAAACTTGCCAATAAACTTCAAAGACAACTTTTAGCTAAACAAAATAGGTCCTGGGAATTTGATCTTGAAGAGGGTTTACTTGATAGTTCAAAATTAACTAGAATCATTATGGATCCTTATAATTCACTATCTTTTATGAAAGAAAAAGACCTTGATTTTAAAGATACAATTGTAACATTATTAATTGACAACTCTGGTTCTATGCGTGGTAGACCTATTACAATTGCTGCGCTATGTGCTGATATATTGTCAAGAACACTAGAACGGTGTTCTGTTAAAGTTGAAATTTTAGGCTTTACAACAAAAAATTGGAAAGGTGGAAAAAGCCGTGAACATTGGAACAAAAAAGAAAAACCAAAAAGTCCTGGAAGGCTTAATGATTTAAGACACATAATCTATAAATCCGCTGATACGCATTGGAGACAAGCAAAAAACAATATAGGGCTGATGCTTAAAGAAGGATTATTAAAGGAAAATATTGATGGTGAGGCTATATCTTGGGCCTTCAATAGAATTAAAAAAAGAAAAGAGGAAAGAAAAATTTTAATGGTTATTTCTGATGGTGCACCAGTTGATGATTCAACTTTATCTGTAAACACAGGGGATTTTTTGGAAAAACACCTTAAAAAAATAGTTAAATTTATAGAGATAAAAAGTGAGGTAGAAATTTTAGCTATTGGGATTGGTCATGATGTTTCAAGATACTACGAAAAAGCAATTAAAATAAGTGACGTTCACGAATTAGGTGACGTAATGATTTCTCAATTAAGTGGCTTATTTGAAAATAAAAAATTACATTAAATATTTAAAAGATCTTTATTTTTCCATCTAATAGTAACTTTTGCTCCTTTTTTTATCTTTGAATTTTTACAAGTTATATTTGCAAAATTTTTTTCTAATAAAGTTTTACCAATAAAAATGCCAAGACCTAATCCTGATTTAGATTTAACATTTGATTTTAATGATTTAATATAAGGTTCTCCAATTTTACTTAAAACATCACTAGGAAAGCCATCACCATCATCTTCAATAATAATTTCACTAAAATCATTATTAGTATTTAATTTAATTAATATTTCACTTTTTGCAAATTTGTTTGCATTTCCAATAAAGTTTCTCAAACCATAAACAATTTCAATTGATTTTGTTATACTTAATGGATTTTTGTCTTCATCTGAATTAATGATGAATTTTTTTTCACTTATTTTTTGGAAAGATTTTATAATTTCAAAAACATATTCGCTAATTGTAATATCTCTATCAATAAATTCATCCTCTATTGTTGGATTCAAAGTTAATTTTTTTAATATTTCACTACATCTCTCAATTTGACTTGCTAAAAGCTCAAGATCTTTTTTAACTTCATTTTCATCTTTAAATTGTTTTAATAAATCTGCAGATATAATTTTAATTGTTGAAAAAGGTGTGCCTAATGAATGTGCGGCTGCAGCAGCTTGTCCACCCAGAGATAATAATTCATGCTCTTTAGCCAATACCTCTTCCATTTTGTTTAGTGCTTCTTTTCTCAATCTAGACTCTGTCCCAAACGTTAATGCAAAATAATTTAAAAAAAATAAGGCAATTATTAATGATACTGGAATTGCAAAATAATATGACTCACTTACATGAAAATGTTCATTAAGTGGAGTAGGAAGTGATTGATGAAAAAATGTCAATATAATTATCATAATAGTCGTAATCACCACTAATAATGAATTACTTTTGAATCCCAAATTAGATGATGAAAATATTGTAGGAATTATTAAAAAAATTGAAAATGGATTTATAATTCCGCCTGTTAAATAGATTAAGCAGCTCAATTGTAAAACATCTGTAAATAAAAAAAGGAAAGCTGTTCTATCTGAAAGTTGTGTCTTTTGATATAAATATACTAAATATAGGTTACTTAGTGCACCAATAAAAATAACCAAACTTGTTAACGTATAGTTAAACCCTAGGCCTAGGTAAAAAAAAACTAAATTTATTGTTACTAATTGTCCTAAAATAGCAATCCACCTTAAATTTATATAAGTAGATTTTTTTAAAGAAAAATATTTTGAAGTTTCGAAAAACTTCATTATTAAATGTCTAAATTTTGTACATTTATTGCATTTGATACAATAAAATCTTTTCTTAAAGCAACATCGTTGCCCATTAATGTATGAATAAGATCTTGATCTTTTTTTAAATCTTTTGAGTAAGTCACCTGTAATAAATTTCGTGTTTCAGGGTCAAGAGTAGTACTCCACAATTCTTCTGGATTCATTTCACCTAATCCCTTGAATCTTTGTATGCTCATTTTAGCCTTCTCTTCACTTATAACTCTATTAAATTCTTTACTTCCTTTCTTAATTTTTTTTAATTCTTTTCTGTTTTGCAGAATATAATTTTCTAACTCATTCTCATCTTTAATGTAAATTCCTTTCGTACCTTTATTTATTTTAAATAAAGGTGGTTGAGCTAAGTAAACATGTCCATTTTCAATTAACTTGTTAAAAGGTTTATTATTAAAAAAAGTGAGCAATAAAGCTCTTATATGCGATCCATCAACATCAGCATCTGTCATAATTATAATTTTTCCATATCTTAAATCTTTTAAATCAATATCATCAGATTTAGGATCTAGTCCTAGAGCATTTATTAAAGTTACGATTTCATTAGAAGAAATCATTTTAGAAAGAGCTTTAGTTCTTGTTTCACTTCCATTTTGGATGCTACTTTTCTTTATTTTAATTTCTTCGACATAAGTATTTAAAATTTTTCCTCTAAGTGGCAAGACAGCTTGATTTGCTCTATTTCTTCCTTGTTTAGCAGAGCCACCAGCAGAATCTCCCTCAACAATAAATAACTCGGTTCCTTCTTGTTTGCCAATTTGACAGTCTGCTAATTTTCCTGGTAATCCACTTAATTCAAGGGCACCTTTTCTTCTCACATTTTCTCTAGCTTTTCTTGCAACGTCTCTTGCTAATGCAGCCTGCATAACTTTGGCTAAAATAATTTTAGAAGTACTAGGATTTTGATCAAACCATATAGATAATTTTTCATTAATGATATTTTCAACTATCATTCTAACTTCTGATGAAACTAGTTTGTCTTTTGTTTGAGAAGAAAATTTAGGATCTGGTATTTTTGCGGATAATACACATGTTAATCCTTCTTTTATATCATCTCCTGATATCGTTATTTTATTTTTTTTTAATAAATTATGTTCTATTGCATATTTATTAATAACTCTTGTTAGCGCACTTCTAAATCCAAGTATATGTGTTCCACCATCTTTTTGATAAATATTATTAGTATAGGGATAAACATCTTCGCTATAACTTGCATTCCATTTTAAAGAACATTCAATTTCTATATTATCTTTTTTTCCCTCTATATAAATTGGTTTTTTAAATAATTCATTTCCAGCTTTATTTAAAAGTTTTTCTCTTTTAGTGTCAAGAAAATCAACAAACTCTAATACACCCCCATCAAACTTAAATTCAATTATTTTTTCTTTTTTTTGGTTTAAATCATTAATTGTTATTTTTATACCCCTATTTAAAAATGCAAGTTCTCGCATTCTTTTTACAATTATGTTTGAGGAAAATTTAATTGAAGAAAAAATTTCTTTAGATGGTAAAAAAGTAATTTGTGTGCCTGTTTCTTTTGATTTACCAACTACTTTTAGTGGGGATTTTGCATCACCATCTTTAAATTCAATAAAATACTTTTTTCCATCTCTATGAATTTCTAATTTCAATTTTTCTGATAACGCATTTACTACTGAAACTCCAACTCCGTGTAATCCACCTGAAACTTTATAAGAGTCATGATCAAATTTTCCTCCTGCATGCAATTGTGTCATAATTACTTCTGCTGCTGATTTTTTTTCTCCTTTATGTAGATCAACTGGAATTCCTCTACCATCATCTCTTACTGTGATAGTGCCATCATGGTTTATCTTAATATCAATATTTTTACAGTGACCAGCTAAAGCTTCATCAATTGAATTGTCTACAACTTCATAAACCATGTGATGCAATCCTGTGCCATCATCTGTATCTCCAATATACATTCCTGGTCTCTTTCTTACTGCTTCAAGACCTTTTAAAACTTTGATAGAGTCTGCCTGATATGTATTTTTATTTGTCATTTTGTATAATAGGAAAGCTTAAATTATATCATTTTTAAAAAAAAATGCTTTATAAATCAACCTAATATGGACAATATTAAAATTAAAATATGTACATTTTTGTAACTATGTTAATTTTTAAAAATGAATTTTATACATCTTGGTGCATGTACTGGTGATTGGAGTGAGTCCTTTGACAGCAAATGTGGCTTTACTGATTTTATTAAAAAAAACTCAAAAGATAGTGATCGAATCTACTTAATCGAAGCAAATCCAAAAAATATACCTAAATTGAAAGAGTCTTATAAAGACTATAAAAATGCAGAAATCATCAACATGGGTATTTCTATGACTGATAATAACAATGTCTCTTTTTATTACACGGAAGATAATGCGCCAGATTATATGATTTCTTCATTGCAAATTGATCATGTAAAAAAACATTATCCAAATTCAGAAATAAAAGAATATAAAATTAAAACTATAACTATAAATAGTTTATTTGAAGATTACGTTAAAAATTCAAATATAGATTATTTAAGTATAGATGTTGAAGGTTTAGATTTTCACATTTTAATGAATATTAATTTTCAAAAATACAATATTACTAATATTTCAATTGAACACTTACATCTTTCCAGACTTCAAAAAAGAAAGATGATAAATCATTTATTAAAACATGGATATTCATATTGTGGTTTTGGTTATGATCATAATAATTTTGATTATCTGTTTAAAAAAAAAAAAATATTTTTAAATAGAATTTTATCTAAATTTCTTTGGCTTATAAGTAAAAAACATTTGCATATTTTAAATTTCTTTATCTCAAAGAAAGTTTTTTGATGGCGGAGAGAATGGGATTCGAACCCATGAAAGGATTGCTCCTTTACACGCTTTCCAAGCATGCGCCTTCGACCGCTCGGCCATCTCTCCTGTTAATTTAAATAATATATTTATTATACTTCTCTATATTATCTAAAATGTATTTTGGAAAATTTTCATCTAATTCTACAGCCCTGTATGTATGTCCACGATCAAATAAGTCTATTTTTTTTTTAATTTTATCTTCTATTATTATCTCTGATGAATATTTATTGTCTGAAAACTCTTTGTGAGCAAAAGTTTTTAACTTTAAAGATATATCTTTAGGGGACATTAAATTGTTGAAATGCCACCCTGCATTCTCAATTATTTCTATACTTTTTTCTTTATCAAATCTTAAAAAATTATATTTTAAATTTTTTTTTAAAATTTTTTGTCTCATAAAATTTATAGATTTTAAGTTTTTTTTTTTAGTTACTCTCGTGCCTTCCCAAGGAGACTCATATTGATTATAGAGGTTTAATTTGTAATTAAAGCAATTTTGTAAAAATATTCCATATTTTTTTTTTAGATGAAAATTAATTAATAATTCTGGTTTTATAATTTCATCAGGATCTGAAAAAAATATAAAATCTTCTTCGTCAGCAAAATTAAGATTGTCTAGTAAAAATTCTCTTTGAATTGCTTGATTTTGCCACCTATCTGTATCTTTTGGGAATGGCTTATCTAACAGAATGTATATTATTTTTTTTTTATCAAATTCACTCTTAAACTTAAAATTTTGTTTTTTTGGATTTCCAGCATGATCATACTTTGACTCACATATTACAAAGTAATCTACATAATTAACTAAAATATTATAACGAATTTCAAAAATAAGATTATTGTCAAAAAAAGTTATACAATCTATTAATCTATTTCTTTTCATTTTTCCAATAATCTAAAATTTTCATATTAAGAACTGTTTCCTCTAATTGCATACCTGGATATAAAGCCTCATTTGCACCACTCAAAATACTTTGACTTACGTTATAAATTTCTTTTGAATAAAGATTTTCATTAATTTCATTTTTAATTTGATAAGATTTATTTTTCAAAACAATTTTTATATTTTTTATACCAAGAAAGGTGTTATTTATAATTATATATCCTTTTTCACCTTTTATTATGGTGTTATTACCTAAGTCTTTTTTAAATGACGCATTTACATTTGCTTTAAAATTATTATTAAAAATAATTTCAGCTTCAGAATGGATATCTACATTTGTTTCACCCATTTCTTTGCGTAAATTGTTTATTTTAAAATTTTTATAATCACTATTATTCATTAATGATGCAATCAATAGGCTAAAAGAAGTAGGATAACACCCTAAGTCCAAGATACAACCTCCACCCATTTTTTTATTAAATAGTCTATTATTTTCGTTAATTTTTTTTTTCTTTTTAAAAAAAAAAAATTTTTTTTTTGTCAAAATATTAACTCCAAAACTTGATTCCATTGATAATAATCTGCCAATTTCATTTCCTTTAATTAGCTCTACAACCTTGCTTAATTTTGGGTCATATCTATACATAAACCCCTCAGAAAAAAATAATTTTTTTTTATCAAAAATTTTTTTTATTTTATTTGCTTCATCTAAATTTAATGTTGCTGGTTTCTCTACTAAAGTTTTCTTGTTTTTTTCAGCACATTTTACTATCCATTCGTAGTGCAGTGAATTTGGTATAGAGATATATATAATGTCTATTTCTTTGCAATTTAACAAATCTTCATAGTTACTAAAAACAAATTCATTTTTAATATTAAATTGTTTTTTAAATTTTGTTATTTTTGAATTACTATTACTAGCTATAGCTAAAAGGTTGGAATTTTCTACTCCTGTAAAACCTTCCATAAATTTTTGAGCAATATTTCCAAGACCAATTATTCCCCAATTTACTTTTCTCACTAACTATTCCTTATTAATTTTTAAAACTCCAATGAAAGCTTCTTGTGGTATTTCTACTTTACCAAATTGTTTTCCTCTAGCTTTTCCCTTTTTTTGTTTATCTAATAATTTTCTTTTTCTATCTCTAGCGCCTCCACCATGAATTTTTGTTAATACATCCTTTTTAAATCCTTTTATTGTTTCTCTCGCTATAATTTTACCACCAATGGCAGCCTGGACAGGAATCATAAAGTTATGCCTTGGGATTAAATCTTTTAGTTTTTCACATACTTCTCTTCCTACCGTTTGTGCAAAATCTTTGTGCACCATCATTGATAAGGCATCAACTGGTTCTGAATTTACTAGAATTCCAAGTTTTACAAGATCACCTTCTTTGTGTCCGATAATTTCATAATCAAAACTAGCATAACCACTTGTCATTGATTTTAGTCTGTCATTAAAATCAAAAACTACTTCATTCAATGGTATTTCATAATTTAAAACCGCTCTATTTCCAGAATAACTTAAGTTAGTTTGTACTCCTCTTTTATCTTGGCAAACTTTTATAATTGCTCCTAAATATTGATCTGGAGTAATAATTGTTGCTTTAATCCATGGTTCTTCAATATACTTTATGAGAGTAGTTTCTGGTAAACTTGAGGGATTTTGTAGCTCGATTGTTTCACCTTTATTTAAATGAACTTTATAAACCACCCCTGGTGTTGTTGTTAATAAGTTAATATCAAATTCTCTTTCTAGTCTTTCCGTTATTATTTCTAAGTGTAATAATCCTAAAAAACCACATCTAAAGCCTAATCCTAAAGCTGAAGATGACTCTGCCTCAAAAGAAAAACTTG
>Ga0209631_10006367_pt1 | contig 12175 bp, 24 predicted proteins | sample COG_08_FD_184752 | JGI IMG/M metagenome (GOLD analysis project Ga0209631, IMG submission 184752) | Pelagic Microbial community sample from North Sea - COGITO 998_met_08 (SPAdes) (version 2) | ecosystem: Environmental > Aquatic > Marine > Neritic zone/Coastal water | place: Helgoland, sampling... | reverse complement strand
TATTCATCCTTTCTCTGTAAATATCTCGTAACACACACTTCATTAGGAACCTTTGGTTGCCTTGCATAATTTCAAATGCAATCCCCATACTTCGTATGTGCTACAAGCTACGTACTCATAACATTTAGCATAAATAGTGACCTGTCCCAATCACTACTTTTACTATGGTGTTTTTAACACCGTGGAGATTACACAAAAGTTACTCGGCAAAGAGCTGAATGTTAGCGTGAATAACTACTAAGCTTTTAACTTCACTAACACTTATAAACTTCTGATAACCTCCACGCTGTCAACAACAGCTAATAAAACTGGGGATAAGTAAAAACCCTTAGGAAAGGAGGCGAAACCTAAGGGAGAAACACTTATCCCCTGTGACCTACTCTCTATATTAGTGGTTAATATCTTATCCATAGTTCTTTATTCTGACATCATCTCTATTTGTAAGTACCTATCAAAATGGTAAAACTCCATGACAGTGTCTATTATTTTAGACATTGAAATAGCTACATCTTTTCTACCATTTAAGTTAGGGTCTTGTTCCATAGATTTATAAACTGTATTCAACTCTGAAAGTGATTTCATTAAACTGTCTACACAGTTGTGAATAACTTTTATGTCTTGATTAAATAAATCTTTATTCATCAGTTTCTAAGCTTTTTTCTAGTTGCTTGTCTAAGAAGTATTCTGATTTATTTTCAAACTGTGCCCACAAGTGTAGCCCTACACCAAAAGCCATAGCACATCTTTTGACACCGTCTGATATAGCGTCTTTCATCCTTGCACCATCTGTTCTCCAATTGAATGGTTGTTCACATTCACCAGATTCTTCAACTGTAACAAGTTGTCCATCAATTTCTACTGTTAAAGCTAAGATAACACCTGTTACAACTTCTACTTCTTTACCTTGTTTGTCTGTAATTTTTTCTCTTAAAATTTCCTTAACTTCTTGTGAGTAAGGCCCTACAACACTAAGTAATCTTTGTCTTATTACTGAATGCTGAATGTATTCTCCAAATTTACCAGCTGGAGCTTTATGTATAAACTCTGCTGGAAATGGTCTACTAAGTTCGTGTAATTGTTTCATATTTTTCCTTCATTTTCTAAATAAATATAGTCGGCAACTATGTTTCCTGTTACTATTCGGCGTGCCGCTTCACCATCTTCAAAGTACTCTACTCTAAGTGTTTTTTGAAATGCTACTTCTCTATTTGGGTCTAGTACAAATTGGGAAGAGTATCCTGGCCCTGTTAGGATGCCTACTTTATCTTCATAAATATTGTATTCCCAAGCAGGAAAACTAACATTTATAGTTCCTTTGATTAATACTTCTTTGTCTCTCATTTTACCTCCAACATTTAGACCTAAATTTTATAAAAAGGGTTACATATAATTTTACTTTTCATTGAGCCACTGTGTCATTGAGGCTTGTGATTGTAACCTTTTTTGTAACTTCTCTAAATCTTTTTTAGATAGTTTTGGATTAGCTTGTGCTAAATCTGGCCAATGCTTAGCTAAAGCAGTAGGTGTAGGTTTATTACCATAAGTCAAGGCATAGTTACGTATTCTAGCTTCAATATCGTATGCATTAGCCCCTACTTGTGAGAGTTCCTTAGCGACTTTATTCAACATGCCTCTAGATGATTGGGTTAAATCTTCGGTTTTAAAACCAAATATCTGACATAAAGCAACAAAAACTGCACTATGAGTAGTGTTTTTGTTCATATTGTCTAATTTAACTACCCCAAAATCTTGATGTATAAATTCAACCTGTTCCGTAGGAACAATATCTCCTCTACTCTCCTCTACTCTCTTCTCCTCTCCTCTCACGTCGGACGGTGCTTGGACGTCCGATGGATGTCCAGTGGACGTCCGTGGGACATTATTATTAGTCTTATTAACATTATCTGATATTTCCCACGATTCTTTATTTGTAGAATTTTTTGAGTTCTCAGAAGTTCTCGCTTTACGCTTCCTTTCTCTATCTTTTTCTCTAACTGTTATGAGATTACCTGTGTAATCCATCCAGTCATGAATAACTAAATCATCACCTATTTCATCAATCCAACCATGCTCAATGAGTTTTTTAGTGAAGAAATCTCCATCACCCATAAATTGTGCTGATAGTGGAATAAAGTTTCTGTATTTTGTAAGATAACCATCTTCACAATAATCTAGTGCCCACCACCATAAAAGATGTAAGTGACCGACTGTTTGTGGAACTCCTATTTCTAAATCTTGTGCAAGCATCAAGAGTTTAGGATGGCTTGCTAGTTCCTGCTCGGATTTAATCCATGCCATTTTTTCTCCTTTGTTGTTACTGTTGCTTTGACTTTCATACTCAATATAAGGTTACATGATTTATAAATTTGTTTTATAATTTTCCAATAAATCTTTTAAGGTTTCTTCGTCTATTATATAAACAACAGATTCGCCATCAGAAGTTCTTCTAGAATTGCCTTCTTGTTTTATAAGTTTTTTCCAAGCTAAAATGACGGGATAATTTCCTGCTTTTTTCTTTGACTTAGCTAGGGTTTGATGAACGTTTAAATTTTGTCTAGCTTTAGCTTCAATAACAAAATCTTTAAAAGGAATAAGGCCATTTTTTAATTTTAATTTTACATCACCGATATCTTTGATGCCGCCTTCTGCAAGTCTTTCAGCTTTGTATCTATCGCCCCAGCTATTAAATTTATTGACTAGCCATGTCTCGAATTTAGTCCCCTGGATTTTCGGTTTGTTTACCACGTCTAATATTCCTCTCTCTATTAAAAACTTCTTTTCTATATATTTCAAATTCTTTATCGCCTAAGTTTGGTTTCCCTAACTCAGTCCACAACATATATTCCATCTTGTATCTTTGTGGAAACTTCATTAAATGAACTACATCTTCTGGTGTTACAAACATTCCTAAATCAAGTAAAGACTCAGCAAATACTGCATATTCTGCATAGTCATCAATAATATCTTGAAGTCTATCAACTAAAGGTTTTTCTGGTTCTGTTACTTCAGCAATTAACCTGTTTAGTTCATCAGTCATTTCTTCTTCTATGGAGTTAGAGTTTTCAGTCATTAGCTCGTATGAAGCTTGTTTTATTGCTTCTTTCATTATTTCAAAGATTGCTAACTCAAAAGGGTTTTCACTGTTATTATCCATACAGAAATTCTATCACACTTTGTACCAATTGTACTTTAATGTAATTTCTTCTTCTGGCATTATATCTACTTTTGTTATTAGATACATTGACTTACCAATTAATATTGTTTCACAATTAGGTATCTCGCTATGATTTATAAAACCACCTAAAGGTGTTCTTATGAACCCATCTTCAGACTGCATTTGTTTATAATGTGTCCTTCCCAAATTAGTGCCTTCATATATTACTGTGTTTGAAAAAAGTCCGAGGCCTTCTATTTCGCTTTTTTTTATGGTTACTTCTGGTGGAAGTGGCCTATAGCCCATTGTTTAATATCTTTCTGATTTCCATTTTGCTCTCCAATTTTCAGTATCACTCCAACACCATTCACTTGAAGACCAATCACGCCATTGAGTTTTACCGTAAATGTCTTCTGCAAGTATTGATGCGAACATTATATTGTAATAAGGCGTTAACTGTGCTTTTTCAAAACTAAAGCCAATGTCTGATTTAGAAGTGGCACCAAGATACGGTTGCCCGTACCTTAGTATTTGCCACTCATCCCATATAGGTAAATCATATTTTTCTGCTACCCAGTTCCATGTCCAGTGTACGAATTGCATAACACCAGAGTCCCCATTATCGTCTCTGTAAGCTTTTTCTTTTCCTCTTGACTCACACCAACCAATTTTTACTGCTGTTTCGATATTTTCGATATCAAAATTTGTATAATATAAATCTGCATATTGATGCATAGATTTAGGCACATTGTCATTACATGACAAATATCCGTTTATTACATCGTTATCCGACATTGTGGTCGGTAGAAGAGTCGCTAGGAAAATTACACATTCTGTAATTCCCATAATTCTTAGCTCTTAATCCCTTCCTAAAACGATTTGTCTAGCTCTTAAAGCAGAATCTTTCTGTGACTTACCACCTGTTGAGGTGAAATAAACCCAGTAAGGACTACCTATAGAGTCAGTCATTTGTTTATATATAATTGCATCATACGCTAATAGATACTCATTCCAAACCACTTCTATTTTGTGGTCTTCAAACAAGAAGCTAACGTCTTCGTGTATGTCTGCACTTAGTACATCTCTCATCTTATTATCTATTATATACCCTTTATTTATTTATACAAGGTATTTGCATAAATGAACTTGACAACTTCAAATATGCATATATAATAGTCTTACCAATATAAATTAAGGAGAAATGTGGAAAATAATACTAAGATAGAACTTGGTAAAGTTGCGTCAAGAAAACTAACAGAAGAGGAAGAAAATCTAATGCTTTCTATGTATTACATAGATTGTGAATATTTTCAAACAAATGATAAAAAAGCAGGTCGAAAAGGAAATTGTCCAGTACATAAAATTTCCCATCAAAAAACACCAGACCCAGAAACTGTAAAATCTATAACTGAATTATTTCCTTTTGCTACTATGCAACAAATAGGAGATGTGTTTGGAGTTACTAGAGAAGCAATAAGATTGCAATACAATAAATTGGGTAGCAATAATGGTTTCGGTCAAGACAGAATAAATAGAATGTACGGTGAAGAGCCAAATTTAGAAATATTAAGACTTATATACAAACAGCATACAAATTCAACCAACAAAAGAGGATTGGCTGTTACGGCTGAAGTATTAGGTAGTAACCTAGAATACATAAGACACTGGGTAAAAAACTCTGAGACAGTTAAAGAAATGCATGAAACTGCTTTAGAGGAAAGAAGATTTAACCTTGAAAACCCTAATCAGCAAAAGTGCAATAGGTGTAAAAATGTACAAGATATAAAACACTTTTACAAAGATAAAAATAATGTGTCTGGTTATTCTTTAACCTGTAAAGAATGTAGTAAAGCAGCAGTTGACCACTACTTTAAAGTGAGACAACAAAATTTTGACCCAAGACAAATACCAGCAGAAAAAAAATGTCCTACTTGTAAACAAGTTAAGTCAAGAAAATATTTTGATTTATGTAAAGGCAACAGCACAGGACTACAAACTTACTGTAAGTCTTGCATGAATAAAAATATGCTTAGTAATAAAAAAAGAAAACAAAAATTTATAGATATTGGACTAGATAAAGACAGGTATTGTCTTCAGTGTAATAAATTAAACAATTACTGGAACTTTGCACTGATAAGAGGTTTTAACAGATATCAAAATCATCAAGTTGTTGTTTCTGCTTCTTGCTTAGATTGCGTAAAAGATAGTTACACAAGCATTAAGGATGAATATAACGACACGTACTTTATGTCAAAGAAAGAATCAAAGCTAACAAAAGGTCTAACGTATGTTCAATTTTCTACTTACTATAGAAGAGTTCTAATGATTAAATATAGGGATATGCTTAAGCATCAAAGTGTAGTTAGACCCACAGACGTAAAGATTACTGCACAAAAGTTTGCTAATAACATATTTCCAAAATATACATTAGCAGAAGCAGTTGAAGTACATTCTTACAAATTTTTACAAGAGGAAGAATAATGAGTAAGTTTAGAAACTATGAAGCTCATCAAGAAATACATAAGCAGATGCACGAGGAGGAAGAATAATAATGAGTTATGACGAACAAGATTATCCCGTTGGAGTTAGCGAAATAGCAAAAATGTTAAGTGTTGAGCCATCAACAGTTTCTAGTTGGCAAGCAAGAAAAAGATTGCCACAACCAGACGCTTTTATAAACAAAGGTCGGAACAAACTTTGGAAAACAAAAACAATAATTGATTGGGCTAATTCCACAGGACGCAATAATACCAAGCTTAATTACGAAGAAGGAGCCACAAAAGTTAAAGAATCTTTTGGTTACGAAGAACAAGATAATTTAAATGATATAGGAAACTATAAATGGATGTAACCTTTTTCAAATTAATAGGTCTAAATAATGAAAGAACAGGCCACAAGGGCCTGTTCAAGCAACCAACATAAGGAGGTAATAAGTATGACCGAATCACCCCGTAAGTTAAGTATAGAGGATGCTCTAAATAGAGTAAGTTATACTAGTAAAAACATTGAATCATTAAGTGATGATACTTTAGATGTAAAAGAAGATGACATTGTAGATTTACAGTTTCCAGAAGATATTGTAGATTTCATAACACTTCAAGATAAAGTCACACAAGTATCCAAAGCAGTAAGACTTGTTCAACAAAAAATGAAACAAGAGTTAGCTTATAGATATCAAGGTAAAGCAGTAAGACTACCCAACAAAGTTATTGTTGGAAGACCTGCAAAAACTTATAAACCATACGATAAAGACAAAGTATTAGATTACTTAGGAGATGACTGGAAGAAAGTAGTAAGACCAGAATTTAGAATTACTGGAATAAAAGCAGTGGCAGAAGAAAGAGGAGATGACCCATGGGTAATATTAGAATCTTTATTTGAAACTGTACTTACAAATGAAGTAAGCATTCTACCAGAAGATAAAGCTCCTAAATATTTACAAAAATTAGATATAGGAGAAGTAAAGGAATTATGAAAAAAAATTTAGATGACAGAGTTTTAAAAAAACAGTTGTGGGAAACAAGAGAAATGCTTGAACACAACTATGGAATACCAAGAGATTTAGATATAAGAGCAGTTGAGTTAGAAGATATAGATGATTCTATGAAAGCAAACATGATTGGTTGGGTAGAAGCATTAAGTTGGACAATAGAAAAGATTGGAGATAAATAATGCCCCACGCAGTAGAAACAATGTTTAGTGCAAAAGAAACACCTTGGCACAAGTTAGGTGTTGTTACTAAAGACGCTTTAAATTCTAGAGATGCTCTGAGCCAAGCAGGTCTTGATTGGACCGTAAGTCTAAGAGAACTAGCAACATTTCAAGAAGACAACAATACAGATGTATCAAGTCTTATTGATGTTCCAAACTACTATGCAAGCGTAAGAGATAGTGATGACAATGTACTAGGTGTTGTTGGAAGTAGATACACACCAATACAAAATATGGAGTGTTTTAACTTTTTAGATAAAGTAGTAGACGACTCAAGAGCTAAATACGAAACAGCAGGTAGTTTACATAACGGTAAAGTTGTTTGGATGCTACTTAACTTAAACAAAGACATAGTTGTTGGAGAAGATAAAACATTACCCTATTTACTGTTAACAAATAGTCACGATGGTAGTTCTTCAATAAAAGGAATTACAACACCTATCAGAGTTGTTTGTGCTAATACATTATCTTTGGCAATAAAAAACTACAATACTGGTTTTAGTTTTAGACATACAGCTAATGCAGTTACTAGAGTAGATGAAGCTAGAAAGCTTTTAGAGATTAATTATAAATATATAGATGACTTTCAAATAGAGGTTGAGAAAATGATTGATAAATTATTAACCAGACAACAGTTTGATACTATTATTGATTCTATTTATCCATTAGTTGAATTAAATTCAGATGGTAAGAATAGTTTAGCAGTAGCAAGGTCAGCTGAAAGTAGAAACAAAGTTGAGCAGTTATTTATGAATCCAGAGTTTGAAGAACAAAAGTATTCAACATGGGCCTTAATAAATGCAGTAAGTAATTATGAACAATGGATTGCACCAGTTCGTAAGATTACACATGAGGAAAGAATCGCTAATAAAACTATTAATGGAACACAATCTCCAAAGTTAGATACAACATACAAAATGTTGAACTCAATGGAGTTGTTAGTATGACAAGTAGATGGGACATAATTAGAGATTTTTCTAGAGCAAACAAGATACCTTTGAATGCTAATACTAGAAATAACGCTACACACATAGCAATGGCTTGTTTAAATGCAGGTCTTTCAGAAGAAGAGACCAAAAAAATAGCTATATCTAGTGCAAACATATTTAAAGAAATGTCTATAGATACAGATTCACAAAGTTTAAAAAGAGAATTTGATTCTAATGTTTACTTTGAAACCGTCATTAGTATATATACATTTTTATTCACAGAAGCTATGTTTGGTGAAAGTGAATTAGCTTCAGATTTAATGAAGAATTATGGAAATGATGTGTAACGTTTATGAAGCTTAGGAGTCTAAAAGGTAAAAGTATTAATAGGACTAATAATTTAATGACAGGTTATGGTCGAGATAATTCGGTCATTTTATTAGTTGGTATAAGGATAAAATAAATTATGGAAACAAATGGTAATGAAGTAAATTTAGATGTCATACTATCCAAGCAAGATTGGATAACTGTAGTACAATGGGTGTCCGTAAGGTGGCCTGTAAATTGGTCAGATGATGACATCGTAAGTCTGTATGAAGATTATAAAGTGTTCCCCAAAGATGTAGTTTGGAAATCTTTATTCAATTATTTAAATGGAGGGCATGAATTCTTTAACTCTCCTAAGTTTTTTCAGTTGTGTCATGAGACTTGGCTAAGACTTGAAAAAGAAGGCGAAAGCAACAAAGCTTTACCTATGGGTAAAGTTGCTGATGCTAACGCAAACGGCTTACTGCAATTCTTATTAATCAATGGTTACGATAGTGTAAGGCATGCTGCTTATGACTTTTCACAACAGAGAGTCAAGAGCGGTAGAGCAGTGGGTAATGAATCAGAGATTATAGACCCAGACGAACCTTGGGAATCAGCACAGAAATGGTTTGAGTTTCCATGGGACAGAACAGTCGAACAATTAAAAGCAAAATCAGAATCACAGGAGGGTTCAAATGGCAAGTAACAATTCAATAACAATTACTGGTAATATGATGGAACCAGAAGTAAGGAATACATCAACTGGTAAATCCATAGCTTCAGCTCGCATGGTTGTAAAAACTTATGGCGATAAAGAAGATATGTGGGTAACAATTAAAATGTGGGAGAATCTAGCAACTAATGTGGCTAACTCATTCCCAACTGGAGCAAAAACTATGAGAGTTTCTGTTACAGGCAGACTGACAGAAGAAAAATGGACTGACAAAGAAGGCAATGAAAAAACACAGATGACTGTGACAGCCGACAATGTAGCAGTTTGTTTAGATTGGCAGACTGTGAGTGGTATTCAGTATCAAGGAGAAACAGGTAAAGATGATGTTTCTTATGCAAACAAAACTCAAATGGCGGCAGACATTTTAGGTGCAGCACCTGTTGCGAAACCTATGAGTGATGTTAGTACAAATCCTAATACAGGAGAGGTACAGGAAGCACCATTCTAATGACAATGAGTAGTAAACTTAGTGATTGGCTAGAAGACGAGGAGCAGATAGATGTTTCAGAGCGTCCTACTGTCTCAACACAATCAGAAAAGTTTGCACATTTTAACCAACAGGAGAAAGTAGAGTATTTATTGCTTACTTCTCCTGTAGGTGTTTGTCATAATGAATTTATGGCTCATTACATACCAAGATTCGGAGCATTAATATGGAAACTTCGACATGAAAAAAACTGGATTATTGATAAGATAAGGTGTAGTCAAGAAGAACACAATCATCAAAGTCCTCAATATTTATATAAATTTATGGGAAGAGAGATATGAAATTTTTAGAAGAGATAAAAAATCGTTACACATCATATAAAGAAATAAGAGCATATGAATTAAAAAAAAGTAAAGAGGTACTTTGGGTTTCTCAACAGGAAGAGTTAGATAATATTCTTGGTACAGATTATGCAAAAGACTTAAAGAAAGGAATAAACAGTGAGTAATTTATATCAAACTGGTACAAAGTCATACAACTCAAGAAAAAGTAAGGTATACGAAAAAGGTAGATTATGCAAAGATGAATCATGTGATAAAACTCTTAGCATCTACAACAAAAAAAATTATTGCTATACACATGCTCCTATAAGCTATGGAAGAAATAGGGGATGGAAAGACCCTACTCTGGATTGATAATGAAAAGAATAAGAAAATTTTTATGGTATTTAGTCGACATTACCTATGGATATGAAGCTAGAATGAAATGGTTTCGTAATGAAATAAAGAAAAGATTATAAGTAACTAGGGCTCGTTATTGGAATAGACTTAAACTTGTATGGTGTACATTGTGTTAGGTAACGAGGGTTCGAGTCCCTCCGAGTCCACTAGGAAGTGATGGAAACATTATTTAAATGATGATGACCTAAATAACAAGGACTAATTACTTCCTTTAATTTAATTAATTTTATGTAACCTTTTTACAGATTACATAGTCTAAGTATTGTAAAGGAGAAATAATGGAAATATATAAATATACATCAACAGACCCAAAACAAAAAACAAATGACTTATCAGTAACATTTAGCTTTGATGATAGTACTGAATTATCTACTGCAGAGGCATATGTCATGTCTTTACTTGCTCATGTAGGTAAAGAAGTTGAATACAGTTTTGATATGTGGACAACACCACAGGAAGATGAGGAATTATGAATAAAATAAAACGTAAAGCTAATGAGCTTTGTCTAAAGATATTAGAAAAGTATGACTCACAAGATAGTCTTGTAAAAGTAATAATCTATAAAGTTACTAGAAAAGTTTTTAATAAACTTTTTTGGTCTTTAAATAATTATAGTCCTTATGACTATGCCAGAAATGGAGAAGGAGAATAGGCATGAACAAACAAGAATTAGTTAAAAATTTTCAACAAGATAGAAAATCTTACAAGAATATGACTCAAGAAATGAATGACGATATAGGGGCTTCCCCCTCTCCTGTAATTAATTTTTACAGAAAAAATAACTCTGATTCTGAATTAATTGTTATGTTTCCAAATGAAATGGATAGAGACAAAAAAGAATCATTTTATGCAAGCGGCGCTATGGCTAACATAATCTTTGAATTTGATTACCTGTCAATTTTTAGCGACGCTTTTGTACGAAAGTTTGATGAAGATGAAGATGTGCAAAATCATACTGGGTATATATCAGAAGACATAAACTCTGAAGAGTTGGTAATGGGAATGTTGCTAAATAAAGATGGTATCTTATATTCATCTTTTGATAAGTATGGTCGAGATGATAATGGTAAATTACTCTATACTGAATCTAAATTAGAGAAAGATAATAAAAATCAAGGCGGTGTCATGTCAGAAATACTTTTGCATTCATTTAATAAAGGTAGAGTAATTATGGATGAAATGAGAAAAGAAGAAAATTTTGATTCTAAAATGCTTATTCAACACACTTTTGACTCTTTAAGTGAATTAGGATTTAAGATAGGAATGAGTCCAAGTTTTAGTAAAGACTTGTTTGAACAAGGTATAATAGATGATGAAGGCCAATGTAACTGTTCATCTGGAGACTGTAATGACTAAAATAAACATTGAGTACAGGAATATTAAAGAAATTTCTGGGGCTGATTTAAATCCAAAAGACCACGATATTGGTACGCTTTACAATAGTATCAATAGATTTGGGTTTACAAATCCTTTACTAATTAATAGGGCTACTAATAAACTGTTAGCAGGTCATGGTCGCTTAGTTACTCTTTTACAAATGCAACAAGCTGGAGAGCCAGCTCCAGAGAGAATAATCGACACAGAGTCGGAATGGCGGGTCCCTGTGTATTTAATAGACATAAAAGATGATGCTGAAGCACAAGCATATCTGATTGCTGATAACAGACTTACTGAACTTGGTGGTTGGAAAAATGATGAATTACTTATTTCGTTAAAAGATATAGTTGAAGAAACAGGTAGTCTTGATGGCGTTGGATGGGACTTAGAAGATATAGATGACTTAATGCAAAGTTTCGATGAAGAAGATGAAGCAGATGAAACAACCGAAGTACCAATTAGAGTTGGCAAATATAAATTTAAAGTTTCTCAAGAAGCATATGAAGAATGGTGCATTCTAGTGCAAAGTCAAGTAGGTAAAGATAAGGAAGATATACTTGACTGGATTACACAACAGCTTGAAATAGAAAGACTATAAGGAATTATCCATATCTCTTACTACCTCCATTAGCCACCCCATCGTCTGTTGGTCGCTTTAGTCCTCTGTACATACCACCTTTTTTACTAAGTGCTTTTCTTCGTTGTTGTCTATTCATAACCAAGTATCCTCTCTATCTTCTTGTATATCACTCCACAAATCTTCCGCGCTAGCGAAAACAATTGCTATGCATATTA
>Ga0209631_10006364_pt1 | contig 12176 bp, 17 predicted proteins | sample COG_08_FD_184752 | JGI IMG/M metagenome (GOLD analysis project Ga0209631, IMG submission 184752) | Pelagic Microbial community sample from North Sea - COGITO 998_met_08 (SPAdes) (version 2) | ecosystem: Environmental > Aquatic > Marine > Neritic zone/Coastal water | place: Helgoland, sampling... | reverse complement strand
CTTCGGGTCATCTTCTACTCCTTCTCTCACGAGAGTATTAAGTCAGAAGACTTCACTTAGCCGAATGCTTTTTCTGTCCAGGCGTTGGGGTCCACCTCTGCGGCACGGTTTGCGTCTGCTGGAGCCCCAGAAACATGACATCACCTGTTCTGACGCACACGCAGATAGCCGCTACACACAAGGCGGCCTCGCTGCGAACGTGAAGAGCTTTGCCATTAAAGACACTGTTAGCCCAGTCCTAGCACGCCGTTAAACAGGAGCGCCAAAATGCGGAAGTTCTTAGTCCGGAGTCTTTTCCTAATCTTACTACTCAGTGCGGGCCTTTCTCCTGCCCAAATGCCAGGTCAACCGGCAAACAGTTTCGTTTCGGGTTCCAACTGGCATTGCAGCAGCGGGTACAAGAAATCCGGGAATGAATGCGTCAATATTTTTGAACCGTAGCAAGGGAAGGTAGATAATCTTGGTCAGTGTTGATTAGTTAGCCTCACATCAGACACCGCGGAAAATTGAGAGCGACCCGATATGTTCTGCGTGCGCCGGAGCGGGCTAAGCGAACGGCACACTGAGTGGGCGAGTTCCGCATTATTCTCTCTACCTATTAATCTGCACATCCGGCACGACACCATAGACCCGAGAAACTGGTGCTCAATCGATACTTAGGCGTAAGCTCTGCTCTAACGGAGTGCCTAAATGCAGAAATTCCTTATCCGAAGTCTTTTCCTAATCTTGCTACTCAGTGCGGCTGAGAGCTGGGCGTTGCCCCGCTGTCCGAGTGACACTGGAGTCTTTTGGACGAACTGTTATGGCACCGTTACCGATCCCTCTGGGGAATGCGTCGGGCGGGCAGAGCCTATCCTAAAGAAACGGGCGGCCATCAAACAACGAACGGTGGCCGAACGACGATTGCAGCATGCAAAAGCTGCTGCTTGAAACTAATCAGGAGGCAGATGAGCCGGAGTCTCCATTAACGAATATCCAACTTGGTCTCAACTTATTTGATGACGGACACGAAGCCGAGGTATTCATAAAAAGCGGGTATTACTGTCACCGTACTATCTGCCAGCAAGCTAGCGGTCACGCCGGCGAGGTCGGTGTCCCTGTCAAAATCGGAACTTTGGTTTTTACCGATGGGGAGCCGACGTATTACACATCCTCCGAGTTTGGTAAGAGAGGCTTCTGTGCACAGTGCGGAACAAAGCTTATCTGGAAAGCCTCAGACGCAGAACTGGACTGGGCGACAAATGTGAATGCTGACTCACCAGGCAACCGCCGAGACGTCCAACTCACTAGGCACATCTACGTTGATACTTAAATGCCCTGGAATCGGATGTCGGATGACCTTCCGAGATTTGTAAAGCCTGATATGGAGGCCGTGATGGAAATGTGGATGAAAGAGCGCGGCGCGGAACCTCTGCGTTCCAAATAAGAATTAATTAGCCACTTCCTCTCAAATCGATCGGTAGAGCAGTACGCTCACTAATGCTGGAGCTTTTCTTCAAGTACAAGGCTGGCACTGTGGCTACCAACAGGCAGCTACAGTATCGCGGACCGATGCCGTGGAAGAACTCGAGCACGTCGTGCCATTCAGAATGCACTGAACGCCGGACTCGTCCAGCGTCAGGGCCCCGCATTCAGTATCGTCTGCCTGTGGACCCGACGGCGTGGCAGTAAGGGTGTAACTCGTCGCGGACAAGCTAGTCACCGCAATATTGTATTTTGCGGTGTCACTGCCGCTTTGCGGCGACGTCGTATACGGCAAGGCATTGACAAGATTTCCAACGCTGGTTGAGTCATCGAAACGGCCCTGGGCGCTAAAGGCGCGTTCAAGGAACAAAGCCAGTTCTTGCACATCGGCCGCAGCAGCGACGCGACTGGTGTCGATGACGTGATTGCGATAATTGGGCACCGCAATCGCCGCCAGCAGAGCAACTATCGCTACAGTAATCATCAGCTCAATAAGGCTAAACCCAGCATGTTGTCCTGCGCGCGTATTCATCGGTCGGACACGCCTTCCTCGTCCAGCTGCGGCGGAATTTCTTCCACTACGCTGATCTTGGTCACATCAAAAGAGCGGCCACGAAAGTTATAGGTAAATCGCACTGCTGTTCCCGGGGCAATGTCGGCCGGCTTCACAATGATGGTGCCATTTAAATCACGCATCGATAACTGCGCGCCGTATGTCATTGCACGATCATCGATTACGAGCGTGCGCTCTTGTTCGTTGACGTCATCCAGCACGCCGTAGGCGGTAGCTATGCCTGGCTCCTCCTCTTCCTGCGCCTGTACGGGCAAACATATTCCCGCCAGCGTTATCAGCGTGACTAGTAATCCGGTCCAACTCCGGGAATATCGCATCGTTGTGAACTCCATTACGTGCTATTTGATCTGGCGCCACGACTGGCGACCAAGACTTTGCGCAGCGGCATTGACGTCGCTAACTTCAGTAGACCCGTCCAGGCCAGCACTGATTGCATGGTTGACCGTACCGTCACTGCTTGAAATTACCGTCACTGGCGCTACTGTCGCCTGCCCAATTAGTCCATTGTCATGGTCATAACCGCCACTTCCGTCGCTTTGTGCATCGCCGATACCAAAGTTACCGTCGCCGTCGAAATCGAATACCGCGAAATCGGTTTTTCCACCAGTCAGCGGATCAAAAGCCATCAGCGCAGAAAATCCGCCAGCATCCTCACAGCCGCCCGCAGGGACAAAGGTATTGAAGATGACGAGCGGTTTGTTGTCTTCAGTAATTTCAACAATCGGATCAGCGATAATCATTTCGCCTTCAGCGCCATTGACCGGTGAGACGAAATCCAGATACCAACCTTTTTGGGTGCTGTAATCGACGTTGTTCTGGGTCAGCGTGCGGGTGAACTGGTGCAGCGTGTCGAAGGTGTCGACGTCTTCTTCAATGATCTCCTGGGGTTGCAGGACGGTTGTCGGTTGCGCGGCACCACCGGGCAAATCACGAGCGCCGACCGAAGCGACTACAGCACCAGTGTCACGGATGCCGTAGAAGGTGTGAACCTCAGCGGGGTTCCTGACCAGATCGTCGCCGCTGACAAAAAATCGGCCGGTGCCGAACAACACGACGTAACCACCATCGGGGTGCACAATGATGGCCGGTTTGGAGGTGATAGGTTGCGCTTTGCCGCTTGGCGCAATCGCGGTATAGAGCGGATTCCCATCGAATTCTATCGACCAGTTGCTCGCCGACTCGTCGCTGATATCGAATTTCCAGAGATTTCCAAACATGTCGCCGGCGTAGACGAACTCGGCTGAAAAGTCACCGTCACTGTCGATGGCCAGCGGGGTCGCCATGCCATTCGGAACGCTATGGCTTCCTACTCGGGTGTTGAATCTTTTGATGATCGCTCCGGTCGCCAGATTGATGACGAACAGCTGTGCTTTCCCTCCCTCGCTGTTGTAGCCATTACCCACAACAGCAGCCCACACGCCACTGTTTAATCGTACGATTTGCGCCTTGCCAAGCACCAGGCCAAGGCGGCGATGAGTAAATTCCCATAACACATCTGTGCCATTGAAAGTCGTCGGGTTGGACACATTAAGGGCGAACAAAGCCGGCGCCCCACGACCGGTGGAACCAACCAGAACGCTTTTCCAGCCATTCGAAACATACGCGTCAGCGGTCTGCAAAGAGCCATCAACGTAGAATTCATGTGCATAGCTGGTGTCGGTCAACGCCGCGAGCTTGGCAAATATGGCGTCGGGGACGTAGGCGAATTCTTCAGTGCCCGAGTCGGTGCGAAATCCGTGCAGCATGCCATCGTTGGCCCCAACGTAAACCATGTCTTCCCGGGAATGCTTGCTCGCAATGTAGTCGTTGAAGCTGGAACCTTCAGATCCGCCCAGCGTCTGGTATGGCAATGTCGATTGCTGCTTGGTCACCGCGATGGGCGTTGAATGCACGATGTCCCCGAGCAACTCTTCGCGATTACGCATCAGGCCGCCGTTTTGCAGTTCCAACGTGCGATCGCCTCGAACGTATTCGAGCACATCCTGACTGCCGATCCGTAACCGTTGATCTCCCGAAATCTTCGACCACTCAAACTGGACGCCGGTTGCTTGCGAGAGTTCGGAATTCCAAGTAAAGATGTCGCGATAGACTTCTAGCGGGATATTGTCGCTCGCGTTCCACAAGGTTGATCCGATGATGCCGCCTTCGAGGAACTCGAGGGCGAACAAGTCACCGTCCCAATTCTCGGCATCAAAAAAACCCTGGAAAATTAGCGAACCTGTTTGAATCGATTGGCTGGTCGCGGCTACTGCCGATGCTGAGCCCGTGCGGTTGCCAATATCACCAAGCGCGTCGTTCAGGCTATCGATTAATTCTTGCGGGTTCTGCCCAGCAAGATATAAACCGCGCGAATTGAAGGCGGCATGGCGCATGTCGTCGATCGTAGTCAGCTTATTTGACTTAGGTTCCGGCCATGGCGGTGGGGGCGTCGCATCTTTGTGATCGGCGGGCTCGTTGGTTAACGTGCCATCGAGCCCGAACGCAACCGAATAAGTCACCAGGTGTTGTGAGGAATTCTCATCGACATTGGTGATTACTGGCACGTTGTCGGCAAGCGTCGACAAGTCTTTTTCGTAGTACTTCATCGCCACATCGGCGAGGGTGTCGGAAAAAGTGTCGGAATGAGGACCGCCGTCGAATTCACCGGCGCCGTCTACGTCGGTATTACCGACACTTGGTTTGCTACCGTTCCAGAAACCATCTGAGAAAAGCACCGTGAAATTCTGCTGGCATTCGCCGCCATCAACGGCGGGCAGAATTGGCGACGCATCGTCGAATCCGAGTGGACTATGCAGCGAATTGCCGGAGTCCGTTTGATCAAAATATTCGCCCGTATTCTCCAGCAATCTGCGTAGAGGCGTACCGCCGGTTGAATTGACCTGAAACAGTTCGTCGAGCAGATTTTCTTTCGCGCTCGCGTCCGTCATATCGTCTATCGGCGTGCCGACACTGTTGTTATTGTGCAATGTCGCCAAACCCATGCGCTGCGCTGAGTTTGTGATGAGCTCGGAGACTGCGCGCTTCAAAACGTATTCGCGTTTTCGATAATACGAGTACCAATTGGCAACGTTTGTTTGCTCGGCATCGCTGAGCGTGTCGACAAATATCCAACGGGCGTCAGTGTAGTTTTTTGCACGCGAGCTGTACCCGGCATACCCGATGTTAGACACGGGGCATTCACCGCTCTGATAAACGCCGTCAGCAGGCTTGCCACCCGACCCGTCCACCCACAGACCGTAACCTATCGCATAGCCGGTATAATCGGCATTCAGCAAGTTGCGCGTTGGACCATTGGCTCGGTACGGGTCGATCGCAGCAGCCGAAATCGATTGATCGGCATAGGCATCGCCGTTCTCGTCTTCACCGAACCACGGCACATAGTTCGTTGTCGGGTCATAAGCCATCACGTTGTAGCCGACACAGAATTCACGATCTTCAGTTGAGTCGTTCGGCGAAAAATCAAGGTTGCCATAATTCGGGGCGGACGAGTGGGCTGCCAGCGCGCCGTTCGATAAAGTCACTTCCCAATCCATCGAACCCGAATCGTCGACCGAGAAAAAGATATTCGCCTGGACATCGTTAGCTAGGAAGATCGGGGTGTTAGGAATGGACAGTGTGGCGCCTGCGCCAACGCTGTAACCAAATAGCAGACCCAGCAACAACGGATGAAATCGAGAAGCAAATTGTGTTTTTTTGAGCATTTTTTTCATGTTTGATTACACATCCTCCAGCTAGTCGGGCCGAGCCAGATGTACCTATTTCCTGGATAAGATGGTTGACTGGGTAATCGATGACGCATTGACATTCGCTCCCCATCCTTGAGCCGAGATGCGATACGCGTAACGCCAGCAATCCTGATTGGTGCTAGCACTAGTATCGAGCGCGCAATTGTCGTCCCTCGGCACGCCACCCAAGTACTCAGCTATGTATTGCGGTTGTTGGGCGACACCAGGCAGAGTCGAACCTAGGCGGTTTTGCCAAGTAGTTGCAGAATCGCTCCATCTGGGCGTGCTTGCGGTGTTGGGAGCGTACAACCCGTCCGTGCCATCAGTTGCGGAGTAAACTGCAAACCCATTCGCAGCTGCCTCACCTTCTCTCAGAGCTGCCTCAGAGGCATCAAAAGAGCTTTGCTTATTAAAGAAATGCCCCGACATACGCTCACTGAGCACAGTCATTTTGACCGTCGAGACGCCGAGCATCGTCATCACCAGTAGCATAACTAGCGAGATAATTAGTGCGGAACCAGATTCAGTGGTTCTAGTCACGTGCAACTCCTCGCCCTAGGGCAAACGATTGCGCAGCGCTATCGTGCTAGAAAATATTAGCCGTAATCGGCGATCGGCACCACTGCCATTGTTAACCACTGTTCCGTCAACAAACGTGACGGCGACGGGGAAATCGGTCACGAAATCGTCTTTGCTCTTTAACAACAGCGAAACACGCGCGCTGACCACCCGCGACCAATCGGTCACACCAGCAGCATTCACATAACTGTCCGCGAACTCATCGCCGGCGGTATCTACACCGTAAGTCACACGCATCATCTCTACGCCTTTGGCAACCGGAAGTGCAACCGGCGCAGCACCGCCGTCGATAATTCCCATCCGATACAAAGCCGGGATTGGGTCGGCGACCCCATCGCCATCATCGTCACCGTTATCTGTAGCGACGAAGTAGCTGGCAGAAACTATAGGCGTGACTATCGACCCTGCCGCGTACGCTTGCTGGAGTGCAGCGTTCGGCGTCAAGACCCGCTCCGCACTCACCACTGTACTTGTCGTCGCGCGAAACAAATCGGCGCGGCGGCAATCTGTAATCAGGACCAAATCTTCGCCGGTTGGTGAAGATCCGCCAACTGTAATCGGCGGATCGAAGGCATCAAATTCCGACCTGCGGACACGCACTGCATCGCCGACGTTGGCCATCGAAGAACTCATGGTGACCGCTGATCCAGCACCGCGCACGACCTGCACGATATCGCTGGTTTGACAGGTCGCGTTGCCGCCGCCATCGACGTCGCAAATAGTCAGATTGGTATTCGTGTAATCCTGCGGCGGCGACGCGCCAACCCACCAGTCCTCACCGTCGTCATAGCCAAACAACGCCGAAGCCAAATCTATGGCCGGCGGTGTCCCCGCCGCAACTACATTTACGTCAACTTGCTGACGGCTATTACAACCAATGTAGCCCGACATCCTTAAATCGCGTGCGATGGATTGAATCGCATACAGGCCGTCCTCCTGAATGCGTGACAATGCTTTACTCAGACGAAAGCTTTGCTTATTTGCCGAGAACACTTGCAACGCCGACCCGAGGATAATCAGGCCCAGGGTCATGGCAACCATGAGTTCGACCAAGGTCACGCCGCGTTGCGTCGTGGGATTGCGGATTGTCATGCTTGCCAGCCCTTCCCGTTCTGCGAAATCAGATTTCGCTAGTGAAGGTGTATTGCTGTGAAGTCGATCCACCGATGGCACGACCATCATCCCATTGCACAGTTACCGTACAAATGCGTGTGTTCGCGCACGAAATAAGCGCATCACCTGAGGGTAACAAGCTCAGGTGGATGGCGAACAATTCCGCCAGGTCATCATCTACCAACGGTGCATTTCCATCTCCGACCGGCGCATCATCGCCCAGAGCCATGTTGTAATTACCTGCCAATGCCGCAGTGCGATTGCTACGCAGGCGATCCATGGCGTCGTAAGCGATTAGCACTGCTTGCGAGCGGTGGTGAGAGCTGGAACCGCCGCGTAGACTAGTCGCCTGCAATGACGCGGCCCCGAGAATGCCGATGGCCAGGATGATCAAAGCGACGAGCGTTTCGATCATAGAAAAACCGCGCTGCTGACGTCTTTGGTTCAGCCTGTTCATCAGCAGGTTTGCCGAGTCAAGTCAACGTAGCCCGCCATTGCCACACTTAATGTGCGTCGGCGGTTGCTGTAATCACACGCATTCGGCAAGAGAGAAAACGTTGCAAGGTTGGTTACCTCGCCAGTCGGCTTGAACTCGACGCGGGCCGGTGCAGCAGTAAAAGTCAGGGAGTCAACAGCCTCGAAACTACGCAGTATAGGTTCGCCGCTTTCGGGAAAAACGTTGTCGCCGTCGGTATCGATGCCAACCACCCAACCGGTCGACCAATCAGTGCCGGACAGTGGCGCGATGGTCACTTCCACACCGCGGCCAACCGCTTCGCTGCGTGCGAGATTCAGCGCACTAGCGAGATTGTTTACTTCGGCGACTGTATCGTTGGCGCGCAACAGGCTCGTGAAGTTTGGTATTCCGACCCCGACGACGATCGTGGCGATGGCCATCACTATCATCAACTCAAGTAAGGTAAAGCCGTTTCTATATTTGTTTTTCATTTCAGTTCTTGCATGAAGCTTTGCCTCATTATGCCAAAAGACCGAGCTACAACTGAATCTGGTGTTCGAGAGATTGAATAAAGGCGGCGTATCTGGTTGAAATGTTGTTACCAAGCAGCAAGCCAACCAACACAGGATACGCCACCATGAAAGAGAGTAACGTAGTTGAATTATCAGGTCGAGTCGAAGCGGGAGACGCGCTGGAAGTCCTGGTGGGCCTGAAGCGACGGGTCTATCGGCCAGCACAGTCTCGCGATTGAAGCAGGTCTGGGCGCAGGAGTATCAGACTTGGAGCACGGCACGATTAGACCGTGACCGCTGGGTCTACGTGTGGGCGTATAGTGTCTACAGTGGGCTGCGAGCCGAGCAGACGAAGCTGTGCGCTGGTGGTGATCGGGGTGAATGAGCGGGGCGAGAAGCATTTTCTGGCGATTGAGGACGGCGTACGTGAGTCGACGCAGAGCTGGCGTGAGGTGTTGTTGAAGTTGAAGTCCAGGGGCATGACGGCGCCGCAGTTAGCGATTGGAAATGGTGCGATGGGTTTCTGGGCAGCTCTGGAAGAAATCTACGGTGAGACTAGGCAGCAGCGGTGTTGGATGCACAAGACGATGAACGTCCTCAACTGTTTTCCGAAGTCGTCGCAGGCCAAAGCGAAGCAATCCCTCCACGCGATCTGGCAGGCCGAGACGAAAGCCGATGCTGAGACGGCGTTCGACTTATTCATCACGACGTATGAGGCGAAGTACCGGAAGGCCACCTTGTGCCTGCAAAAAGCTCACGAAGAGCTCATGGCCTTTTACGATTTTCCGGCACAGCATTGGCAAAGTATCCGCACGAGCAATCCGATCGAATCAAGCTTCGCGACGATCCGTCATCGGACGAAACGTTCCAAGGGCTGCCTGTCCCGTGACGGCATGTTGCATATGATGTTCAAGCTGGGTCAATGTGCGGAGAAGAACTGGAGACGACTACGCGGTTTCGATCACCTGACGAAGGTAGTGAGCGGGATCAAATTCAAAGATGGGATCGAGGTGACAGAGGTTAACCAGGCAGCCGCCTGATTCAATTCTCTGAACACCAGGTTTGACAATAACTCTTTTCGTGGTGGGTCCGCACAAAAAAGGCAGGTATTTTCTAACTTGATGGCTTCTGGTGTAGTGCTTGCATAAAGGGACATAAATTCCCGACATGAACGAAAACCATCGCAAAATCTGGAAGTCATTCCGTTGGCACCAGTAAGCCGCGAGGAAACTTGCGCTCTGAAACCCTCAAATGGGCGTTATCAGCTCACTCGCAGGCATATTATGCCTGTTTACAAAGGCTTAAATTAAAAGAGGGCAAGCGGAAGAGGAAATCCGCCTGCCCTTTATCGTCGCGGAGTAATGGCATCTGAGCGGGGAGGGACCGCGCCGCTACTCTGAGCTGCTGTGTCCAGCAACATTTTCATTACGATACACTCGGCCAGATGGATCACACCAGACATTCATTTAACAACAACCAACCTGTGTCTCAGGCTATTTGATCACGGGCAGTACGCGGGACACGTCGCGGATGCTAGCGCCGATTCCCGATTTTTCTTTTCATGAAATTATTGTTTTAGCGTTTATATTCTAAAGAAGGTCGGAAAATATTTTTATCTCAGAATTGTCTCTTAGTTGCTTAATAAGAGAAACAACAATTTCATTGTTTTCTTGACTAAGGAGATACCTCCAGTGTTTCGATTATTACTTTGGATTACTGGGCTCTGGTTATTTGTTAGGAGCCACACTTCTTCCCGGATGAGGTCTCAGATAACAAGAGACTTTACCGTAACCCTTGCTAGTAGAGATGGGGTGGCTAGAACCTTTGTATTTGAAGATCGACTAGCGACAAGTCGAACTGGGGCAGATGAAAACTCAATTGTAAGCCTAACCTTTTCGAACAGATGGCAGGCGGTCAAAACCTTTGTTGCGAAAGATGCAGTGCTTAAGATGGTGCGAACTGTAGTGGTCTACTAAATCTGGACACTGAGTTAAGGCGTTAAAATGCCATAACGAGGTGAAAGATGACAACTGATAAACAAGCAAGACGACAATATACGGAAGCATTCAAGCGTGAAGCGGTAGCGCTGGTGACGGAGCAAGGCTACAAACTTACTGAAGCGGCCCGGAGCGTTGATGCTAATGCGAATTTACTGGGCAAATGGCGCGATCGATTTGCAGAAGAAACAGCAGGAACGCGACTGACTGGCGATGAACGCGATGAGCTGATGCAACTGCGCAAGGAAAATCGGTTGCTCAAAATGGAAAAAGAAATTTAAAAAAAGCGAGTCAGTACTTCGCGATTACAATTTGCGTTCCGGTCAGTGCTCATATCCCAATGATGTACACTTTCGCTGCGCGAATTCAACGTTGAGTTGACAGTTCCGGTCAGTGCTCATATCCCAATGATGTACACTACTGCCCACCTGGTCAACTGGAAGCAACGTGTTCCGGTCAGTGCTCATATCCCAATGATGTACACTTGAAGCTGCGGGAACGGACGCCATATTAGTGTTCCGGTCAGTGCTCATATCCCAATGATGTACACTAAGACGGACGGATTTATCGGGCGGTACTACGTTCCGGTCAGTGCTCATATCCCAATGATGTACACTCCGATGCTAATAAGCGGTTGTAATATTTAACTTTATCGATCAATTCGCGGCCCTAAAATTGATGTTCGATTAGAATAAATCATACTGATTGGGCGCTTTCCCCGGGGCAAGTTTAGCCCGCCCGGTGAAAGAGGTGATGTGTTCATACTGCTTATCTGTAAACGTAATCATTTTGACTTTCCCGCCACCGGGCAATAGCTGTTCAATTCGTCTCCGGTAGGTTTCTAGTCTCGCCTGGCCAGCGCAAAAGCGCATGTAGACGGAATATTGGGCCATCTCGAAGCCCATATCGAGCAGCGTGTTTCTGAAGGCAGTCGCCGCTTTGCGGTCGTCTTGCTCTACAACCGGTAAATCAAACATCACCATTAGCCACATCAGTCGATATCCGCTTAGCACGACCTTACTTCTAGTGGTCCAATAGACTTGCCAGTTCGATAGGAAGCATCTTAAGTGGTAGCTCCAAGTCCTCGCGTTCACCGGCATAGACCAGGGCAAGTGAAGTGGCCATTCTTTGGATACAGTCCCCCACCGGGGAGCGCCCCTTTTCTGTCTCCATTGGGAAGTATAAGGATTTTACAATTGCCCGCTTTGTGTCTGGCGTGACATGGTTTTTACCGCTCTCGATAAGCTTCCAAACGGTTAAATCAACTAGCGGTCTAAATGGCTCCATGAGGTCGTCGACAAGTCGCATCGGGTTTCCTTGATTGGAATGATGGATTCCGAGGGTTGGATGCAAGCCCGCTGCTACTACGGATCGCGCCACCATTGCTCTTAGTACAGCGTAACCGTAATTCAGCAGGGCGTTCGCACCTGACGAATTTCGGTCTCGTATAAAACTATCTCCAAATAATAGTTTCCAGTATCTGCGAGCCGCTTGCGCTTCGATATTAGTTGGATCACCCGGTTTTACTTTTCGAACCAAAGCCGTGACGGGAATTCCGTTAGCGCCTGTTGCTTCTAAAACCGCTGCCTGTTGGCCTAATTTCGATTTGACGATCATTGACCATAACTGTTTTTTTTTAGGTTTTGTTGCCGCTATCAGCAGTGGACCCCATCGATTGGACAGAAAGTAGACTGAAATAAGTGTCTTCCTCCAAGATGAGCGTTGAGCTCAGGAGAGAAGCGATGAGACGAAAAC
>Ga0209631_10006363_pt1 | contig 12176 bp, 12 predicted proteins | sample COG_08_FD_184752 | JGI IMG/M metagenome (GOLD analysis project Ga0209631, IMG submission 184752) | Pelagic Microbial community sample from North Sea - COGITO 998_met_08 (SPAdes) (version 2) | ecosystem: Environmental > Aquatic > Marine > Neritic zone/Coastal water | place: Helgoland, sampling... | reverse complement strand
AATTAGAACTAACCGATCCAAGATTTAAAAATCAGATGAATCAATCTATTTGGGAAGAATTAAAAGAAATTATTGCTACTAAAATTAAATCTCAATCAAGAGATCATTGGGTTGAAATTTTTTCAGATACAGATGGTTGCGTTACACCAGTATTAAACATGGATGAGGCGCAAGAACACAAACACAATATTTCAAGAGGGTCATTTGTAAATCTAGAAGGTTTTAATCAACCAGCACCCGCGCCCAGATTTTCAAATGATAGCCTTTCTATTAAGCACAATGCTAAAGAAATTGGTTCAGATATAGATAATATCTGTGATGAATTTAATTTAGATACAGAAGCTTTTAGCTAAAAAAGTTAATACTATTCTTATAAGTTATATCAATCAACCTATCTTTATCAAGATTAATTAATAACGCTATCTCATTTGCTATATGAGGAAGATAAGCAGGCTCATTTCTATTGTTTTTTGGTTTATTATTTAAGTTTCTTGGAATCAGATAAGGACAATCTGTTTCTATCATTAACTTATCTAGGGGTATGTTTTTTAATGATTTCCTAAGATCAACATTTCTTCTTTCATCGCAAATCCACCCAGTAAGGCCAATATGAAATCCTAGTTCTAAATAGTCATCTAGCTCTTCTTGAGTTCCAGTGAAACAATGAACTACTGCTTTTTTAATATCATTTTTATATGGCTCAATTACTTTTATAAAATCTTTATGAGCATCTCTTTGATGTAAAAAAAGTGGCTTATCACTTTGAATAGATATTTTAATTTGCTCTTCAAATGCAAATAACTGTTCTTCATATGAAGATATATTTCTAAAAAAGTCTAAGCCAGTTTCACCAATACTATTGGGTTGATAATTATTTACAAGCTCAGTCATAAACTTTGAGCAAGATGCATCAAATTCATTTGCATGATGTGGATGAGTTCCAATTGTAAAAAAACAATTGTTATTGTTTTTTTGATAAATTTTATAAACTTTATCAAATCCTTTTATAGAAGCTGAAACAACAAGAAACTTATTAACATTTTCTTTTATCGCACGATCAATTACTTTATCCAAATCATTGTCAAATCTCTCACTTGAAAAATTACATGCTATGTCAAATAAGCTGCTCATACTTCTAGATTATTTTAATAAAATTGAATTATGAACTAAAATTCATTAATCATGAATCAATTCGAGCAATTTCAAAACGCATTATTGTTAGAACCTATTTCTAAAGGAACTTTTAAAGTTAATCCTGATTCAAAATACTTTGTTGGTAAAACCCCACATGGAGGGTATTTAAATGCTTTGATGCATAAAGCTCTTACATCATCCTTGCCACACTCGGTAGCAATAAGCTCATCAATTCAATATCTAGATAGAATTGAAGCTAAGGATATAATTTTAGAAGTTGATGTTTTAAAAGTTTCCAGAGGCAGCTCATCTGGAGTTGTAAAGTTAATTCAAGAAGATAAAATCTGTACTGTATTTAATGGAATATGCTCAGATTTTGAGAACATGAAGGGTTTTGATGGTCTTGAGACGAGCCCTCCAGATATATTTAGAGATACCCCTAAAGAGCAATATAAAAATTTAAACTACGACACAATTTCAAAGGGTTTTACTCCTTCTTTCATAAAGCAATTAAGTTGTTCAGTTCATCCTTTGCATGCATGGTGGGATAGAAATATCAACGAAGAGAAAGCTGAAGCCAGATCTTTAGTTTATCTTGATATGGATGGAGGTTTGCCAGATCAGTTTACTCTATCGTTTTATGTTGATATTGCACCTCCTGTTGTATCTAATAAGTATGGTCCTCTAGGTTGGATACCAACGTATAGCTTAACTACTCACATAAGGCAGATGCCAACAACTCAAATTCTATTCGCAGATTTTATAGCTAAAGATATTAACAAGGGATTTTTTGAGCAAGACTGTAATATTTGGGATTTAAATGAAAATTTAGTTGCTTCAGGTCGACAACTCACTAGAATACTAAAGTCAGAAGAAAAACTATCAATTTACAACTATAAAAGGAATAACAATGCAATTCAAAGGAACTAAAAATTATATTGCTACAGAAGATTTAAGCATGGCTGTTAATGCTTCAATGGCTCTTGAAAGACCATTGCTTATTAAGGGTGAACCTGGAACAGGAAAGACTTTATTGGCAATTGAAGTAGCTGAAGCATTAAATATGGAACTTATAGAGTGGCACATTAAATCCACAACAAAAGCCTCTCAAGGTTTATATGAGTATGATGCGGTTACTCGTTTAAGAGATTCTCAGCTTGGCGATGAAAGAGTTAAAGATATAAGTAACTACATAAAAAAAGGAAAGCTTTGGGAGGCTTTTACGTCAGATAAACAAGTTGTTCTTTTGATTGATGAAATTGATAAAGCAGATATAGAGTTCCCCAATGATTTACTACAAGAAATTGATCGAATGGAATTCTTCTGTTACGAAACAGGTGAAACCATTAAAGCTAAGCATAGACCATTAATTATAATGACCTCAAACAATGAAAAGGAATTGCCAGACGCTTTTTTAAGAAGATGTTTCTTTCATTACATTCAATTTCCAGATAGAGAAACCATGAATAAGATAGTTTCAGTTCACTACCCAAAAATCAAGAAAAAATTAGTTAATGAGGCATTGGAGATATTTTTTGATTTAAGAAAAATTCCTGGATTAAAGAAAAAACCATCTACATCTGAATTAATAGATTGGTTAAAGTTACTTTTATCAGATGATATGCCAGATGAAATATTAAAAAATGCAGACTCATCAAAAGCAATACCTCCTTTGTATGGAGCTTTATTAAAAAATGAACAAGATGTGCAACTCCTCGAGCGTCTTGCATTTATGTCTAGAAGAGAAGCAGCAAATAAGTAAATGCTCATAAATCTTTTCCAAACTGTAAGATCTGCTGGTGTCCCATGTACTTTAAGGGAACTATTAGACTTATTAGGAGCTTTAGAAAAACAATTAGCTTATTCTAATATTGACGACTTTTATTATCTTTCTAGAGCAATTTTAGTTAAAGATGAGAAGCACTATGATAAATTTGATAAAGCATTTGATATATACTTTAAGGGTATTGAAAAACTTGAAGATATATTCCAGGCTCTCATTCCTGAGGATTGGTTAAGAAAGGCTTTTGAAAAAGAATTAGATCCAGATGAATTAAAAAAAATCCAATCATTAGGTGGTCTAGAGAAATTACTAGACGAATTTAAGAAAAGGTTAGAAGAGCAAAAAGAAAGGCATGAGGGTGGTAATAAATGGGTTGGGACTAACGGAACATCGCCTTTTGGTCATGGCGGGCAAAACCCTGAGGGTATTAGAGTTGGTGGAGAAGGTGGCCAAAAAAGCGCAGTCAAAGTCTGGGAAGAAAGACAATTTAGCAATCTAGATGATTCAGTCATTATTGGTACAAGAGATATTAAGATGGCTCTAAGAAGATTGAGAAAGTTTGCACGCCAAGGAAATGATTTAGAACTTGATATGGATGGAACAATAAGATCGACAGCAAAAAATGCTGGGTATTTAGATATTCATATGGTTCCGGAAAGATCAAATACAGTAAAGGTTATTGTGCTATTTGATGTTGGAGGTTCTATGGATCCATATATAAAGTTATGTGAGGAACTTTTTTCAGCCATTAAAACTGAATTTAAACATTTAGAGTATTATTATTTTCATAATTGTGTTTATGAATCTGTTTGGAAAGATAACCTTCGAAGGTCTCAAGAAAGATTTCTAGTTCAAGATATGATCAACAAATATTCATCTGACTACAAGGTGATTGTTGTTGGGGACGCAACTATGGCTCCATATGAAATCACTAATCCTGGTGGAAGCATAGAACATTGGAATGAAGAGCCTGGCCATGTTTGGATTAAGAGGCTATCAGATCATTTTAATAATATTGCTTGGCTCAACCCAGTACCTGATGATCATTGGGACTATACCTCATCGATTTGTATTCTTAGAGACTTATTTGATAATAGAATGTATCCTTTAACATTAAAAGGCCTAGAAAACGGAATGACGGAGTTATCAAAATGAATACAACAACTAATAAAGGTATCTCTTGGGGACCATTCACACTAAGGATTCCATTTATACATATTAAATTTAGGGCAGGTGAATTTTTTCAAGGAATGGTAATATCTGGTGCAACAGCATTTGCCGCAGTTCCTGTTGCTATGGGGCTTGGCTTATCTTTTGAAGAGGGAGTTGCTCTAAGTTTTGTTGCTGGTTCTTTAATAGCATCTGGACCAATATTTTTTGGTGAACCGATGGCTCCTGGCTGGATTACACCAGCACTTCCAATTGTTATTGCCGCATTTGTAACTAAAGGCCAATTCAGTGGCGTATATGATCCTGAAATCTTTAAGTTCATGGCAGCGCTTTGCATAGAGTTCACATTTTTGGTATTTATCCTTGGAAGTACTGGGTGGGGGAAAAAATTAATACAAGTTATTCCAAATGGATTAAAAGCTGGAATTATTCTAGGCGCAGCCTTAGCAGCTTTTTATCAGGTTTTTGTTACAGATCTTGATAAGTTAATGCTCCAACCTGTATCCATGGCTGTTGCAATTATTTTATGTGTGATAACAACTTTCTCAGATCCATTTAAAAAATTAGCTGAAAAAAATATTTTTTTTAAAAAAATTGGTTCTTTAGGTCTTCTACCTGGATTTATCATCGCTGGATTAGTAGCTTTTTTATTAAAAGAAGTTACTTTTGATATCCAGTGGGGCTTTCAAGTTCCTGACGTTGTATCACTATTCAATAAAACGTCTCCGCTGGTCATAGGCTTTCCATCAATCCCAATGTATCTGGAGGCTCTTCCTTTAGTAATAATAGGGTATACGCTTCTTTTTGGTGATTTAATTACAGCAACCGAGGTCTTAAATGATGGTCAAAAATCTAGACCTGATGAACCTCTTGATATTAACTTAGACAGATCTCATCTTTCAATTGCTGTAAGAAATTTTCTTGGTTTGCTTGTGAATCCATTCTTCCCAACTCAAGGAGCTTTATGGACTGGTGTTCATGTAGTCGTTGTCGAGAGATGGAAAAAGGGTCCTAAAGAAATGCCATCAATTTTTGATGGACTCGGCTCATATTATTTAATGGGATTACCAATTTTATACTTCACTCTTCCCTTTATAACCTTGATGAAACCATTAATGCAGATGGCTCTAACATTAACACTAATACTAACTGGTTTTGCGTGTGCATATGTAGCCATGGCTATTCCAAAGAAAAATACGGAAATGGCCTCTGCATTACTAATTGCTGTATTTATAACTTTTTTTAGTGCCTGGATTGGTTTATTGGTCGGGATTTTACTAAGTATCCTTGTAATTGGTTTGGATAAAAAATAGATTCGATATAAATATGACATACGCGTTAGAGATTTTAGATCTTAAAAAAACTTATTCTGGAGGCACCGAGGCATTAAAGGGTATATCGCTATCAGTTCAAGAAGGGGATTTTTATGCTTTACTCGGACCTAATGGAGCAGGTAAATCTTCAACTATTGGAATCATTGGATCTTTAGTAACTAAGTCTTCTGGGCAAGTTAAAATTTTTGGTGAAGATATTGATTTAAATGCAGCAGAAGCTAAAAGCATGCTTGGAGTTGTCTCTCAAGAAATTAATTTTTCTCAATTTGAAAAAGTAATTGATATTGTTATTACTCAGGCAGGATTTTATGGTATTCGTAAATCAGATGCAGTACCAAAGGTTGAAGATATCCTTAAAAAATTAAGTTTGTGGGATAAGCGCAACGATCAAGCTCGCACTTTATCAGGTGGATATAAAAGAAGACTTATGATTGCTAAAGCTCTTGTTCATGATCCAAAATTATTAATTCTTGATGAGCCAACTGCCGGTGTTGATATTGAGCTTAGAAGAGATATGTGGACTTTTTTAAAGGAAATAAATAAAAATGGAACAACTATTATTTTAACAACACATTATCTAGAAGAGGCTGAACAGTTGTGTAGAAATATTGGCATAATTGATAAAGGGGTAATAGTAGCAAACACAAATATGAAAGACTTACTAGGAACACTAAATGTTCAAGGTTTTATTTTTGATTTACATAAACCTTTAGACGTTGCTCCATCTATAGATGGATTTCCATTAAGACTTGAAGATCCTTTAACTTTAGTTGCTGCTGTTAATAAAGACAGGTCTATTAATGCACTTTTTGAAGAACTTTCAAAATTAGATATTAAAATTAAATCTATGAGAAATGAATCAAATAGATTAGAAGAATTATTTATTGAAATGGTAAATTCTAATGAAAAATAATTATAAAGTCTCAATATCATTATGGACTCTGACCGTTAAAGAGATTCGAAGGTTTTTAAGAATTTGGGTACAAACTTTAGTGCCTCCTGCTGTAACTATGTCTTTGTATTTCGTAATATTTGGATCTTTAATTGGACCCAGAATCGGTTCAATGGATGGCTTTGATTATATACAATATATGATTCCTGGCTTAATAATGCTTTCGGTTATTACTAATTCCTATAACAATGTAGTTTCTTCTTTCTACGGAGTAAAATTTCAAAAATCTATTGAAGAGCTTCTTATTTCTCCAATGCCAAATTGGTCAATTTTACTTGGATTTGTTCTTGGTGGAGTTTGTAGGGGAGTCCTGATAGGATTTATCGTCTTTGGAGTTAGTTTAATCTTTTATCCAGATTTTACTGTTGTTAATCCATTACTAACTATTATTGTATTATTTTTAACATCAATACTTTTTTCTTTGATGGGTTTTATTAACGCTGTTTATGCAGATAGTTTTGATGATATTTCTATTATCCCAACTTTTATATTAACACCCTTAATTTATCTAGGCGGTGTTTTTTATTCTATCAATATCCTTCCTGATATATGGAGATCAATTTCAATGTTCAATCCAATGCTTTATGTAGTCAATACTTTTAGAGAAGGCATGTTGGGAGTAAGTGACGTATCTATTACATTTTCACTTGGGATGATTTGTGGATTTATTGGCATTCTTACAGGAGCTTGCTTATATTTCCTTAGAAAAGGAACAGGTATAAGACAATGAAAACTAAACATCTTGGCAAAACTAAAACCAAACAACAGACTGGTTTTAAGATACTTGATCCCATAGATAGAATTAAAGCATCTAAAAGTTATGGTGTTGATTATTGGAATGCATATGAATTTAGTTATCTAGATTCAAACAAAAATCCAGTTCTTAAAGTACTAGAAATTAAAATTCCATCATCATCAATTTATATTGTTGAATCAAAATCATTAAAGGTCTATTTGAATTCTTTCTATAAAAAAATATTTACACATGAAAAAGATGTTCTTATAAAGATTGAAAAAGATCTTAACAGGCTTACTAAATCTTCAACAAGTTTGAGGTTTGTTAAAAAATTTTCTACTGAACCAAATTCATTAAAACTCAATACTTCACTAAGACAATTTTCAAAACCCAATCATCCCATTCGCTTTGATGGCTTTAGATCAATTTGTCCAGTTACATCACAGCCTGATTTCGCAATAATTTATATTTATACAAATGCAAAAATTGATCTTAAATGGCTTAAAATTTTTTTAAGATCTTTTAAAGAGAAGGGTGAATTCCATGAACAATGCATTGAAGATATATTTGTTTCGATAGAAAAAAAATATCCCGACTTTTGCATAGAGGTTTGTGGAAGATTCTTAAGAAGAGGCGGTATTGATATTAATCCAATTAGATCGTCAAAGAAAACATTTCATTTCAAAAATTTTAGGGTATTTAATCAATAATTAAATTCACACAAATCATGTAAAATGCCTGATCTGGAGAGATGGCAGAGTGGTCGATTGCGCTACCTTGGAAAGGTAGTAACCGGGTAACTGGTTCCGGGGTTCGAATCCCCGTCTCTCCGCCATCTAATTTGGATCAAATAAACCATTCATTCATATATAAAATACTTGAATACTGTATAAATATACAGTATTATGTTTACATGAAAAACTTACATGTTCAAAATCAAGATCCTGTATTAAATCAATACATTTCTTCAAATGATAAAAATGCTGTTAAGAAGACTTTAGCTTTTGAGTATTTTAATAATGATATGCGGGCACTTAATCAATATATTAAAAATAATTTAGATGAAAAACCTACAATCTCATCAATCATACATCCTAGAGCTCAACTAGAATTTACGTTCTAATATTTTTTAAATAAAAAAACTTTATTTAGGATAGATACTGTATATAATTTAAAAGGGTGTCTTGTTTGCAAGTTTTTTAAGGGGACTAGTAAACATTTTATTATTACCCTGAACAACGGAGGTGGTCCTATTAGTATTTATTTAACAACAGGAAGCGGAGGATTTACCTTTTGACACGAGGTAGTTTGTAAGTTTTCGACTAGTTCAAATTGCTGATGCAATTAAGCTAGATTTTTTATAACCCCCGAGTTTACTTGGGGGTTTTTTTATCTCTAAATTATGGAAATTAGATATTGGTTTTTATTAACATTTTTGGGTGCTCTTTGGGGTAGTGCTTTTATGTTTATAAAAGTTGCGACACCAGAATTTGGTCCAATTGCTTTAGTTAATACTAGATTAATAATCGCCTCGTGTATTTTTTTACCAATTCTATTAAGAAATAAATACATTCATTTGTTAAAACCAATATGGAAACAGGTTTTGGTACTTGCAGTATTGAACAATGCTATTCCATTTACGCTATTTTCATTTGCTAGCTATGGAGCTGATTCAAATGTTCTGGCTATATTAAATGCAACCACAGCTTTTAATACAATGATGATTGCATATGTATGGATAGGAGAAGATGTGACTTTAAAGCAGTTATGCGGTCTATTAATTGGATTTATAGGAGTATTTATTTTAGTTAATCCTCAAAATTCAGAAACATCATTAATCTCAAGTCTTTCAGCACTGCTTGCTGCTTTTTTTTATTCCTTTTCAACTGTTTATATTCAAAGAAATTCTGTTAAAACAAATAAAATGGTCTTGATAGGATGGTCTATTATATTTAGCGCTATTATCATGTTGCCTGTCAGTGCTTTCTATCTTCCAGAAATCATGCCTTCTATCTCTGCAATAACTTCAGCAATTTGGTTAGGAGCAGTCTCTACAGGAATAGGTTTTATTGGTTATGTGAGATTAATAGATAAGATTGGCGCAGTTAGAACATCAACAGTTGCATACTTTCTTCCTGTTTTTGGAATTATTTGGGGTGCTATATTTTTAGATGAGATTATTACATCAACAATTATTATTGGTTGCTTTATTGTTTTGTTAGGCATCTATCTTTCTAATTCAAATAAAAAAAGTTATGTTAATTCTGTAAATACCAAAGCATAGTTATGAATGAAATAGAGATAAATAAGTTGCTTCAAGATGCTAATGACATTGTTCCAAAATTGTCCTATACCGAAGCTAATCATATTATTGATACAAAAAAAACCTTGATCGTTGATGTCAGAGAGTTTTCTGAAGTCGAAGTAACCGGCCTAATTGAAAATGCTATTAATATTCCTAAAAGTTTGTTTGATCAAGGGGTTGATGTATCTAATATTCAAGATCACATAGATTCTAATGATAAAACATATTTGTTAATCTATTGTGCTGCTGGAGTAAGATCAGCAATAGTAGGGCATAAACTAATTAAAGAAGACTATATTAATGTTTTTAATATTGGTGGTTATGCAGAATGGTTTGCAAATGAAAATTTATAAATAATTCTAAAATTACATTCTAATATATATACAGTAAATGGTGCGCCCGGGAAGATTCGAACTCCCGACCCCTTGGTTCGAAGCCAAGTACTCTATCCAGCTGAGCTACAGGCGCAAAAATAATATTATATTCTTTTATTAGTTTATAAATAAGCCATTTGCTTATTTGAGCTTAATCAATCTACACTTATATTGATTGACTATAGTTAATTGAGTTGATTTAATTAATGCATATATTTGGGGAAAACTAGAATGAAATCAATTTTTATAAAGCTTTTAATAGCTTTGCCTTTAATCTATTTAGCTTTATTTACCGGTTTATGGTCATCAGTATCAGATACTAGGCCATTAATCAGCCTCATAGATATGATGAGGTCAGATAGTGCTACTGAAATTATAGATTTTTCATCTGATAAAGAAAAATCATCTAAGCCAAAACCAAAACCAAACAAAGATAGAAATCCCTATTATGGTGATCTTCACGTTCATACCAAACATTCTTTTGATGCCTATATATTTGGTATTACAGCAACTCCAAATGATGCATACAGATACGCTAAAGGAGATGGAATTATGCATCCCATGGGATATGAGATGAAATTACAAGAACCATTAGACTTTTATTCAGTTACTGATCATGGTTTTTTCATGGGTATGTTGAATGCTTGGTCAGATACTTCAACCGACATCTCTCAAAAAGATTTTGCCAAACCTTTTCATGATTTAAACAGAGTAGAGAATTTGACAGCTGAATCTGCTGGACCAAGATCTGCATTATTTAGCCAAATTCTTGGTGGAACTGTTACCCAAACTTATTCAGACTTAAGTCCTAATGTATTAAAAGCTTGGCTTACAAAAAATACTCAAACAGCTTTAAAATCTTTTGACTATGAAATTCATAAGTCTGCTTGGGAAGACGTTGCTAGAGCAGCTAATGAGCATAATGATCCTGGTCATTTCACAACTTTTATTGGGTATGAATTCACAACCTCAACAAATGTTGAGGGCGGTAATTTACATAGAAATGTTATCTTTAATTCATCAAAGGCTCCCATTAGGCCATGGACAAGAATAGATTCAATAAACCCAGAAGATTTATGGACATGGCAAGATAAATTACGTGATAAGGGTGTCGATACTGTTTCAATACCTCATAATCCTAATGGATCAAATGGCCAGATGTTTGAAATGGAGACATTTTATTCCGACCCAATTAATAGAGAATATGCTGAAAAAAGAATGCGAAATGAACCTCTCGTTGAAATTACTCAGGTTAAAGGTACCTCAGAGACGCATCCTTTACTTTCACCAGATGATGAATGGGCTGACTTTGAAATAATGGATATAAGAGTAGGGAGTAGGCCGCCAACTTTTAGTAAACCATCTGGTAGTTACGTAAGAGAAGCTTATTTAAATGGATTGACGCTAGAATTCACTAATCAAGGCAATCCATATAAATTTGGTCTTATTGGTTCCACTGATACTCATACAGGTGCCGGTGCCTTTGATGAATCAAATTATTGGTCTAAGGTTGGTATTTTAGATGGTGATCCTGAAAATAGAGGATCCGCACCTCTATCCCAAGAGAATCTTCAAAGAATGGATGACTACATGAGAGCATTTAATCAACCAAGAAGCACTATTTCATTAGATCAAGGTGAATATGCAAATACTGGTTTCACTCAATGGGGTGCATCAGGTTTGGCTGCTGTTTGGGCTGAAGAAAATACTAGAGATTCAATATTTAAAGCTTTTAAAAGAAAAGAAACTTTTGCAACAACAGGCACTCGTATTGCTGTGCGTTTCTTTGGAGGTTATAACTTATCTAGCATTGATTTAAATTCTGAGATGCTCGTAAGTAATGCTTATCAAAACGGAGTCACTATGGGTTCTGATCTCCTTGGTGATGGGGATAAAGCACCTGAGTTTATTGTTTGGGCGCAAAGAGACAAAAATGGTGCACCGCTTCAAAGAGTCCAGATTATAAAAGGTTGGTCTGATGCTTCAGGAAGAGGGCATGAAAAAGTTTTTGATGTTGTGTGTTCTGATGGTCTTCAAGTTGATCCTGTAACAAATAGATGTCCAGATAATGGAGCTAAAGTTAATATCAATGATTGCTCTATAACTAAAAATGTTGGCTCAGCAGAACTGAAAGCAAACTGGATAGATCCAGAATTTGATAACGAAACTAAATCTTTCTATTATGCAAGAGTGTTGGAAAATCCTACCTGTAGGTGGAGTACTTGGGATGCAATAAGTAGAGGCTTCAAGCCACGTGAAGATTTGCATGATACTATTCAAGAAAGAGCTTGGTCATCACCTATATGGTACATTCCACCAGCAAGTGATGTTGATGTCGTTCCTCTTGGAGGAACAGTAAGAATGATTAATTTAAGTACTTAAATTTAA
>Ga0209631_10006356_pt1 | contig 12186 bp, 11 predicted proteins | sample COG_08_FD_184752 | JGI IMG/M metagenome (GOLD analysis project Ga0209631, IMG submission 184752) | Pelagic Microbial community sample from North Sea - COGITO 998_met_08 (SPAdes) (version 2) | ecosystem: Environmental > Aquatic > Marine > Neritic zone/Coastal water | place: Helgoland, sampling... | reverse complement strand
GTATATGGACGAAGTTATAGATGCTGTATCTTGGGCTTTACATCTAAATCCAAATTTAGGACTGATGCAATGTAATACTAATTACACCACTGACCTTTCTAATTTTAAATATATTAATTTAAATGTTCTAAACACATTCAAAGATATATTTCCTAATTTGGTTTTAGGCCTCAGTGATCACACCCCTGAGCACTCGACTGTTCTCGGTGCAGTCTCCTTGGGAGCATCAATGATAGAAAAGCATTTTACCGACGATACTTCTCGGTCAGGCCCCGATCATCCATTTTCAATGGACCCAAAAAACTGGAAAGAAATGGTTAAGAAAACTCGTGAGCTAGAATTAGCACTAGGTAATGGCATAAAAAAGTTAGAGATAAATGAATTAGAAACGGTCATTGTGCAACGAAGGTCATTACGTGCACGCTCTTCTCTAAAAGAAGGTCACATTATAAATGAAAGTGATTTCATACCATTGAGGCCATGTCCTTCAGACGCTATTTCGCCTTCAGAACTAAACAACATTATTGGATCAACCCTTTTACATGAAATTAAAAAAGGTGACTACCTAAAAGTAAAAGATATAGCCTAACGGGTAATATAAAATGGATATTTCAATAGTAATTGTCACTTATAATTACGAAAAATATATTAGAGAGTGTATTAATTCATGCCTCCAACAGAATTGTTGCAACATAAAGTATGAAATTATTGTCATTGATGATGGTAGCACGGATAACACACCTAATATATTAAACCAAATTTACTCGGATAACTTAAGATTCTATCGCATAGCTAACTCAGGTATAGAAAAGGCTGCCAATTATGGGTTTAAACGTGCTAAGGGAAAATATATTTTGCGTGTAGACGCTGATGATATACTTTTTCCTAATTATTTGGAAACTATCGGCACGGTTTTAGATAAAAAGTACGGTTTTTTCTATTCTAATTATTCTATTATTAATAGTAATGGGGATTATGTTGGGGTTATGAAGTTACCAAGATTTCAAACGAAAGAAATATTAAACAGAGGGGACTTTCTAGCCACAGGCACACTCTTTCGTTCTGATATTTTGAAAGAAACTGGAGGTTATAATACAGATATTGTAAATAGCGGCTTAGAGAACTATGAACTTGTATTAAAATTAATTATGTCTGGTATTTCAGGTAAAAACATTTCAGATGTTTTATTTGGTTATAGAATACATGGAAAAAATATGTCCAAGCTAAAAAAAGAGAATATAATTACCAATGGTAAAAAGTTATTCATTAGAAAAGGTTTAGGAAATTTTTCTACAAATAAATATCATCCATTAGCGTTGGAGGTAGATTAGATTGAAAAAGATTTTAATAGTAGCAGCTCATCCTGACGACGAAATTCTAGGATGTGGAGGAACCATAGCAAGATATCGTGGTGTAGGAGTAAAAGTAAAAGTACTTTTCATAGGAGAAGGGTCTACGTGTAGATACGACACTGAAAATACTGAAACTGCTTTGAAAGCTATTAAATATAGGAATGACTGTGCGTTGCAGGCTCTCAGAAAATTAGGTGTTGATGATATAGAGTTCTGTAATTTACCGTGTGGAAAATTCGATCAAATACCAATTATTAAAATAAATAAAATCTTAGAGCAGACTATTGAGAAATTTCAACCTGATACTATTTTTACGCACTCAGATAAAGACGCTAACAATGATCACAAAATAATATACAAGTCTACAATAATTGCTACTCGCCCTTGCAATAAACATGTTGTACTCCGTTTATTTTGTTATGAGGTACTATCATCGAGCGAGTGGTCATATTCGAGACCTTTTTCACCAAATCACTTCGTTCAATTGAACGAAAGTGATTTAAATCAAAAATGGACAGCGTTGCAAGCATATGATGAAGAAATGCGAGCTTATCCGTTTCCAAGATCTTGGGAGGGTGTCTATAATCAAGCTATTCAGCGTGGTATACAATCTGGAGTAAAGTTCGCAGAGGCTTTTGAATTAATCCGAGAATTCAATCGATGCGAATAGCTTGTGTAGGATACCGGGACTGGGCGCTTAATATATATCTGAAATTACAAAAAACGCTCTTTGATCATAAAGTTTTTATTCACTCCTCAGAAAATAATTTTTCTATAAAACAACTAATTGATTTTGAGCCAGATTTGATTTTGTTCTACGGTTGGAGCAAAGTGATCCCTAGTAAATTAGTGGATAACTTCATTTGTTTAATGCTACATCCCTCCCCATTACCAAAATATAGGGGAGGTAGTCCTATTCAGAATCAAATTATTCGAGGTGAAGTTAACTCAGCCGTTACTATATTTATTATGGATAATGGAATTGATACAGGACCAATATCCAGACAAAAATTCCTCAGCCTAAGGGGAAATTTGTCAGATATTCTCATGTCAATTCAGAAAATTGGTTATGACTTGACACTTGATATAATCGATAATGGTTTAAATTCATATGAGCAGGATCATCTAAATGCCACTTTTTATAAACGATTAAAGCCAAGTATGAGTGAGATTAGTATCAAGGAATTAACCACTTTCTCAGGAACTTATCTTCATAATAAGATTAGAATGCTGCAAGATCCATATCCTAATGCCTATATTAAGACTGCAGATAATAAAAAACTATATATAATAAATACAGAGATTAAGGATGATTGACACAACAAAATGGAAAAGGTTAAATTAAAACACAATAATAAAATCTGTCCTAGATTTAAAAGAAAAAAACTCCAATGACCATGGTTTGCTTTTAATGGACATTATACAACTCATGAGAGCCTGTAAGGATGCTGGTGTACCCTGGTGTAATGATATAAACTTAAGACATAAGGGTGTTAAGGATTGCATTGATTATTATGATCAAATAATTCCAAAACTTTCGATTAAACTAAATATTTTACATAAGAAAAATTATCCAGATAGGTTTTGGGATATTTTAGTTGGCCCGTGGTTAATTCAATTCATTGGTATGATGATTGATAGGATAAACCTAATTAAGGGATCATTAGATCATGGTGTTTATATCAAAAGCCTGGAACCAAAAGGACAGCGTATAATTCCAAAAACTACATATGAGTCTTTAAAACTTACAGAGTTAAATACATATAATACTCAATTACTTCTCGATATTTTGCGTATTATTTCCAACGAAAAACTTGAATTTAGTCAAACAAAAATTGATGTCAATCGAGATTTATCTGAATTCAACACAAATGTTAACTTTGAACCGGAGAAGAATCGTAAGAAAAAAATTTTAAACAATATTAGTAAATTATTTTCAAATAAGAATTCAATTTATGTAACTAATTCGACCATTCCTATTAACTTGCATTTCAAGTTATTTTGGCGTCTTCGAGGATTCAGATCTATCGCACCCTTAATGGATGGCACATCTGCGTTTACAAATAATATTAGTACGAAAATGCGTGATGGCTTAAACCTAGAAACCAAAGTTGAAAAAACGGATGACCTATTGGAACCTGATTTGGAGTTAATTACCAAGATCCTATATCTTTATCTACCAGTCTGTTTTCTAGAGGGTTTTTCAAAAATAAGCGACAGTCTAAGATTATTCCCTAATCCACCCTCTTCGATCATATTGGGAACAGAAATGTATGGAAGATATGAGAGTTTTTGTCATTGGGTGGCAATTTGTGCAATTAAGGGAACAAAAATATATACAATGCAACATGGGGGAACTTACGCGACAGAAAAGGTGAGCGATTATGTTTGTACTGAGGTTAGAGCGTATGATGGTTTTTACACTTGGGGCTGGAAGTGGCCTAAGTATGGTGTTGAGACAAATAAATTTTTACCGATGCCATCTGCTTTTTTACTTAATAAAAAAAATTATAAAATAACCAGTGTGCGGGGTCAGTTATTATTTGTAGTCACGGCCATACAAAAGCAAGTAAGACGTCTCAGTGGTTCAGAAACTGATCCTTACTTGAATGATAAATATGTACAAGATCAAATTTCTTTCTTCAAAGCTTTACCTAAAAACTTACAAAATCGTTTAAGAGTTCGTTTATACAAAGATGACTTAGGTCAGAACTATAAGGGTAATTGGGAGCGCCAAGTACCAAATATAAAATTTGATAATTTGTCTCAAAGTTTTGATACTTCATTAAAAGAAACAGCTATTTATATTTCTGATCACCTATCAACAACATGGATTGAAGCGCTAGCTCTTAATAAGCCAACCATTCTCTTTATTAACTTGTCTACTTACAACTTTAGTCCTGATACTTGGAGTTATTTACAATTACTTCATAAAGTTAAAATTTTACACTTTTCACCTAATGAGGCTGCAAATCATTTGGAAAAGGTTTCAAATGATATAGAAGTATGGTGGAACTCTAATAAAACTCAAAACGCTGTGAGAAAATTTTTGAACGTAATGGGTAGTTGTCCCAAAAACTCTCTTGAATTATGGGTAAGCGAGCTCATTAGAATTCGTGATAGTAGACTCAAATAAATTGACTGAAAAGGCTACAATTTAATGACACAAGAAACAAAAGTAGTTTTAAACTTAAAACAGTTATGGTTACACATTGATCGTACTCGAAAATTTCAGTTTTTTGGTCTTTTTTGCGCAATGGTTGTAATGTCTGCATTGGAACTATTAACCCTAGCTTCTATTTTACCTTTTCTAGGTGCACTAACTGTTCCAGAAATTGTGTTTGAGCATTCGATAGCAAAACCACTAGTTAATGCTTTTAGAATCGATACACCTAATGACCTAATACTTCCTATGACAATATTATTTTGTTTGAGTGCCATACTGGCTGGTATCTGGAGGCTTTTAATACTTTGGGTATCTACAAAATACTCCTATGCCTTGGGAGCAGATTTTGGTCGAAAAATATTCAAAGATATACTTCATCAACCTTATATCTATCACAAAAATAAAAACTCAAGTGAGATAATTTCTGTAATCACTATTAAGATTGATCATGTTGTTAACTCTGTCATTTTTCAAATACTCGCAATGCTAGTTTCGATAGCGATCGCATTCTCAATTATCCTAGCTTTAATTTTAATATCTCTAAAAATTACTATTATATCTTCTTTAAGTTTTATGATAATTTATTCGTTAATCTTCAAATTTGAGAGACAAAAGGTATGGGAAAAAAGTGAGTTAATATCAAAAAATGCAACAAGAATCGTTAAGATATTAAGCGAAAGTAGGGGTAATATAAAGGATATTATTCTAGATTCTAATCAAAAACTATATCAAAATAAATTTCGTTTTGCTGATGTTCCAATGCGAAATGCGCAAGTATATCACCAATTTATTGGCCAAGCTCCCCGATATTTGATCGAAGCTTTAGGAATAGTTATAATAGCTATAATAGCATATATCCAAATTAAAGACTCTGGACATAGCAAAGAAGTAATACCTATTCTCGGAGCTTTTGCGTTAGGTGCACAAAGGTTGCTACCTGCAGCACAACAAATTTTTGCTGCGATCACTAATATAAATGGCCGTCACGCATCCCTTAGAGACTTATTAACCTTCTTAGGTGAAAAAGAAGAAAACCAAAGTAACCAAACTTCTAATACAGAATTAACTTTCAAAAAAAGCATACAACTTAAAAATGTAGACTTTTCTTTCAATCAAAACGAACGGAAAATACTTAATAATATATCATTAAATATATTTTCTGGCGAAAGAGTAGGGATTGTAGGAGAGACCGGGTCGGGAAAATCAACAATAATAGATTTACTAATGGGTCTTTTAGAGCCGACAGCTGGTTCATTACTCGTTGATGAAAAAGAAGTTAAAAATTCAGCTTTAAAATGCTGGTGGAAACATCTTTCTCATGTTCCGCAAAATATATTTTTAATTGATGGTACGATACAAGAAAATGTAACATTGACAGAACAGAAAAAAGATTATGAAGATATCAATTTAAATTTTGCGATAAAGATAGCACAACTTGAAAAAACCGTAGAAAATTTGCAAGATGGATTAAACACTTTTGTTGGAGAAAGAGGTGCCCGACTATCCGGTGGCGAAATACAAAGAATTGGCATTGCCCGCGCACTATATAAAAGAAAAAAGCTGATTATTTTAGACGAGGCCACAAGTGCATTGGATGTAGCCATTGAAAAAAAGATTATGAACGGTATAGATAAGTTAACTAGTAAACCTACAATCATAATGATTGCTCATAGGGTGCGTTCACTTATTAATTGTGATAAAATAATTTTAGTAGAAAGAGGAAGTGTTAAGATTCTACAATCTGGAACAAAACAATTTAATGATTTGACAAAAAACTAACTATTGAAATGATATCCCAACTTTTTAACTGTAAATTATTTAATGGAAATACAAGATTTAAAAAAACAACTTTCTAATCTTAATTTTTCTGAACTCCCTAAGTCAAATGATAGGGTTTCAGAGGATGAAGTAATTTATAATCAATATTGTAATGAGAAGGGCTGGGTTTGGGCAAATAAAATTGATCAAAAAAACTTAGAATTATTTATTACAGCTATTAAAAACTTGTATAAAAAGGATAATAATAATATTTTTTTAAGAATAAACCTGAATACAAAGTTTTTCTCATTTAAATTTTTTTCTACAATACCAGATCCTCTATTAGATATTTCTTTTGCAAAATCTTCTAATTCACGCATTCAGAACCTTAATAACACTAATTTCATTAGGGAAGGTCGTAAATTGAGAGTTAGGGTGAGTCCTGCAGATAGCACAAGAAAAATCAAATACGGCATTATTTTAAAATACTTTATTACGGAAAAAATTTTAACTAACTACAACAAAAAAATCAATTTCTATCATATCTTGAAAAGTTTTTTTTTAATTAAACTCGTAGTGAGGTTATGTGTATACCTTTCGAAGCCACAGAAAATTAAAAAAATCTATAGGCACCTCCTACTCTTCTTGTGGCCTATTATAACAATGTCACCGTTTGGAAGTTTTGCAAAAAAGGTTCGCTTTAAAAGGATATCAAAAAGCGAGTTCTTGTCATTAAAACTAGTAGATAAAAACCCACTTAATCAATTAGTAAGAAAACCTCATTTTGATAAAGTTACAAATTTCGGCAGGATAAAAACAGTTGGTGAGCTAGTAGAATTTCTTAAATCTACAAACGGCTTTGAAAGCTTATTGCAAGATACCAAAGAGCCTATCATTTTAGAGTTAGACGATATACCAATGCATCTTAACTTAAAGTTTTGGCAAAATGGAAATCGTTATTTTATTAATTGTATCTTAGCTGGTTATCGTAAGAATGTTCTTTCCTATGAAAAAGCTAAAGACTATGACTGCTTAAACGAACCGCTTTATTCAACAGACTATTATAGTAAATTAGAACTTATGTCTTATAATGAAATAGAAAGCTTACTAACCTACTCGCCTATAGCTATAAGAGAAAATGCAATTGCAAGTGGTAGGCACAAAGTCTTTGCAATGATTGGGCGCTTAGTTTTAAATGACAAGTACGTCCCCTTTTGGGTGGATCGGTTGCTATGAGATCAAGAAACGAGGATACTCACAAACACTTAACTTCTACAAAGATAATACTCAATTGCCTTAGCTTGTTTATGTTTAGTAACAAATCAAAGATACTGATATACGGTTTAGAAGAATGTATTTCTTTAAAAACTCAAATAAACGAGTATGGGTTAGATTGCCTTTTCAAAAAATTAATCTCTCCCAACATGCCCTTGGCCCCTGATACACTACCACTTTTTTATTGTGAAACTTGGGAAATGGTGAAAAGAATTGTTCAAAGTGAAAAATACAAAAGTCCACAAACCTCAACACAATTTGGATATATTCTTTTTTTCAAAAAAACGCATGTAAGTCTTCAAATTTTTTGTAATATTTTTTATGTAATCAAATCTTATATCTTTGTTAAAAAAAACTCAAAGCTAAGTCTTAGTTTTTTTAACTTACGTGGACCAACTTTAACCGACCATATATACCCTATTGCGGCAAAAAAATTTAAGCAACCGAGATCAAGAACCATTAAAAACTTTATAAAGCAATTTTCAAAATATTTTACCTTATTAATAAACCCAATAACCATCATTTACGAGATTGAAAATGGCTGAGCTACTAAAACTAACTAGTCACGGAAACTCGATATCTGTATTACGTTTGAAACGACATGGAGTCTTTCGAAAATTTGCACATTCCAAGGAATCCGTTTCTTTGTTACAACGAGAGTATGACGGGATAAAATGGTATTCGACAAATCAAACATTAACCAGCAAGCTTCCAAGCAAATTATCTCTGCAATTAAATGGTTATTTATTGGATATTCCTGAAATAAACGGAAACCAAGTATCTTACGAGGCCTCATTAAGTTACACAATGCCGTTCGTTTTAAAGGCTATAGAACACTATGCTTTAGTTTGGCCAAGGGAAGAAAAAGCTCCGGTGCATGGTGATTTAACTATGGATAATATTTTATTCGATGACAAGGAGGTGAATTTCTTTGATTGGGAGCATTTTAGTTTTAACGGAGAAATTTGGGGATTTGATATTGTCTACCTTTCTCTATCAGCAATTCTCTTGAACGATCTTAAAAAAAATGTTATCAAAAGTGAAGAAATCCATATAATAGAGATCTGGAAAAAGCTTCAAAAAGTTGGTGTCAACAGTAGCTTTCTTGCTCAGCCATTAAAGACAATAATAGAAATTTATACTACAAATCGAGAATGGAATAACATAATAACTAAAAGTCCCAAAAAGTTGTTTCCAATGATACTCACTAACGAACAAAAGGACTATTTTGATGCCTACTTTTCAAACCTAACATCCAAGCTAGAGAAAAGTAATTAATTATATTTAATGGAATGAAAAAATTTGTTTAATGAAATTTTCAAAAATAAACGAGTGGTCGTTACGGGGCATACAGGCTTTAAGGGTAGCTGGTTATCTGCGTGGTTAAACTTATGTGGAGCAAATGTGACTGGCATAGCGCTTTCTCCACCATCCACACCCTCCCATTTTGAATGTTTAAAACTAAAGAGCTCAATTACAGATTTACGTTTAGATATTCGTGACGCAAAAACAGTCACTAGCACTCTAAAAAAAATAGCCCCTCACTTTGTATTCCATCTTGCAGCACAGCCAATTGTGAAGGAAAGCTATGTAAACCCTAAAGATACATACGAAACAAATGTAATTGGCACATTAAATGTATTAGAGGGGCTTAGGGCTTTAAAAAATACCTGTGTTGCTGTCTTCATAACAAGTGATAAAGCCTATAGAAATCATGAGTGGGATTGGGGGTATCGAGAGAATGATGAGCTCGGTGGGTCTGATCCATATAGTGCATCAAAAGCTGCAGCGGAATTATTAATTAGATCACATGTTAATTCCTTTTTTAATGACGAAAAGACATTTATCAAGATAGGAATTGGACGTGCAGGAAATGTGATTGGTGGGGGTGATTGGGCAGAGTCTAGAATTATACCCGATTGCATACGCAGTTGGTCAACTAATCAAACAGCAATTATTCGCAGACCAACCTCTACCCGTCCATGGCAGCACGTGTTAGAACCGCTCTCTGGATATCTCTTTTTAGCGAAAGCATTAGCACTAGGTAAATCAATGCATGGTGAACCTTTTAATTTTGGTCCAACTCAAACTGATAATCATTCAGTCATGGATGTCGCAAATGCTCTTAAAAATTATTTGCCAGATTTTAATTGGAAGGATAACTGCGAGCATTTGGATACAATCGAGGAAGCTGGCCTATTGAAACTTAATTGTGACAAGGCACTATCCCGTCTTGATTGGCGGGCAATCCTTTCATTTGATGAAACCATTCAATTTACAGCAGATTGGTATAAAGATTACTACTCTAAGCCAAAAGAAATAGATAAAACAACTAATCAACAAATTAAGCTTTATATTAAACTCCTTGAAAATCGGTTATTAGGATAAGAAATCTGTATAATGGATCAGAATAAAAAAAAATCTGAAGAAACACTAAATCATTTTGAAAAAGTTACAGTTACCGCACTGAAACAGATACAAGTGCGTGGTGGTGATGTTAAACGCTACATTCGTGCGAGTGATACTAATTTTAAAGGGTTTGGCGAGGTTTACTTTTCATATATAAATTTCAATCAAATCAAAGCTTGGAAACGGCATAAAAGGGTGACTCTTAATATTACAGTCCCAATGGGGCGAGTAAAATTTGTTTTTTGGAATGAAAAAATAAATATTTGTCAAGAAATAATCATTGGGGACTCAGCATATAATTTACTTACTATAGAACCCAATGTGTGGTTTGGGTTTATGGGAATGCGGTCTCCTACAAGTCTAGTTGCAAATTTTACTGATTTGATTCATGACCCAACAGAAGTGGATTCACGAGAGCTCGATTATATCAATTTTTTATGGTAGAGGTTATGATTGGCTGAAATGATAACAAACATTTTAAAATTGATACATATTATCCGAAATAGCAGTCGTTCACCATTTTTTGGTTTCATAGGGAACCATTTAGATTTTTGTAAATCAAATGAAAAAAACATAAGTTTATTAATAGGAAGAAGTAATTCTTCAATTATAAAAGAATTTGAGTTTAATTATTCAACCCTAGTTGGAAATGGTAAAAGCACTAGCTTTGCTACAGGGAGAATGGGTTTTTTTGCACTTCTTCAAGCCCTTGAGATTGGACCTGGTGATGAAGTTATCTTACAAGGTGCATCTTGTGCTGTTATGGCAAACGCTATCTTGAGACGACGAGCCACACCCATATATGCGGATATAGACATAAAAACTTTCGGATCTTGTGCAAAAGAAATAAATAAAGTGATTTCACCTAAAACAAAAATGATAATAGCCCAACATTCATTTGGAATTCCTTGTGACATAAACCCCATCGTAAAACTAGCAACATCAAAGGGTATTTTTTTGCTTGAAGATTGCGCTCTCAGTGTGGGATCTAGTGTTAATAATAAAATAGTTGGAAACTTTGGTGATGCAGCATTGTTTTCTTGCGATCATACAAAGCCTATTAACACACTTGTGGGAGGTTTAATTTATACATCATGTGAAATACTTCACAATAAGCTTCAAGAAATTAAAGAAGTCGCGCCTGAAGTTGAACTGGTACGCCAAAAACATCTGTTTAAACAATTATGTCTAGAGACGAAATTTAGTAATCCTAAAAATTTTGGAAGATTTCGCTTATTAACTCTAATACGCAAAAAGCTTTTTAGAATTCAAAGTGGCTTTTTTGACAATGACTTTGGCATCCCAGAAACAATTTCTAATTATAATTATCCACTAAAATTACCTCCATTTTTAGCTCAAAGGGGAATTATAGAACTCAAAAAGTGGCCATTAACAAAAGCCGTACGGATTAAAAACGGAAAACTAATACTCGAGCAATTACAAAAATCCGGATTTGGTAAATATCTTACAGTATATGACAAGAAAGAGCTCAATATTGTACCATTAAGAATAGCTTTTACATCTCCTAACTCTGACAAAATTAAAGAGCAGCTCAAGGCCTTCTTAGATTGCGATGCTATATGGTTCACAGAACCACTTGCTGGTGCAAAAACTCAATATAAAGCGTTAGGTTATATTTATGGAAGTTGCCCGTTAGCAGAAAAAGTTAATCCCGGCATGATAAACTTTCCTTGTAATATGACTAGTAATTCAGGAATTATTCTGTCACAAAAATTAGAAAATAAAAAGAATGTATTAAGAGCATTATCAAAAGGGGGCGACTGATCATGAAGACGATTATATTATCTGGTGGGCTTGGATCGCGTCTTGGCGAATATACCGAAAACATTCCTAAACCTATGATCCCAATTGGAGGAAAACCCCTTTTATGGCATATAATGCAACGGTTTGCAATGTTTGGACATACAGATTTTGGAATTGCTCTGGGATATAAGGCACATGTTATTAAGGATTATTTTCTTAACTACGCAACAAATAGTAACGATTTTTCAATAGATCTGGCAAGTGGTAAAATTAATATACTGAATCCAATTGAAGATAATTGGAATATTTCTTTATTCGACACAGGGTTAGAAACGCAGACTGGCGGCAGGGTAAGGCGTCTTTCTGATCAAATCGGCAATGAACGCTTTTTTTTAACCTATGGTGATGGTGTAGCAAATATAGATATAGATCAGCTGCTTGAATTCCACATCAACCATGGAA
>Ga0209631_10006352_pt1 | contig 12188 bp, 25 predicted proteins | sample COG_08_FD_184752 | JGI IMG/M metagenome (GOLD analysis project Ga0209631, IMG submission 184752) | Pelagic Microbial community sample from North Sea - COGITO 998_met_08 (SPAdes) (version 2) | ecosystem: Environmental > Aquatic > Marine > Neritic zone/Coastal water | place: Helgoland, sampling... | reverse complement strand
CGTTCTGTGCCTATCTCGGTAACACTATGATATACATAACAAAAGTCGGTTATCGTAAATATCGTGTAGGTGTTGACTTATATGTAGCTATGGATGATAAAGTAAAACACAATCTACAAGTAGGTCATGCCAAATCCAAAACTAAAGCTTATCAACTTGCAAAACTATATGGAGGAACAGATGAATATATTTATGCTAGATAGCAATATGGATAAATGTGTCAAGTATCATTGTGATAAACACATTGTCAAAATGCCTTTGGAAACAACCCAAATGATTTGTACTATTTCACACAAAATGGGTCTCAATCCACCTTACAAACCAGTCCATCCTAAACACCCATGTACTCTGTGGGGAGGTATGAACAGACGTAACTTTTCATGGTTATGGTGGTTTGGGATTGCTTTATGTTGTGAATACACTCATAGGTATGGAAAAAAACATGCTTGTGAAGAAGTACTGCATGACATAGCTTGTCAGTGTTGGAATGATTTACCTCCTGGAGATTATACCGATCCACCACAAGCCATGCCCGATGAGTACAAAAACCAAGATGTTATAGAAGCTTACCGAAAATACTATTACTTTGAGAAAAGTAGGTTTGCAAGATGGACAAACAGACCTAAACCTTTTTTCATGGAGGAAGGCTTTTATGATAACAAACTTCAACTTGTCCAGTAACAAGGAGACCAAAGTGAATAACCCACTAGACAATAAGAGGGCGACTTATCTAAAAGCCTTCCAATGGGGAACAGATGATTACATGCTGAAAGGTGAAATAGACCAGAAAGGTAAATCTTCTGCTTATTATAGAAAAGGATATAACTATGGTAGAGATCTACATCATAAGTTATTCGGTTTTTATAGAAAAAATGAACAAACACCTAAACTTTCTGACACATACTAAAGGGGATTATTATGAAACCACTACAACCCGATTGGGAAATCTACGAGTTCCAGCATTACTTTTTTACAAGATATAAAAATAGTGCCGGAAGTGAGCGTGGACAAACACATAAAACGATGGAAGATGCTTTGAAGCACATACAGTCTTTTTATGAAAAGCGTAGAGAACCACGAGTTCTTGACTTTAAAAAAAGTAATTCGGAAAACCCACGTCACCCTTACGACAGAGAAGATGATTATTGGGAAAATCAAGAAGGTATGACAACCACAACTAGACGGGAGTTAAACGATGACGAAATTAACTGATGAAGTATGGAAAGAGTTTACCTATACTGTGAGGGAACTTGCCTCGGACTCTCCTATAACAGTATCGGAGCTTGCCAGAAGATTCCATGTGTCGGTGAATACAATTACAAGATGGATTGATGAAAATAATTTGAATGAATATATTAAAGATGGTAGATGTGGTGTTCACCGTACGAATAAAAAAGATCGTAATGTGAAAATCTACGAGGAGTATTGGAAGAAAGGTACTAGTCTTGCCAAGATAGGAAGGAAGTACAATATGTCTCGTCAACGTGTTCATGTCATCGTAAAAACAGTAGAACAACATAGACTAAACGGACAACTTTAACCTTGTACTCCCTAAGTCGGTTGTTACTATATAATTATTAATAAATAAAAACATCTCGTAGAAAGGAGATATTATGGCAGTAAATAAATTAGACGTAAGTCAAGGTGATGCTAAAATACGTCACCATCTTCCAAACCATTTTGCTCAAGGTCCTCTAGCATTGGCTAAAGAGTGTATGGAATTAAGTACTAAAATTCAAGTACTTACCGATGATTACTTGTTTTGCACTATGTTCATGGAATACATAAAACTAAAAGACCCTGAACTATATAAGCAAGGCAAACTTATCGCTGAGAGCACATTACAAATTGACAAGGATTTAAAAAATGCTTGAGGAGTTGGAATGGGTAGTCACAAAAGACTGGTGTTCTCCTACTTATAGTGAATTAAAAACTATAGATAAAAGCCTTATTTATGGTCCACGTCTTGGCACTCGAATGTGTAAAGACTGTGGCGGAACTAAACTTGCTCTTATACTTGGTAATGTCCTTAGGTTTTATGAACAAACAGAAGAGTCGTCCGTAGGTCGCTCTCCTAACTATATCCTGCTTAAAGAGTATGAGCTTCTTCCAACAAATTTAGTTACGGAGGTTTAAGAATAGGGGGGAGAGAACAGCTCCTTTCCAAAGACGATAGTGAGTGTCGTCTTAAATGGTGTAGATGCACAGAACTACGACCCCCCGAGGGTTTCATAAACCTTTATTTAGTTGTAGTTTCTGTGGAAGCTTCGTTATTCATTGGCAGACGGCATCGTTCTCTCAGTAAAGTGTAAATGCCTAATCTACACAACACTCACACAAACTTTTAGAAAGGAAAGTAAATGTATTTAAAAATCCAAAAATGTGTCACTGATTTATATTGGGAGTATGACCGTATATCACATAGTGGTCAACAAACTCTTGATCGATTAGCCAAGATGGTTGGTGTAAAAACAGAAGACCAAATGATGAGGGCTTTTGAAAAAATGTCTCCAGAAGAAATGCGAAAAGAACTGGAGGGCAAATTATGACGTTGGAGTGTAATAAAAAAATGTACGATATAGTATCAACTAAAATCTATGCTGAATGGAATGGTAGCCCCAAGATGGTTCTCATTGAACAAGAAATGCCTCAAGAACTACAACTGTTGTTTGACTCATGGCTAAGTGACATAGAGAATGAGGAGAACGCCAAATGATTTGTTGGGTCATCGCAATATTAATTGTCATTTGGATATTTAGTTAGTACCTCTTTGTAATGTCGGTTGGTATAATTAAGTATAACAAACCAAAAGGAGCTCTATATGCAAGATGAGCACAAAAAATATTTAGCTGATATTTTATATCAAGATGCCTTGAGAACAAGTAAGGCAGAATTACAAGAAGTATCTTTTTTCCAAGAAGAAACAACTGATTCTTGGACGCTTGAACAACTCCAAATTCAATATGTAAAAGATCAAATAAGTTTTTTTGAGTCTGGTAATTTAAATGCTCAGGTAAATGAAACATGGAGGCTTATAAATGGCTAAAGAAATAAAGCACAATCCTTCACCACTTGATATAGTGGTGTTGGAAAACAAAATAAGAATGTGGCATAAAGACCGTAACCTTATTGATAAAAGCACAGACCAATTACAAATGGTAAAACTTATTGAAGAAGTCGGTGAGTTAGCCAGAGCAGTCAGTGTCACTTCAGCACAAGATGATTACAAGAGTAAATTTTTACTTCGCGATGCTATTGGTGATATATTGGTTGTGCTGATTAATATGTGTGCTCGCAATGATTTATCACTGCGTTTATGTCTATATACGGCTTATGACCAAATAAAGGATCGTAAGGGTACGATGGTCAATGGCATTTTTGTAAAGGAAGAAACAAATGGGTGAATATGAATGTTGGGACTGCGATAAAACGTTCTGGTTAGACGAACCACCTGAAGATAGAGAAATATGTGATGAATGTAGGGAGGAATACAAAAATGAGCAGACTTAAAGATGCCGTTCAGGAAGACACTCAAAGTGCTATAGAGGATTATCACGACGAAATCAAATTACATAAAGAACTTTATGGTGATAATTACACAATAGAGGATGCGACTGGCTTAACGGTCAAAGCTGGAGTAAGAGCCAGAGCACGATTAGTCAGCAAACTTTTTGCCAATGGTCTTAGTGAAGATGAAGTTGAAAAAATTGTAGATGAAAACGCCTAAGAAAAAGAATTACCCACGTCCCACTTATCAACGTTCCCGTCGGCTACAAGAAAGATGGAGCAAGTCTAAGTTCAGTATGTACGAAAACAAAACACCAACTGAAACGATTGACAATACATACCATCGTGAATCTATTATCCACAGTTTAATGACAGAAGCTCCTCGGTGTAGGATTTGTGATAGGTTGCCGACGACTCTCGGTGATTTCATTTATTCCCATTTTCAATCTTTATACAAGTGTGAGATATGTTTCAGTGTATTCCCTCATTTCTTCACACAAGACTCGCAATACAAAACTTGGATACCTTACCTCAAATATAAGAACAAAAAGAGTAAGTAACAATACCTCTTAAGCTATCTTGCCTTATTATAATTATATAAACAAAAACAAGGAGTTAGACATGGCGACACGAGGTTACTATCATTTTCTTAATACCCACCCTGACTACGAAATTGGTCAGGTAAAATTATACGTTCACTGGGATAACTATCCATCTGAGGCTTTTAAACGAATTGAAAAAGTCTTAGCCGAAAGCCCCAACCTTATTGATATCCGCAACCACTTCATCAAACACCACAATGCTAAAGTCGCTTGGGACTTTGATGGCACTATAAATCCTGCTGAAGAAGGTATCTCGGTGGATTACAAGTATAGCATAATCGTTGGTGCAAATGTAGAGGGCAAAGAAAAAGCAACCGTCTTAGTTTATAAAGAGGATTACTTCGGTGAACATACTTTTGATATTCCTCAGCAACATTTATATAAGTCCTGGGATATTGTTCCTCTACAAACACCACTTATAAATGTTGTCAATGGATAACATTTTTATACCTCTTGAAGTATCTTGCCTTATTATATTAGTAATGGTTAATTAACAGAAAGGAGCTAACCATGAAACATGAAATCAGTAATTTAGGTATTACCTATCATGAGTACTTCACTAATGTATTACACGTCTGGGCTTACAAACAAGGCAGACGTGCAGAACTTGGTCCCTTCTTAGACAGACGTGCCGTGCAAAACGACTTTCCAGTTTATCATTATCAATGCTCTGAGGACGGTCGTGCTTTTACAACGGTAGCCGATTTAAGAACAGAAAGCCTCATTTGTACTTACTCATACTGTGACGGTCATCAAAATGTGTGCAAATCAATCATGCTTCACAACGAGGAAATACCTTTAAAGGAAAAAGACTTAATTAGCCTTTTCTGGAATCTTGTCAAAGAAGATAGGTTTGGTTTCTATATCGTGAAAACTGCTAGTTAGGAGGGTAAAAATGAAATATGCTTATATCTTTATCTACCTCGTGTTCAGCCTTATGGGTTGTCTCGCAATTTTAATCAGTCTGCATATGTAATGGAGGGAAAAATGTCAAATCTTAAACACGAAAATTACATGCTAGTACATCAAACACTAGATTTGGTTTTTGAACATTTCTTAAAAAATCAAAAACTGTTTATGACAACTCAAGAAGAAATAGATTTCACCAAAGTTGAAAAATATCTTCACAATCTAATTACAACTAAGAGGAGGAAGTAATGCAAAATTATGAAGTAAGAACCATGCCCGATGGTATCTATGTTGTGGTTGCTGACGGTAAACCCGTCACGACACATAGCTCTCACCTTGACGCACAAAGGGTCTCGGACCATATGAATAGGTTAGAGGAACATAAACAAAAAGAAGGTTTGCTATATACTACTGAAATGAAATCGGAGTAGTAAACAAAATCAGATATTATAATATACGATATCTAATATCGATTATTTCCGTTACGAGTCAACAAGTGGGTTTCATTCAGCATGATTAGAATTCACTTGTTGCTTCTATTAAGCAGAGCTATATAATATAGATATGGCAAGAGCTAAAATAACACATAGACCTAAACTAGCAGTAGTCGCAAATCCTAAAATAGATTTTGGATTGACGCCTAAGCAAGAAAAGTTTTGTAAAATCTACGCAACTCAGGAAGTAACCCAGACCGAGGCGGCGATTGAAGCAGGATATGCGATATCAAATGCACATGCGATTGCTAGTAAGATGCTTAATGGCAGAGACTTTCCCCAGATTCTGGATAGGATTCTTCAACTCAAAAATGAATTACAGCAGAAGTATGAAGTTACTTTTGAAAGTCATGTTCGTAAGCTATCCCAGATTCGTGATGAATCATTAGCAAATCAAAACTATGCCTCTGCTGTCGCCGCAGAAAAAGCAAGAGGACAAGTCGCCGGATTATATATAGATAGAAAAGAAATACTTCATGGTAAGATTGACCAAATGGATCGTCAAGAAGTGATGGACGAAATCAAAAGAATACAATCCGAGTTCCCTCAACTTGTGAATCATGTAGAGTCTAAAGCGAAAAGCAAATAATCTGCAGATAACTTTTTACTACCTCCTAACTTATCTTACTTTATTATATAAGCATATTTAAAGTTAACCAATCAAAGGAGCTATCATGTATAAATCAGCAATAAACTTCTTCTTAGATTACAGTAACAATCCAGCAAAGTACGATTATCCGGATTGGTCTGTAAATTATGTTAAGGAAATAACTAACGTATGGTCTTGGTCACCAGATGACATTAGCCAATTTACAGTAATCCGCCATCCAGTTCAGCCAGAACCATTAGCAGAGTCAATATGGATTATGTATGAAAATTGGAATCACGAACGGGTCGTTCATACTTGGTACTGTCAAGAATCTGCCGACTTAGAACAATCAATGCAAGAAATAAAAACTAAATTCTTATGATAATAAAAGTTATCGTAATGAGTAATTAGGTGTTTACAAAGAGTAAAAATTGCATTACTCTATTAATAACAAGTAACCAACAAGTCTCGTAGAAAGGGGATTTAATTATGGCTCAATCAGCTAAAAAGGTTCAGGCTCCTCAAAAGCCTACTACTACTATCTTCACTGGCATCAGTGGTTTATCTGCTGAACGTATCAAATCACGTGAAGGTGTTACCACTGCCGATATTACTGCCTTTGTTAGTCAACACGCAGGAGGTAATATTAACAATGTCGGCGTCAGGCTCACTGACACAGTCAATGTCAAGGATGAGTTACCTTTTCCTTGGGAAAAGAAAAAAACCTTATATGAAGAAAACGGTACTGCAAAGTCCGGTCTTCGTGCAAAGGTCGTCTGGCAACTAATTAATTCTTCCAATGGCAAGGATCCGCTTACACTTGCTCAGGTTGACCAGTTCCACAAGTCTATCAAAGCACGTTCGTTTCATGCTTTAATTGACGCTCTTAATGGTGGGCAGTCTGCAAAGTCTGTTTCCTGGGGTAAAAACTTCATAGAGTTATACGTTATCCCTAAGCAATAATCTACCCTCCCCCAGTGAAATATCTGGGGGATTTTTTTGAGGTAAAATATGATTAAACCTGAAACCAAGTTTTGGAACATAATTAAAAAACAGACCGAGGGAATGTGTCACTGGAGCAGGATAGAATCCTACACAGCGACTGGAATACCTGACCTGAGCGGAGCTTATAAGGGGAACGAGGCTTGGTTTGAATTGAAAGTTTTAACAACAAGAAACGACAAGAGTTACCCAATATTTAGACCCCTCCAGATTGCATGGCAGACCTTAAGAACTCAGCACGGAGGTCGGGTTTATAACTTGGTTCATCATCCTTCGTCCGGGAGTCTATTAATTATTGATGGAAAACACCTTGGACCGAGATTGATGGATCGCGACTTCAAGTACGATGGTCGTCGACCGATCAACATGGATCGCGAGAAGTGGCAAGTCTTATTTTCTCAAATGTTCTCGGGAGAAGATGGATGGATGGATTGACGATTCTATTTGAATCATATATATAGGTACAGTCATAGGTACATATATAATACTTGAGTCAAATTGATTCACCTCCAGAAACCAGAAATCGTATGACACTTTTGGTATTGCTCTATTTAAATCATGCCCCATACTATTTAAATAATTAATTAAAACCTAAGGAGTTAACAATGAGTACAAAAGAAGTTTATACAAGAGCAGTTTATAAGTTTTTTGACCGTGCCACAAACGACAGTTTAATATTTTACAAGCACCACGACGGCTACCCTCATGGTTGGTTTGGAGCATTGGAGCGTATTAAAGCTGTCCTAGTATTAGGTGCTTTTAACGATTTAAAAGTAATTAAGAAAGTTATGTTGGAGGTCGGTGCTAAAGAGCTTAGGGATGAAATGGAAGCAGACCGTGTTGAGCAACAACACCGTTACAATGTTGACCTTGACGACGGACAAGTGACCCTTACCCATTACGATTGGCATGGTGACAAAGATAAATACCACTACATACTTGAGCACACTGGATGGAAACAAAGATGGATGGACATCGCCGTTTAATTCATTACGGAAGTTGGAGGGTCGCCCCCTCCTTCTTTTTGTTTGGTCGAGCGGAGTCAATTTGATTCACGACCAGATACTTTTTCTATTGCTCTATTTAAATCAGGGAACATACTTAAAACATAACTTAAACAAAACAAGGAGCTTTACGATGCGAACAATGAATTTAATAATGTGTTGGATCATGGTCATAATGTCATGCTTTTTTCTTGCCATGTGTGTATGGACTTTGGAATGGCAACTTATGTTATGTGGGATTGCTATAACTGCGATTGTTATATTACAACTGAGACATGAGCTAGGGCGAGCATGATCCTGCTTACAGCACTCGCAATCCTCATTGCAATTTTCGTCATGGCTTAATAGCTGTGGCGAAAATACCACACATAAATAAAAAAAGTAAAAAAAGTAAAATAAGTGTTTACAAACCTTTTTTAATTTAGTATTCTATAATTGCCACAACGGCTTAACTTAACATACGGAGTTTAACATGTTAAATACTTTTACAAGTGTTACTAGTGCAATCACTCAAAAAAATGCACACACTACAGTCAACCAAATGGTGGCTTTTATAAATGCTAACGGTGGCATTCATAAATGGGCTTTACAACTAAACCAAAATGCTCTTTCAGCTAACTCCACTCTCTTCGGTGGTGTTAACAATAAAGGTTCACTTTGGCAACCTATGTTCAAGGCTCAGCAAACACAGTCCTCAGTCGCAGGTGCTATCCTTTGGGCTTGTGTAAATGGTGCAAATATAAATGCCATTAACAAGGTCGGCAAAACAACTTGTCCAAAGGCTCACGCCAAGTTGGTTAATACTACAGTTCCAAAAGTATTAAAGCCTATCCCACTAAACCAAATACAAGCTTTATCTCAGCTAAGTGGTTCTAGCATTTTAGCAAATGCCAATAGTGAAAAAGGTTGTCGCCAAAATGGTTTAGGTGCAGTCCTAATAGGTTCCTTTAGCTACCTCGCCAAAGGCACTTATGGTACAAACTTCGGTACACTTGTACCACTAGCTAGTTAAAAACTAGCTCCCCACATCGGGCTATGGCTTACAACCATAGCCCCTTTTTTATGTGTACTTACTTAACATGTTAAGGATCCCCCCCGAGACGGGGAGGAACATGTATGGGCGGTAGGCTATACAGCTTCCGCACAAATCATAGCATGTCAGAAAATTATTTGTACATGACCCCCCTTTTGTGTATATTTGAATTCAGGTTCATGGTCCGTGGAAAATTTTTATAAAAAATGACAAAAGTGCCTTTTAACATACCCGAAGAAAAACTCAGGCATTACTTACGTTTGATGGAAAAACAGAAAGCTTTGTCTACGGCAGAAAAGGCTCGTGGCGATTTTATGCAATATGTTCATTGTATTTGGGAAGAGTTTATACAAGGCGAGCACCATAAGATAATGGCACAGAAGTTTAATGATTTGGCTACTGGGAAAATAAAACGACTTATTGTGAATATGCCTCCACGACACACGAAGTCTGAGTTTGCCAGTTTTTTGTTACCCTCATGGTTGATGGGGCGTAATCCAAAATTAAAGATAATACAAGCTACCCATACTGGAGAACTTGCCGTGAGGTTTGGTCGTAAGGTAAGAAACTTAATGGCAAGTGGCGAATACTCCACGGTTTTTCCAGAAGTAAAGTTACGGTCAGACAGTCTCGCGGCTGGAAGATGGGAAACGAATGATGGAGGAGAATACTTCGCGGCTGGAGTTGGCGGAGCCATAACTGGTCGTGGTGCAGATTTAATGATAATTGATGACCCCCATTCTGAACAAGATGCGATGAGTCCATCCGCTTTGGAGAATGCTTATGAATGGTACACCTCAGGTCCTCGCCAGAGACTTCAACCTGGAGGAGCGATAGTTATCGTTATGACAAGGTGGAGTGAAATAGATTTAACTGGTAAATTAATGAAGCAACAAGCTAGAGATATTTTGGCTGACCAATGGGAGGTTGTTGAGTTTCCTGCGATTTTACCTGATGGAAAGGCGATGTGGTCTAACTTTTGGAAAGTGGAAGAACTGTTAAAGGTCAAAGCTTCGTTGTCAGTTGGTAAGTGGGAAGCTCAGTGGCAACAAAACCCTACGAGTGAAACAAGTGCCTTACTCAAAAGAGAGTGGTGGAAAAAGTGGGAGAAAGAAGACATACCCCCATTAAGCTATGTTATGCAGTCTTATGATACAGCGTTTAGTAAAAAAGAAACAGCGGACTTTTCAGCTATAACCACTTGGGGTGTTTTTTACCCAGAGGAAGGCGGACCTCCAAACATTATTCTTTGTGATGCTCGGCGTGGCAGATGGGACTTCCCTGAATTAAAAAGAATAGCCTTAGAAGAATATCAATACTGGGATCCAGAATGTGTCTTGATTGAAGCGAAGGCGTCAGGTATGCCATTGACCCAAGAACTAAGGCAGATGGGTATTCCTATACAAAACTATTCCCCGAGTAGAGGAAACGATAAATATACAAGAGTGAATTCAGTTGCACCTTTATTAGAAAGTGGGTTAGTATGGTCACCAGATACTCGTTGGGCTGAAGAAGTTATTGAGGAGTGTGCGAGTTTTCCTGCTGGAGAGCACGACGACTTTGTTGATACAGTAACCCAAGCGTTAAGAAGATTTAGAGAAGGTGGATTTATAACCCACCCAGAGGATGAAGTTTATGAACCCGAATTTGTACCTAGAAACACAGCTTACTACGGATAGTATGTCACCAACTGAGATTTATAAGGGCATAAAAGATATGTCTGATATGTGGGTTTTAAACGATCCGGACTATGTACCACTAAGTTCTAGCGAAATAAGACAAAGTGTGGCATTATTAATGAGAAGAAAGTTTTTTGTTGTCTCAGGAGAGATGAATGGCTGAACGTCTAGATAAGAAAAACCCTTACAACAATGTTGAAAGAGAGATGACATTAGTTGGAAACCCTATACTCGATCCCGATCCCGTTGATGTGCAACTTGAAGAACCTATTATTGAAGAAGGTATGGAAATTACCGAACTTGAAGATGGGTCCGTGGAACTTGGATCTCAGGAAGTAGAAGTAGCGGACACTTCTTTCATAGCCAATTTAGCCGAGCAACTAGAAGATGACGAGATGGCAGGAATAAGTGCCTACGTTTTAGAAAAAGTCGACGAAGATAAGAGTGCTAGAAGCGAATGGCTAGACACATATAGCCAAGGACTTAATTTATTAGGCTTAAAATACGAAAACAGATCAGAACCTTTTGATGGTGCTACTGGTGTAGTTCATCCAATGTTGAACGAAGCTGTTACCCAGTTCCAAAGTCAAGCTTATAAGGAACTTCTTCCAGCGAAAGGTCCAGTACGCACACAAGTTATGGGGACAACAACCCCCGATTTAGAAAAACAAGCCGAGCGTGTCTCTGATTATATGAATTATACACTAATGCATACCATGAAAGAGTATGAAGCTGAGTTTGATCAGATGCTATACTACTTGGGATTAGGTGGTAGTGCGTTTAAAAAAATATATATTGACCCACAACTAGGTAGACAAGTTAGTAAGTTCGTTGAAGCTAAAGATATGCTTGTTCCTTTCAATGCAACCGACATAGAATCGGCTGATAGAGTTACACAAATCATTACAATGTCAGAAAACGAGTTGCGGAAGCTACAAGTCAGTGGTTTTTATCGCGATATCGAGGTGCAGTCAGGAAAACCACAAAGAGATGACGTAGATGATACTAAAGAATCAATTACTGGTATATATCCACAAGGTGATTATGAAGAAGTACAGTTATACGAGTGCCATTGTTATTTAGATATTGGTCAATTTGCTGATAAAGACGAAAAAGGGGAAGAAACTGGAATAAAACTACCCTATATTGTTACAGTAACAGCAAATGGGGGCGATGTACTCTCTGTTTACAGAAATTATGACGAACAAGACGCTTTTAAAAAGAAAAAACAATATTTTGTACACTACATGTTTTCTCCTGGACTAGGTTTCTATGGAAATGGACTTATTCATCTCCTTGGAAACCTATCTAGAGCCGCGACTGCTAATTTACGACAGTTAATTGATTCAGGAACATTGGCGAATATGCC